>JACCDR011173105.1_pt1 | contig 18867 bp, 36 predicted proteins | sample 7446431 | NCBI WGS metagenome assembly JACCDR01 (sample SAMN15323443, study PRJNA562643) | freshwater metagenome | isolation source: river surface water | place: USA:Blue River Watershed | collected 2017-08-17
CGGGCCAATCGCTCGGCTCGCCTCCGTGGCGTTCGCTCAAGCGCAGAGGCACGAGGCCGTCTTGCGCGAGGTCGCCGGCCTGCTTCACGAAGATCGGCACGCCGAGCGCGCGGCCTTCCTCGACGAGAGCGCGCGCCCACTCGAAGTCGTAGGGACGAGCGCCGGGATTCGACTCGCCGCCGGTGATGATCCAATCCGGCTTGATGCCGGTCAACACGACGAGGCGCGCGATGCTCAACGGCCCGAGCGCGGGCTCGTGCGAGATGAAGCGCCAGCGCGCGGGAACCTTCGCGAGCTCGGCCCATCGCCGATCGGCCCACTCCTGATCCTCGGCAGTCACGCCGAGCGCGACGTTTGGATAGCCGTCCTGCACGCGATAGAACGCCGTGCCCTCATCGTTCGCCCCGATGCATGGGCCGCGCTGCCAATCGCTCGGCAGGTTCTTCGCGATGCGCGCATGCCGCTTCGTGAGGATCTGGAACACGAGCGACGGGCAGCGCTTGATGATGCCCCACGCTTCCGCGCGCCACGGGTCGGCCTCGCGGATGAAGAAGTCAGACCACGACGCGAGGAAGATGAGCGTCGGCGGAGGAGCAACGAACGGCGCGTCCATCGCAACCTCAACACGGTGGGCAGCGTCGAACGCGGCTAGCGCACGACGTACGGCATGCGCTTCTCGCTCCCAGCGCAGCGGCTTGTTGAACGTCTGCGCCGAGCTCCGCACGACGACGTCGGGGTTCTTCCCGTAGCGACGCATCTCGCGGAACATGTAGCACGAGTCGCAGCCCGGACTGACCTTCTCGCACCCCTGCCAAGGGTTCCATGTCCGATCGGTCCACTGGATTCCGGTCTTCTCTCCCATCACGCGCCTCGCTTCTTCATATGGAGCTTGCGGTGCTGACCGCGCGTGAGGATCTCCAGGTTCCGGATGCGGTTGTCGGAGCGGACCTCGTTCTTGTGGTGAACGATCTCGCTCGACCGCAGGACGCGCCCGAGGCGCTTCATCATCACGAGGCGGTGCTCGTAGATGTAACCGCGAACATCAGCCCCGCGCGCGCCCTTCCCGATCCAGATCAGGACGTAGCCCTGCGAACTGATCGAGCGATTCGTCGCGCTTCGTTTCCTTGCCATCGGTCTCCTCCTCGTCGTCCAGCGTGGTGGTCAGCACCTTGTCTTCGCACATGCGCAAGAGCAACGCTCGCTCGAGCTCGGCCACGCGCGCGCGGAGCTTCTTGTTGTCGGCGATGAGCTGCTCGCGCGTCGACTCGATCGGATCGGCCATGTGCTTGTTGAACGCGGCCTTCACCTCGTCGAGCAGTACAAGCGCGTCCTCCGGCCCTATCGGTACCTCGTCTCCGTCGATCGTCATCTTGACCTCGGTGGGGTCATAGTGAACGGCGAAGTCGCCGTTCACCTCGCTGCGATACGGCGGGTTCGAGACGATGAGCGGGCGGGGCAGCGAGTTCTCCACTGCCTTCGCGATCTCGGCCATCATCGCCCCGTCGAAGGCCGCATGCTTTCCGCCGACGATCGCCATGAACTGCGCGAGGCTCGCCGTCTTGCCGCTCTGCCTGCTGCCCACCGTCCCGCGCGGCGCATCGGGGTGAGGTCGCCGCGTGAAGTGCGTGCACGCGCAGAAGTAGCAGGAGCCGTCGCCCCTGTGCCCCGTGTCCCTGTGGCCGCACACGCAATGCGGGTCGAGCGGCGGAGCGTTGATCGTCACGTCGGCCCTGCCCCATTGAGCCGGTACTTGAAGAGCATGCAGTGCCCGCGCGCGTCCGGCTGCGGGCCGATGCGCCCATCGATCTCGATGCGCAGCGCGCCTTCGCTCTGCTCGATGGTCGCGCTCTCCCACATCGCCGAGCCCGCGGGCCAGAACTCGCAGGCCCCGGGCGCATCTCCGGCGAAGGCGCAACCCATCGGATCGGAGAGCACCTCGTCGCCGAGCATCATCGTCTCGCCGTCGTACGCCGCGCCGATCCACCACTGCCCTTCGGCATCGGCCACGCACCCGTCGTCGTAGAGCTGGACCTCGACGCTCGAGGCATAGGCGATCGGCCGCGCGGGCTCGTGCGCCATGTAGCATCCGCTCGATGCGAGGACGATGGCGATGATGAGGCCGATCGCGAACGCGAAGAGAGCGCCCGCGCGGAAGCCGGCCCACCACGCGTTCGATGCCATCTCCTGCGCGATGTCGCCTTCGGTGAAGCGCCGGAGCCGCGCGAGCTCGCGCTTGATGCTGGTGTAGATCGACGGCTCGGGGACTCGATCGATGACCCGATCGGCCCACTCGGTCGCGGGCACCGTCGTGCTCTCAGTCGCCTCGTTCCACGCCTCATCAACGATCGCTCGCGCATAGACGCGGAGCTCGGTCGGTTCGCTCTGGTCGGTCATCTCACTCCTCCTGTAGAGCCGGGCCAAGCGCCCGGAGAAATGCATCGTCGTCGTTCGTCGCGCCATCGAGCCGCATCGAAGCGAGCTGCCGCGCGCAGTCGTCGCAGAAGATGTGCGAGCCGCACGGCGTCCCATCATCGAGCGTCAGGTCCGGCTCGATCGTGCACCCCTGTTCGAGGCACTTCTTGTGCTCGTAGCACTCGGAGCATGCGTGCACGTGGTCGACCTTGCCGCGCGCTGCGATGAGAAGCTTCGCCGGCCCGTAGGGGATGCCCGTCTGTCGATCGAGCAGAGCACTCCCGCCCTGGACCTCGCGGTAGCCCTTCCTCACCTTCTCGTCGCGCTTCTCGCGGGCGAACGACATCGCGGCGCTCAGCGTGCTGAACGTCTTCTCGTCGCTCTGCCCGGTCGTCCCGATGCGACCCCAACGCATGCGCACGTGGAGGCCCTCTCGGTTGAGCTCGTAGAACTTCGATGAGCCACCGCCGACGTACTCGAGGCGCCAAAAGGTCTTGAAGGACGTCCCGCGGTTCTTGCTGTTGATCGTGAGCGAGCCCGTGCCGCCGCATGGCTCGCACGGTGCCATCGTTCGGCGATGCATCCCGCTCTGATTGCAGTGCAGGCACGGCACCGTGATCGTCTTCTCAGCCATCGAATCCCTCCTCATCGATAGGGTCGCCGACGAGCTCGAGCACCGCCCGATCGGGCTTCTCGACGTCGCTCAGCATGCGCACCACGCAGTCGTCGCACCAGCCATCGACCGCGCGCTTGATGCCGTAGTCGAGCATCAGGTCATCCCAGGTCTCGCAGCTCTCGAGCGAGCACGCGCGCGTCCGATCGCAAAGCGAGCAGTAGTGCGCATGCGCCATCGAACAGCCGAGGTCGAACGTGTGCTCGCTGCGTCGCGATGGGTTCGACGGCGACGCGCCACGGCGACATGCATCGCATCGCTTCGGCACGACGAGCATGGCGAAGTCGGAGAGCGTCCCGATGGTGACCACGCTGCCTGGCTTCAAGAAGCGTTTGCATGCGCACGTGGCGCAGGACCTCGAGTGAACGCGGTGCTCGGCCCATGGATGCCCGCAGCGCGCGCACGGATCGCTCTTGAGCGGGTTCACCGCCGGAGCGTCGTGAACGCGCGCCTCGCCGCATCCGCAGAGGATCGGCGTGAACGAATGGCCGTCGCAGCCGCACTCCTTGCCCGCGCCGCAGTGGCAGGTCTCGGCGTCGATCTCGATCCCGCAGCGCCGGCAGTTCGTGCTCATGAGTCGTCCTCCAGCTTGGTGAGTAGCGGGGCGAGCCGCATCGCGATGCGGAGCTCCTCGGGCGTTCGAGGCGGGCCATCGAGCGTGATCGATGCGAGCCGCCGCAGACACGCATCGCACGCATCGAGGTAGCCGCAGCACGGCGAGCCATCGTCGAGCCGGCTGCGCTCCTCACATCCATCATCGCAGAAGCAGTCCTCGTAGTCGGCGCAGCGATGGCATCCGATCTTGTGCGGCTTGCACGTGCAGCGCGCGCGATCCGCTTCACCGCTGGGGCGTCCGATGATCTGCGCGTACCGACTCTGCTTGAAGTCGAGGCAGGTCGGGCACGGCGCGCTCACGTGCCATCTCCGAGGCGCTCGGGAACGTGGTCGCTCGTCGGCGTCGCCTCGAGCAGCGTGCAGAGCATCACCTCGATCGTGTCGATGATGGCACGCTCGCCCTCGCGGACGCAGAGCCGCCCGATGTTCGCTCCGTTCGACCAAAGCGTCAGCGTCACGTGGTCGCCGGCGTGATCGATGCGGTAGGTGACGCGGAGCTTGCGGACGCCCGTTGGAACGAACGTCGAGCAGCCGCAGGTGCGCCCGATGAACTGATTGCCTGCCGGGTAGTGCTGGCACTCGACGCCGCCCGGATCGGTGCGCACGACCACGTCGCCGATGCGCTCCTCGTTGCGCAAGCGATGAGCTCGCCGCGCATGCGTGCAGCGCCCGCAATCCTCCTCGGGGCATCCGAGCTCGTGCGCGAATGCGTCGACCTCGCGGGCCAGCCCGCAGCTCTTGCAGGGCAGCCCGCCGTTGCTCGCCGCGCCCCGTTCACTCAGCGCCATCGGTCGCCATGCCATCGCTCGCCTCGTCCATCATCTCCCACGAGTCGAAGCACAAGTCCGACCACCAGGCCGGGTTGAGCAGCGCCGGGCAATCGTGCAGCTCGCCGAAGCGAGCGCCGGGCGTGCGGCATCCGCAGAGCGTCTCGGCCTCGGCGCGCAGCGCGTCGCTCATCTCCGGCGTGCGCTTGCCGAAGAAGATGAGGTCCTGCTCGCACGGCAGCTCCTCGGGGTAGAGCTCAGCGAAGTAGGTCGCGACGGCTCGATCGAGGTCGCGGTCGTCTTCCGCTGCGGCGAGCTGCGCGCGCAGACGGTCGAGCGTCGCGGCGCTCACGTGCGCCTCGCTCGATCGTACGCGGTGAGCGCCGCATCGATCCGTGTCGATACGCGCTGCCCAGCTCCGAGCTCCACCGAAGCCCCATTCTCGTGAGCATGGATGCATGCGTCCCGCAGCGCGTCCGCCGCTTCGATAAGAGCGGTGGCCGAGTTGTCCACGCCGAGCGCCTCGCGGTTCTTCGCGGTCAACACCGACGGCGCGCGCAGCCGCTCGTCCGCATCGCGCAGCGTCTCCTCGATCCCGAGCTGCGGGCACGAGGTGAACACGTCCCAACCCTCGCCATCGGGCCAGCGCAGCACGATGACGAGCGCGCCTCCGATGTTGTAGCCCTCGAGCTGCGCGCGGCCCGCCTTCGTCTTCCAGAGGAAGCGGGCGCTGTTCGCCTCGAGCCACTGCGCGAGCTTGTCGAGCCTCTCTCTCACATCGGTCATCGGATCCTCCTGTGGTGGATGGGGGCCGCATTTTTCTTGCGGGCTGACCACCCGCAAAGCAAGCCGAAAATGATCCATCGCCACGGGGCGGGATCCGCAAGCTTATTCCTCGGGCGGCGTCTCGGGCGGCACGATGCCCGGCTGCTTCACGAGGTCGGCGAAGAAGTCGGAGAGCCCGCCGACGCCAAGCTGCCCGTCGAGCGTCGTGATGTTCAGCCCGTGCAGCGCGCCGATGCGCTCGATCGCCCGGTTCGCCGCGCCGAGATCGGGCGATGGGAGCAGCACCGTGGTGATCTTCATCTTCCCCTCGGCATCGAGCTCGCGCCGCGTGGCGACCTTCTTCAGCGTGAGCGCGGTCGCGAGCACGAGGCGCGACATGCGCTCGAGCTCTTCCTTGACCGACTCACGCGAACGCTTCGAGCCCTCCTGCTCCCAGCGCTCGCGCATCGCGACCACGTCGTTCCACACGGTCTGCCGCGACCAGACGCCGGCGCCTTCCTTCTCGAGGCGCACGCGAATGTCCGCGCAGTTCAGCCCCTCGATCCACCAGCGCTCCACGAGCTCGCGCCGCTTGATGGTCTCGTCCTTCGTCGGATTGCGGCCCTGCCCCTTCGGGGGTCCCGGCCGCTTGCGCCGCCGCTCGTTCTCGTCGGCCGCGTCCATGCGCTCGCGCGCGGCGGCGTCGATGGGCTCGGGCCCGTCCTGCTCTTCGGACATCGCGATCAACCTGCGGATTGCGCCGGCCCATGCGCCCGCAGCGGCCGAGGCGGGCGAGACGGCGGGGTTTCACGGTGGGCCGCGATCGGAGCGTAGCATACGCCCTCACGGGTCCTCATCGGGCGCCGCAGCGTCGAGCAGGTTCGAGGCCGCGATGATCGCCATCGTACCGCCACCATCGCCGACGCGGACGGAGGTCGTGAGCGCGATGCGCATCGCGAGATGAACCGCCCTCCGGTCCTCAGGCGGGGTGCGCCCCCACTCCTCGAGCGCGGACTGTAGGCGGGCTTTCTCGTCGGGACTCATTGCCCCGGATGTAGCCCCAGGGCCGCAGTGGATGCCCGCGCTCGGGCGGATAGATCCGCCTTCGGAGGTGATCCATGCGGCTCTTCAACAAGAACTTTTCGAACCAGGAGATCCCCGTGCCGAGCGGGGCGTTCATCCAGGTGAGCGCCGAGGGCTACGCGGAGGTCGCCAACGCGGCCGACGCGCAGTACCTCGTGAACGCGGGTTGGTCGACCGAGCTCAATCCGAGCCTGCCCGCTCCGACGCAACCGGCTCCGCCCCCGGTCCAGGTCGTCGCGGGCGCCCCTCAGAATCGCACGCAGCCGACCGTGACGAAGGAGCCCGCGAAGCCGTCCAGGTCGGCGCATCGCTGAACCCCGTCCCCTCGCCGACGTAGGCCCGCACGATCTTGATGGGCGGCACGGCGTCTATTCGCCCTCAGGCGGGCCGGTGAGCGGGAGCTGGGCCGAGATGGCGGCGCGGGCGGCCTCGAGCCGTGGGGGGCAAGGGCGAAGCGGGAAGCGGCGGCCCCGTCGAAGGAGTGAGCCGCCGCCCTTCTTCGGGACATGGATGCAGTGCTCTTGGCAGCACCCATCGTCATCACCCACGCCGCACTCCGCGGGGCACGGACACTTCGTCCAGCTACAGCTCACGACTGATCGCCCTTCGCATGGGAGGTTTCTTGGTTCCGGTGCGAGATGCGTAGCCGATCACGTGTAGGGCCTTGGCGCTTGGAAGACCGCGAGTCGCTCCTCGCTCATCTCCTCGTCGCCGTTGCGACCGCCGCAGCGGAAGCTGGCCGTCGAGCACCCCGCGCCGTTCCAAGAGTCGAGGACGTCCAGACCGACCGCCGCGAGGCGCGCCGCGAGCTGCCCGATGTCGGCCTCGGTGAACGTGTGCCCGTGCGCGCGCTTGAACACGATCACGTCGCTCGGCTGTTGGGGCCGGTCCATGTACCAGCGACCGCCGTGAACCCACGGCTCGCCGAGCTGCTGCCTCGGCATGGCCGAGGAGACTGTTTGAACCTCACCCGGCGGCGCTTCGCGCGCCGCCGCCGCGCGCGCTTCGCCCCACCCGTCCGCTTCGACCTCGACCGTGAAGCACGAGGTCAGCGTCACGTCGACGATCCACTTGCTCATCTGATCGCCCTTCGCATGGGAGGTACGAGATCGAGCGCGGCATGCATCGCCCCGTAGAGATCCGGATCGACACCGATCGCATGGAACGAGTCGCGGTAGAGCCCGCCCTGCCTGCGCTCGCGGCCTTGGATGCGGACGCTCCACCTCAAGCGCCCGCGCTCGATATCGACTGTGATCGCGACCCGGCTCGATTGGACGCGCGCCTTCTTGGCGATGGCGCGGATCATCTCCTGGAGCTCGATGGCTCCGATGCGCCCGGGCGCGAGGATAGAGTGTCTCTGGGTCATCGGGTCGTCCTTTCGCGGTGGGCCTTCATGATGGCGAGCAAGCGGGCGATCGGCTCGAGGCCGGCCCGATGCAAGCGGGTCACTTCTTCGTGGGTGCTCGTGGCGACACAGCGCTCGTGGACGTCGTGCTCGAACTGCACGAGCGCGATCATCTCGTCCATCGCCTCGAGCCGAGCGGCCTTCTGCTGCGCACTCATTCTTCGTTGGTATCGGGATGCGGGCACGGCGATCCTCCATTCCTGAGCACGGCGAGGCCGCGTTGTGAGAGCTTGTAGCCGACCTGGTATTGATTGCCTTCGGCGCGCGCGACGAGGCCGCGTTCCATCAGCCAGGCGAGATACGAACCGCCACGCCGTCGGAGCCCGTGGCGCTTGTACGTTGATCGTGTTGCCGCCCACGCGTCCGCCCATCGCTTCCGAGCGAACGCGCCGCCGGTCATGCCGAATCGATCGAAAGGTCCCGCGCCCGCGTCAGCGAGCGTTTGGAGCGCAGCCAGCGCCGCCTTCGAGATCTTCATCCGCGTTCCTCCAGCGCCTTGATGCGCTTCTCGAGGTCGGGCCAGACGAAGTCACAGAGACGCGTCGCGGCGGCGTAGCGGAGCTGCGCATTGCGCAGGTTGCGCTTGATGAGATGGTGGTCGCCCCGCTTGATGGCGCGCTCCGCCCGATCAACGGCTCGGACGGCAGCGCGCACCAGCGGGCGAGCGACGCGCAGCTTCTCCGCATCGCTCGTGCCGAACCATGTGATCACCGCAGCACCGGCGCGTAGCGGTTGGGTTCGCGCGAGAGCATCACGACGTCTCCGCGCAACCGCATCAGCCGGAGCTGGATGTGCGCGCGTTGATGCTGCTCGGCCGGGTCGAGGCCGAAGCGCTCCGAGAGCTCGCGCGCGGTGAACGGCTCGCCCGCGCGTTCTCGATAGAACGTGAGGACGCGATGCCGCCACACGCCAGTGAGCCTCCCTGGCCTACTCGCCATCGTCGGCCTCGCCGTCTTCGTCCTCGAGCTCGTCGGTCTGCTTGTGCGCGGCCTGCGTGACGACGAGATCGATGTCCTCGTCGAGCGCCCACTCGTTGAGCGCATCCTGGAGCGCCGCGTTGTCGAGCACGGCATCGAGGGCGCGGTCGACGTCGTCGATGTTGGAGCACTTGAACTCGAGCTCGATCGTCGCTGAGACCTTCATCGGTTTTCCTCCCCGAGCTCGAGGAGCTCGTGCTGGTCGAAGTGGAAAGCCCGCACGGGGCTCTGGTTCCGCCACCACTTGCGCGGCAGCGGGGTATCGAAGCGGACGCAGAACTGAGGCTCGATGGGTTCGCCGCGCGCGTCCCGATCGGGCGTGAACGATTCGACGATGCCGGTGTGCCCGATGAGAGATGCGGCGGCCTCTGCGCTCCATCGATCGTCGAGCTTGACGATGCGCACGCGGCTACCGATCTCCACGCTTCCCTCGCTTCGGCTTCGCGCCGAGCTTCGCCGGTCGCCCCGTCTTCACCTTGCGCGCGCACTCGGCAAACATCTCGTCGCGTCGGCCCGCCCACGGCTCCGCCGGCTGCGATGAGCCTTCGAGGATCTTGTCATGGACCTCGGCGCCGAAGATGTCGCGGAAGAGCCAGTGGTGGATCGTGACGCCCGTCGGGCTGAGCGGCGCGACGAGGCTCGTCTCCACGAGACCGAGCAGGACCTCGGCCTTCGTTCCGACGTCGAGCGGAGCGCCCGTGCGAGCGCGCTCGAGGAGCTCGCGAACATGCGCGCGGAAGACGCGCAGGTCGCAGTGCTCGAAGATGTCCGATGGCGCGAGCATCGCCCACAGCTCGGCGCCGTGCGGATGCCGGTTCGGGCCGACGGGATCGAGGCCGCTCGCCTCGAGCTCCTCGCCGGCGATCGACATGCATTCGAAGGCGTGCGCCATCGGACGACCGATGATGCCGCGCACCGTCTCGTTGAGCAGCGCTTCCATCACACGTCCTGCGCGTGCTTGAAGGCGAGCTCGTCGGCGTTGAGGCGGAGGTCCATCGCGCTCGCCGTCTCGGGCCCGACGTGCAGCTTGTGGCACGCGCGGATGTAGAACGACAGCCAGAGCTCCGCGGTGTCGCGGCTGGGATGGCAGTAGCCGATGACCTGCGCCGCGTGGACGAAATGCATGAACCAGTGGTGGGGCAGGTGATCGTGGTTGTTGAGGACGTCGCGCATGCGCTGGCACAGGACGTCGACGCCGACCACTTCGATGAAGGTCGACGCCTTCTTCGGATCGCCGACGTGCGCGCGCAGGATGACCGAGCGCAGGCAGCGCGTGAGCCCCTTCGTCACGCCATCCTTCGCGTCGGTGTCGCAGCCGCGCACGGCCGAGACGAGGACGCCCTGGTGGCGGAGGCCGAGCGTCGTGACCCACGGCTGGAGGACCGAGTTCTGGACGCCCTCGCGGGCGATCCGATTGCGGATCCCCGCGACGGTCTCATGCGCGCGGCTGAGTTCCATCGCTTCGTCCTCGGTGCGCGCGTAGCGGCGCTGCTGGTGGAGCAGGATCAGAACCTCGTCGATGCGCTCGAGCTCATGGCGCTCGAGTCCGCGTGCGACGGGCTCGCTCGCCGTCATCTCTCCCACGGTGTTGTCCTTCATGTCTTCGTCTCCGGGTTGGTTTGGTTCTTCGGGTTGCTGGGATGATTCGCCCACGCCGCAGCGTGGGCGGGACACAGATGCTTCTCGGGCCCGACCTCGAGCGCATGCGATGCGCAGATCGGCGCCGAGCATGTCTCGCCGGCCTTGCGGCCCTTGAGCTTCCAATCGCACAGGTGAGCGGCCGCGCGAGAGCAGCCCGGCATGCAGCAGACCGGCTTTCCGCCCATCGTGCCGCGCGAGCATGCGATGCCAACGCCGGGGATGATCCTACAGCCCATCACGCCTCCTCGAGCGCTGCGGGTCGCGCGTGCCGATCTCCGATGCGAGCTCCTCACGGCGCTTCCGCTGGCGCTTGATCGTCTTCTTCATCGTCCGCGCTTTGCGCAAGAGCCCTGCTACCTCGGGTCGCCCCACGAGCACGCGCACGTCGCCACCACGAAGCGCGGTCAGCAAGAGCTGATGCAGCAGATCGACCTCGATCGCCGTGAAGCTCTGCGTCGCCGCGAGCTTGATCACATCGCAGCGGCGAGTCATCGCGCTTCTTTGCGAAGGACGGGGAGACGGATCTTGCTCGCGTCACGCCCGTGCTTGGCGAACGCGATGCCGATGCCGCGCTTCACGAGCTCGCCGTCGTTGAAGCAGAGACGGCAGGTCGCGCACGTTCGCTCGCGTGTCTCCGCGGGGCATGGAATGAGATCGAGGCCGTACCACTTGAAGCGCCGGTCGCTCGGATGCTTCGGCACGACGACGGCCGGCGCGTAGCCGCGCGCCATCGCAGCGCGCGCGGCGACGCCGGTCTCGACGCTCGCGAGAGTGGAGATGACGCCGAACGCATCGCGAGAGATATGCCGCCACGCGTGCGTGAACGTCCACACCAAGCCGCCTCCCCGAGCGAGCCAGCGAGCGGCGGCGCTGCTGAGAATACGCGCGCTCGGCGCGTCGTAGGTATCGCCTCCGACGTGGAGACGAAGCGGCCTGCCGTCGGGCACGTCGCGACCTCCGAACGCTCGATCGATGAGCCCCGCTTCCTGCTCGGCGATCATGCGCGGTGTCAGACCGAACTTCCGCGCGATGGCGTCGAGCTCGTCGGAGAGCCGCGCGGTGAAGCCCGCGCGCTCGTAGCAGCCCTTCGTCTTGAAGCGGCACGAGTCGCGGCACGTCCCGGCGATGCTCGTGCGCGTCGCCGACACGAACGGCCCGATCGGGATCGGGCGCCCGGTGCCCTGATAGGTCGCGCTCCTGTACGGCTCGATGCGCACCGGAGCGAGCTTGCTGTTGCAGGTCATCTCGTAGAAGCGCGCCGCGGTCGTGAGAGCTGCCGGCGTGCCGCTGAGCGGCCTCGTCTGCGTTCCGATCGTCACGATTCGTCCTTGATGCCCGCGATCGTCGCTTCATTCCCCCAGGAGAGCCAACCGGGCCGCTCCGAGCGCGCGAAGAACTCGACACGCGGGCCGAGCGAGACGCGCTCGATCAGATCGTAGCTGTCAGGGGGCTTCGCGCTGTGCACGCGCTTGCCCTTCGCGTCGAGCACGTGCGGCGCGTGGAACACGGAGCGCACGGCGCGGTTGCCGGTCCAGACATCGGGCGCCTGCCCCCTGCCGCGCACGCCGAAGAGCATCCCTTCGTGGCAGCCGCGTCCGTACTGACCGATGCCCATGCGCAAGGCTTCGTCGTGCTCGGCCTTCTCGTGCCCGTCAGCGATCTTGATCCACAGGAACGTCCGCACGTAGCGGAAGCCGAGCGCGCGCATCAGCTCGAGCGCGTGCTCGAGGTAGTTGTCCGTGTACCAGAACCACGCATGCGCGTTCTCCGCCGGCAGCCACAGACCGGAGTCGCGGACGATGTGCGCCATCTTCAACGCGAGCACCGCCGGCGCATCGGTCGGCTTGCCGACGAGGTCGTAGTGACGATCCGCGCCGCGCTTGATCTTGCCCCCTCCGCGCTCGGGCCACGGCCAGTCGGCCATGAGGCATGCGAAGCGCGCGGGCTCTTCGAGCATGCTGGTTTGGGTGCTCATCGGACCTCCTCGATCTCTGCTGTGGTGGGGAAGACATCGAACAGCGCGCGAGGGATCTCGCCCGCCGTCCAGCAGTTGTGAGAGACGATTCGTCGATTGTCGCTCAGGAACCGGATCACGTGGCACGCGCCGCCGAATCCGAGCGCACCGGCTTCGCTGAGCCTGCGCCGTTCCCATGCGTTGGGCGGCTCCTTGCCGATCGTGTAGAGGAAGCGTCGGCCCTTGCGCTCGAAGACGAACGCGGCCGGGTTCTGCCGCGCCTCCGTGAGATGCGCGCAGAGCCGGCAGACGTCGGGCCACTTCTTCGCCTCCTCGGGATCGAAGAGCTCGCCGCATGAGACGCAGCGCGAGAGCTCGAAGAGCGGCCCGCCTTCGCGCGTCGGACACCATCCCGGCTTCGGCCGGTAGCCCGATGCGAGGCGGACCTCGACGAGCTCCGGATGCCGGCAATGGTACGGCGACGAGCCGTCGATATCGGGATCGTGGACGCGGTGTGGACACGCGATATCGCACGCGTCTGGAATCGGTGCCTTCGCATGGCAGTAGCCGGAGCATCTTCGGCATGGGCCGCCTGCGGGCGCGCCGCATTCGCCGCAGCCTTTCGTGTCGGACATGGAGACTCCTTCGTGGTGAGAGGAAGCGCGAAGCCCCGGCTCCATTGCTGGGCCGGGGCATCAAACATCGATCAAGGATCGGGCGCTCAGCCGCAGACGATCGAGTCGCGCGCGAACGCTCGGAGCGCTTCCAGGTCACCATGGAAGCGATTGACATCGACCGTCGTGGGCACGCCGTCGATCGTCCCCTTGCCGGTGAACTGCCAGAACGTCCACTGCTTCCAGGGGAAGCCGTTGCCCGCGCGGTCGACCGGCATGCGCGCGCACTTCGAGTAGCTCGGCAGCCACAACGGGTACTCCTTGAAGCGCGCCGCCTGCGCGGGCCGCGCCTGCGAATACCACCAGTGCATTGAGACGCCGGTGTAGACGATCGGACGCATGCCGAAGCGCGTTCGATAGTCCTTCAGCATCTCGATCGCCTCGTCGGCGACGAGCTCGAGCGGGAGGTCCTCGCCGGGCGCATCGGCGATGCCGCCCGGGAGGTCCTTCGATGCGCCGCTCTCGAGGTCGAGCGTCGGCGGGAGATCGAGGACGACGCCCGACTTCTCGACGATGTGGCGCGCGAGCGCCGCCTGCGTCGCGCCGTCGCGGTCGGCTCGGAAGTAGTGGTAGGTGCCGACGAGCAGTCCCGCCTGCTGCGCGCCTTGGAGATTGCGCACGGCCGTCGCATCTTCGCTCTTGCCGTCGCCGGTGCGCACGAAGGCGTAGCGGCATCCACTCGCCGCCACGCGCTGCCAGTCGATCGCCCCCTGATACTTCGAGACGTCGATTCCGATCGTGAAGGGACCCGAGTACAGGTCGATACACTTGCGCTTCATCCGCGCTTCTCCCTATCGGTGAGATCGCCGTCCCACTTGCCCGCGCTGCTGTCGCCGCCCATCTGCTCGCGCTCGGGAAGCGCCCGCAGCGCTGCGTGCGTATCCGCGCTCCACTGCTCCTCGGTGCGCCCGCCGCGCATCGCGCTCTCGACGCTCGGAGCAATGACGCCGATCGCCGTCATGAGCGCCGAGGCCGCCTGCACCGCCGGTCCGATCCAGTCCATCATGCACCCCCGATCGATGTCGCGAGCGACCGCACGAGGAGCGGCAGCTCTGGTAGATCGTCCACCCCGAGCGCTCGCGCGAGCTCGGCGATCCGCTCGTAGAGCAGCACCGCGCGCGCGGCAAGCGCGAGCAGCGGCGCGAGCAGGTCAGCCTCGCCACCGCCGGCAGCACGTGCGAGGTCGATCGCATCGATCCATGCGCCGATGGCTTCGCGCCCTGCATCGAGCGCGGCGCCGAGTGGACGCCAGCGCGCCGCCTCGCGCTCGAGCTCCGCATCATGCTCGGGATCTGTCGGGTGCTCGCGCTCCACACGATCGAGCGCCGATGCGCGCGCATCATCGATCACGGTGCCCGCCGCGGCGTGGACACCGATCGTGATCGTCGCGGCGCGGTAGTGCATGGTGTACGCGCTCGCACCGCAGCCGATGCAGGTGTGCGCAATGGCGACGATGCCACCGACGCACATCAGCACGATGGCGATCCGGAGCCCCCCGCGCACGATGGGTGCGCACCGTTCGATCCACTGCCCGATGGTATCCACGTCAATCCTCCTCGGGCGCACGCTTCACGGGCGCCATCTGCGTCGAGCTCGCACGGCCGCCTCGGCGGACGTGACGGAGCAGGTGATAGAGATCGTGCGGCCGAGCATCGATGAGCCACGCCTGATAGAGATCTTTGTCGGCCTCGCTCATCGCGGCCCACCCGACGTCAAGCAGCTCGACCATTCGGCGCCATCGCTCGCTCATCTACGGCTCCTCGTCCCGCTTCTTCCGCGCATCGATCTCGACCACGGCAATCGGTTGCGCGGGCGAACCGCCGGCCGGCGAGAGCGAGCGGCGGATCTGAAGCTGCGCTTCGCTGCGCGCGGTCCGCTTCACCGCCGCTTCGAGATCGACGGGCACACGTTGCTCGACGCTCGTCATGCGGTCATGGAGCGCACGCAGCGCCTCGCGGTCTTCCTTGCATTGCTCGAGCTCGCGCACCATCCCATCGACACGCGCGCGGCACTCTTCCTCGCGGTCCTCGAGCTTCTGGATCCGCTCTCGATCCTGATCGCTGCGATCGCGGAGCCATTCCATCGTGCGCGCCTGATCGCGGAAGCCGGCCAGCTCGTGCTTGCCGGTGTTCTCCTCGATCGCTTGCGCGCGCCTGCGCTCCTCATATCGATGCTGCTCGCGCTTCTCTTCGAGCTCGAGGCGTCGCAGCTCGACGCGCTCCCGGTGTGCGCGCCACGCGCGCCACGCTTGCCGGAGCCCGATGTACGCGCCGACGGCGCCTGGCCCGCTCGCGAGAGTGAGGATCTCGGTGAGCGTCACGGGATGACCTCCTTCGGATCCCACAGCACGTGGGGATCGAGCATCGAGCGCGTCGGCATCGGCGAGCGCTGCACGCGGATCCAGATATCCGCGCCGGTGTCGTGAAGGAAGCGGTTGCCATCGATCTCCGTCGCCGCATCGCAATCCTCGAAGCGACAGAGGAACGGGTGAGCGGCTCCGTCGTAGCCGATGATCGAGCGGAAGAGCACGTTGTCGGTGATCTCCGACTCCTGATTCTCCCAGACGCACACATCGCCAGCGCCGTAGCTGGCGATGCTGTTCCGCGCGGTGCGGATGCGCTTGCCGCTCGACTCGTGATTCTTCCCGCCGGGCAGGATCTCGATGACGTTGTCCTCGTAGATCGCCCAGCGCCCCGCATCCTGCGGCTGCCCGGTGTTGTGGGACATGCGCAGGTGCCGCGTGCGGATTCGACAGGCGCGCACGATGGTTCCGGGACTCGCGAAGTCCGTCTCGAAGTCGCCTGCCTGCGCATGGCCCTCGATGTCGCAGTTGATGAAGCTAACGTCCTCGTGTCGCTCGTAGTGCGCTACGACGGTACGCGTGATGTTGTCCTCGATGCGACAGCGCTCGAAGCGGATCCGGCCCGTGCGCTGAAGCGGGGGGGGCGGATCGTTGCCGGTGTCGCCCGGGTAGCGATCTGCCTCGACGTCGATGCCGGCACCGGGCGCGTGCCCGCCGTAGACGTGACGGCCCGTCCGCACGAAGGAGCATCGGAGCGCGTGCACATCGCGCGCGCCCGTGACCGAGAGCCCATTGCGCGCGGCGCCGTCGGCGACGCAATCGATCATCTCGATCTGCGTCGAGAGCTTGCACGGCGCCCCCGTCTCGAGGTTGTGCCACGCGAGATCGTATCCGTCGTTGATCGTATTGCGCGCCACCACGCGCTCGAGGCGCACATCGGTGCAGCCATGCAGGGCGACACCTGATGCATCGAGCTCGTAGGTGGCGGGGTTGCGAATGAGCGTCTGCGCACCGCCATCGAACTCGAGATCGGACACGATGACGTCCTCGCAGTTCATCAACCGCAAACCGCCCCACGGCTTGCGATCGGTCGCAACGACGTACCCGCCGAGCTGCTGAATGCGCGAGCCGTTGCCTTCGATGCGGAGCCCGACGAGGTCGCGGAAGAAGAGCGGCCAGTTGTAGTAGCCGCCCCAATGGCCAAGCGTGTTGCGCTCCCGCACGAGGTAGACAGCGCGCTCGGGGAAGATGATGCGCACGTCTTCATCGTATTGAGCGGCAGCATCGCGCAGAGCGCGGAGCCCTCGCGCGATATCGCGGTCGCTGGGCCGCACGAAGTCTTCGACTCTGAGCTCGGTCACGATGCCAGCCTTTCCCGCTCCTCGGGGAGCTTCACAAATGCGCCTCGATGTCCGCGCGCTGCGGCGCCGTGAGCGACGCAGTCAGGTAGAGCACCAAGTGATGGATCGTCGCGTCGCAGTAGGCCGTCGCCGCGGTCGTCGCCTCGGAGATGCGCGACCCATTGCAGAGCCCAGGCGTGATCGTGCCGGTCGCCACCGTGCCGAGCGACACGCCGTTCCTGAAGATCTCGCCGACGCCGGGAGCACCGCCCGCGTAGACGAACGTCAGCTTCTGTCGACCCGTGGTCGCAACCGCGACGGCGCGGTGCGCGCCATCGAAGAATCCCATCAAATCGCTCGAGCCGCCGAGCGCGAAGATGAAGCGCCCGCCCGCTCCATTGAGGTCGAGTAAGAAGCGGAGCGCGCCGGTGCTCTTCACGTTGATATCGAGGAAGAGCGTCATCGTCGGAACGCCAATCGTTCCGCCGTCGAGATCGATGCATTCGGTGTTCGCGACGTCGAAGTCGACGCCGCCACCGCCACCAAGGAGCGCAGGACGATCGGCATCGGTGGTCTGGCGCGCGGTCCAGTTCCCAGCGCGATCGGTCCACGCATCCACGCCGAGTCCGACGACCGTCACTTCGCTCGCCAATCCTCGAAGGCGAAGCGATGGCGTCGCGTACGCGGCGAAGTTGTACGGGCCACCGCCGCCGGAGCTCCGCCGATCGCGGCCCCCGAGCATGCGTCGATGGCATGCGTGACGCAGGTAGCGCTGAGCGCGCTCCTCGTCCTCATCGAGCATGCGCAGGCCGCGCATGGTTCAGACCGACGCCTTGTAGGCGACTCCGCTCCCGCCCCCGCCGTTCGAGTTCAGGAAGATATACACGTCGTCATCATCGCCGGAGCCGACGGCCGGCACGACGAGATCGTGGATGCCCTGCGGCAACTGCGGGTTCGTCGCGCCCGCCGAGCCGCCGAGCGCTGCGGCATTCACGTGCGCGGGCACCGTGCAGATGATGATCACGAAGTCGCCCTGCTTGAAGGGGCCGTACTGCGTGCTCGCGTTGATGCTCGCCCAGGTCGTGATCCCTGCGGGCGCGAGGCGAGACCAGAAGTTCGCTGCCGCCTTGTCGCGCGTCTTGTGTCGATTGGCCATCGCGCCTCCTGCTTGCGCGAGAGTAGCACCCAAGAAAGACACATGCCCCCTCCAGCGAACCGGAGGGGGCATGCGCTTCCTTCACCACAAAGGACCGAGGACCCGAAGATCCCAGCGCGCCTACTTTGCTGCCCCGTCCTTCTTTGCGCAAGCATCGAGACGCTTCGCATCATCAGGACTCGCGTGGAAGATGCGCATCAGGACCGCGCCCGGCTCGATCGCCGCGATGACCGCGCGCTCGGCCCCGACGTGCTTGATGAAGATCCACGTCCCCGTGCGCGTGCCGATGCGCGCGTACTCGAGCGCGACGATCTCCGATGTGGAGATCTCCTCGAAGACCGTCGGCTTCGACGCCGAGCTCGGCCCGATGAAGCACAGCGGCACAACGATCTTTCCCGTCGTCGGCTCAGGCGCCGGCGTCGTGGGCATGAGCGAGCGGATGTGCTGCGCGACCTCGTCGGCGAACTTCGGATCTTCCGAGAGCATGCGTGCGCGTGAGGCCGCATCGAGAGACAGCCACTCCTCGATGAGCTTCGGTGCCGTCATCATCGCGCCGCCGGATCGGGGACGCCGGCCTCGGCGAAGCCAGCAGCGCGGAGCGTGCACGCCGGGCACGTGCCGCAGCCCGGACGAAGGCCGTGATAGCAGGTGACCGTCTTGGCGATGACGCTCATCGCATCGAGCTCCACCGCGAGCTTTACCGTCTGCGCCTTCGTGAGGAACATCAACGGCGTGTGGATCTGGAAGCTGCCGCAGCTCGAGGGCATGGCGAGCGAGATCGCCGCGCGCGCCGCATCGATGAAGACCGCGCGGCAGTCGGGGTAGCCCGAGTAGTCGGTCTGGCAGACACCGGTCACGAGATGGTTCGTGCCGACCGCCACCGCGCGCGCTGCCGCGAGCGTGAGGAACAGCAGGTTGCGACCGGGCACGAACGATGTCGGGAGGCCCTCGGGCATCTCCGCATCGACGAGGCCACCGCTGCCCTTCAGGTCGCCGCTCGGATCGACGAGCGCGCTCCTGAGCAGGCTCCGGTGCGCGAGCACGCGCAGAGGAAGGAATGCGTGCGACTCGACGCCGAGGTCGCTGGCGATCTGCTTCGCGGC
>JACCDR010165701.1_pt1 | contig 18861 bp, 15 predicted proteins | sample 7446431 | NCBI WGS metagenome assembly JACCDR01 (sample SAMN15323443, study PRJNA562643) | freshwater metagenome | isolation source: river surface water | place: USA:Blue River Watershed | collected 2017-08-17
CCGGTCTACAACATGGTGCAGCAGCACTTCGGGAAGCCGAGCCCGACGCTTGTCGTCATCCGAGCTCGCGGCCCCGACATGAATCCGTCGCAATGGACGCCGGAGAAAATCGAGAAGCTCCGGACGCAGCCTGGCGGCGAGGACAAGTATCGCACCGATGTGCTCGGCGAGTTCCTGGACCCAGCTGCGGCCCTATTCTCGAGCGCCGACATCGAGCGGAACACGCGCACCGATCCACTCGTGCTCGAGCCGGAGCGTCACCTCGAATACGCGGCAGCGATGGATCCTGCGACACGCGGCAACGCTTGGACGCTCGTCGTCGGAACGACCACCGGAACGAACGACGCCGGCGCGACGTTGCACAAGGTCGTCCTGAACAAGCAGTGGCACGGCTCAAAGGCAAGCCCGTTGAACGTCGACCAGCTATTCGCGGAGATGGCCGCGCACCTGAAGCCGTACGGCGTCACGCACGTTCACACGGACCAATATGCGTTCGATGCGCTTGCCGACATTGCGCGCCGGCACGGTCTCCAACTTTCGCAGACCGCTATCACGGCCGACCTTCAGCTCGAGCTCGCAGAGGAAACCAAGGTGCTCTTGTCCGAGGATCGGATCGAGCTCCCGAATGACGTGCGCCTGAAAAGCGATCTACTCATGGCCGAGCGCCGGCTGACTCAGTCCGGTGTGCGACTCTTCCTCCCGCGTGGCGCGTCGGGTCGACACGGGGATTATGTCCCAGCGCTCGGGCTTCTTTGCGCAAACCTCCCACGTCCCCCATACGTTCCGCCCGCGGATGGAGATAGGTTTCGCCGGCTCTTACAGATGGATGCTTCTGCGGACAAATGGGAAGACATAGGGCGCCGCATGGTGGGTCGCATCTAACCCCAGTGTACGGTCCCAAATAACGGTGCTAGGTTTGCCTCGGGGCGATGAAAGCTCTTGGGTCAATCGCTGAAAGCATGCGAACCGCTGGCATTCGGAAGCTTCGAATAGAAGCCGACGGTGCTCTCGAGCTCGAGCTAGCCGACGATCATCCCTCCCCGGAACCCTCCCCAGGGATTTCAGTCGCCCCACTATCTCCGCCGGAACGAATGCTCGACGACACCATCCTCGAGAGCACCGGTCCGCGCTGCCGCATGTGCCGTAGAGCAAAACCATCCGGCCTCGTGCCGGGTCACTGCCGCGAGTGCGGCAAGAAGTTTTTGAATGGCCAAGCCTGACGAACGCTGGTGGCTCGCCGACACTCCCGAGGAGATGGCGCGACAAGCATGGGCGATCGCATCCGAGCTTTATGGGCGCGACGGCATCGAGCGAAGGCGCAACGCGAAGGACGGCGAGGAGCTCTACGAGGGTCTCTCGACCGAAGCCACCGAAGCCCCGAGCTACAACGTCGTCCAGGCGTCCGTCGACACGATGGTGGCGCACACGATTCGGACGAAGGTGCGACCGTTCTTCCTGACCGAGAAGGGCGACTACGACGACCGCGAGCGAGCCGAAGGCATGCAGCGCGCCGTCGAAGGCGACTTCACGCGAGCCGGCATCTGGGGCCAGCTCGGCACGGACTTTTGCTACGACGGGAACCTCTACGAAGCGGGCGGGCTAAAGCTGCAGCCGGACTACGCAAACAAGCAGGTGCTTATCGAGCGCGTGTTTTCCTGGGAGTTTTTCGTTCCCCCGCGGGAGGCTCGACGCGGAAAGCCCGAGCAAGGGTTTCACATTCTCGACATCGATCGCGCCGTGCTGCGCGGCCGCATCCCCGAGGACGCAAAGGACCGCGCCAAAATCATCGAGGCGATCGACAACGCTCCGAACGCGCCGATGGACTGGTTCGACCTCGACGAGGTTGGCGAGGACGAGGTAAGCGATCGAATCCTCGTCGCGGACTGCTTCCATTTGCCGAGCACCGTTGTCGATCGCGACGACGACGACCAGTGGGACATCAAGAAAGCAACTCACGACGGCGTCCACGGGATCGTCATCGGTGGCGACTTCGGCGACACGTCGAAAGAGTGTCGCTTCATCGCGCTCGAGGCGTGGCCGTTCCCGCATTTCGGTATCGCCTGGTACAAGCCGCGCAAGAAGCGCCGCTCTTACTGGTCACGCTCTGTTCCCGAGACAGTGGTCTCAGGTCAGATCGCAATCAACCGCATGAACAAGCGCGTGGACAGCGTGATGCACCTTCACGCCGTGCCTCGTGTTTACGTTTGGAACAAGGCGCGCATCAACACGGACAAGATCACCAACGCGCACGATGGCATCATCGAAGGCGACCAGCCGGCAGGGCAGGCGCTCCAGTGGATGACGCCGACGAGCGTTCCGGCCGAGTACCTCATGCGCGTCGATAAAATCATCGGCTGGTGCGAGAAGGTTCTAGGTCTGCCCGAGTTCTCGATCGTCGCGGACAAGCCGAAGGGCATCGAGCACGCACCGGCGCTCCAGTTCTTGGAGGAAGAGCACAGCATCCGTCATACCCAGCATTTCCGATCCTGGGAGGATGCGATTGTCGACGCCGCGAAAATCTGGGTCGACATGGCGCGGCTGCTCGCCAAGAAGGTCCCCGACTTCGAGGTCATGTGGGGGGACGCGAAGGACCTGAAACGGATCAAGTGGAAGGACGTCGACCTAGACGACGAACGGTTCCACCTCCGTGTATGGCCAACGAACCTTTTGCCACAAACGCCCGGCGCGAAGCTCGATCGCATCGTGACGATGAAGCGCGAAGGTCTCATTACACCGATGCAGGGCCTCCTATTCCTAGGCCTTGAGTTCCCGGACATCGAGATGATGCTCGGCGATGGTGTCGCAACGGAAGAGAACATCCGTCAGCGGATTCAGAGCGTGGTCAAGAAGGGTTACTCCGAGGACAACGCGCCCGATGCGTACATCAACCTCGAGATGGCCAAGGCCATCGGCATCGATCGCATCAACTTCTACGAAGCCAACGGCCTGCCGGAAGAGAAGCTCGATGAGCTCCGCCTTTGGGTCGAAGATGTGAAGGACAAGATTGCGGAGATGGCAGCCGAGGAAGCGGCAAAGGCCGCGATGGGCGCGCCGCCTCCCCCGGGGTCAGCCCCCACCGGTCCGGAGGGAACCGGCCCAGCGCCAGGCCCGCAGCTCCCACTTGGGGCGCCCGCGGGTCCTGGTCCGACATTGCAATAGGAGTTCCGAATGCCCGAAGCAGAAGCGGTACAGCAAACGAACGGCGCAGCGTCGCCTCCGGTCGATGGATTGCAGGACACGATCGATCGCATGTCAGAGGCGACTGAGGACGCAAGCGCATGGTCGCTCGCGAACGGCTCGCAGGAACCCGAAGCGCCGAAGCCCGAGCCGGAGCCCATCGAGGAGCCAGGGAAGCAGGCGGCAAAGGCGCCCGAGGCTAGCAAGGAAGTCGACCTCTCGAAAGGTTTCAGCGACGAGGAGCTCGCGACCCCCGAAGGCGTGAAAGCAGCCGCGGACAAGGTGCGCGCGGGGTTCATGCAGGCCCAGGAGCGATGGCGCGAGGTCGACGAAGCGCACACATCGCTGACCCGGCGCGAAAAAAAGTTCAAGGATAAGCTCGAGGGCTGGAAGTCCGAGCGCGAGACCATCACCACGCAGTGGAAAGGGATCCAAACGGATCTCCAAGCGCTATCGCGAGGCGATGCTGCCACGGCGCTGAACGCGCTCGGGCGACTCCGCGGCATGTCCGGCGCGCAAGCACTCGAGGAGCTGACTCTCACCGTGGTGCACAACGGCAAGCTCCCCAAAAAGGAGCTGACCGTCGAGGAGTTCGAGCGGCGACTGGAAGAGCGCGAAAGCAAGTGGCGTCAGGAGCGCGAGGAAGAGCAGAAGCAGGCACGTATTGCTGAGCTGCATCGCGACGCGACGGCTTTCCGGCAGCGAATCACCGCGGAGAAGTATCCGACGATCTATAAGTTTGCGTCGCGTGACATGGGAGACGTCTTGGGAGATTTGCTCGAGGCGCATCCCGATCTGGAAGCCAAGCATGGGAGACGGCTTGACTATGACGAGGTCTTGGGGGAGATTGAAGCCGAGCTCGCTAAGGACTTTGGTTCTCCAGTGAGTGGCTCCACGGAGCGCGGGACGGGAACCCCACAAGAAACCCGGCAGGCGCAGAGTTCGCCCGGTCAGACACTAAGCCCGAGTCTCTCGGCAACGTCGGCATCAAGACGGCCGACCACTGCAGAAGAGAACCGCCGGGCGGCTGAAGACCTAGTCCCCGATGCGTGGGTCCGAATGGGCCAAGGTTACGAATAACCGTTAGCACGCGCGATCGGGGACCACCGGAGGATCCCCGATGCCGCAGTCAGCAAATGAAATCAACATCGTCCCGATGCTCAAACGCATCTTCCCGGACGGGTTGGCGTGGACCGGATACAAGAAGTCGAAGCTCTTCGGCTTGATGTCGAAAGACACCAAGCGAGGTGGAGAAGACTGGGTCCGTGTCGTCAGCCTGAGCCCGACCGAGGGTGGCTCGTCGAACTATCAGGACGCATACGCCAACCAGGGGCCGACCAGCGAGGCACGATTCGCGGTCAGTCACAAGACCGAGTACCAACTCGCGCGCATCAAAAACATCGCGATCGCGAAAACGATGGGCGACAAGGGTGCGATCGTTCGCATCGTCGAGCACACGTTCAAGCGTGCGAGCTACGCATTCGGCCGCGCAATGGCGCGTCGAGTGTGGGGCGGCGGCGGCGGCATGCTGGCGCAGATGGCGTCGACCACGGTCACGTCGTCCACCACGATCGCTCTCCGCGACTCGGCAAGCGTCGCAGCGTTCCACAAAGGCATGTGGATCCAGTTCGCGCTGGATGACGGCACCGGAACGAGCCCCGCGGGCTTGCTTTCGGCGACGCAGCTCCAAATCACCGCGGTCGACAAGAAAAACAAGACGCTGACCGTCAGTGCCGCGCTCACGACCGTATCGGCAAACATCACGAGCACCTCGTACATCTTCCGCGCAGGCGACTACGCGAACACGATGACGGGAATGCTCGGGTGGGCGCCGGTTGCGGACCCCACGTCGGCGCTGTTCATGGGTGTGAACCGCACCACCGAGCCGCACCTTCTCTCCGGCTACCGCCATGCGGCGAGCGGAAAGAGCAAAGAGGTCGGTCTCCTCGACGCATGCGCAGAAGGCATGGCGCACGGCTGCGAGCCGACACACGCATTCTGGAACCCGATCGACTTCAACAAGCTGAAGAAAGAAGTCGGGTCCGACCGGATGATCGACGTGAAGACGTCCAATCCGAAGGTCGGATACAAGGGCATCGTCACCGAGACCGCGCTCGGCGAAATCGTCAACATGTCCGAGGTGGACGTCCCCGAGGGTTACACCTGGGTGACTGACCCCGACGATTGGGAGGTTGCAACCGCCGGCGAGTGCCCGCGCATCCTCGATTTCGACGGCCTCGGCAAGCTCGTGCGCGTGCAAGGCGAGGACGCCGTGCAGTTCGACTTGGGCTGTTACGGAAACATCAGCCTCGCGGACGGCAAGTCGCCCGCGAACACCATCATCGTCAGCTGGGTGTGAGGAGACGGCCATGGGTGCAATCGATTACGCAATCAAGAAATTCGTCGGAGACGTTCTCGACTCCGGCGACGCGCCTCGTGCTGGCAAAGCTCCTTTCGAGGAGCTGGTTACGCAAAAGGTCGCGGCCGACGCAGATGGCGCCTTCACCGAAGTCCGCCTCGCTGCATTGACCGACGACTACGAGTTCGTAGCCGCATCGTGGGTGCAAGGCGCAATCGCCACCGCGAGCGTCACGGACTTTTTCACCCTGAGCATCCTGAAGTACAACGCTTCGGGCGCCTCAGGGATCACAATCGCGACGATGTCCGGCTCGGCCGGTCTCACCGCGAAGGCCGCAAAGGCGTTCACGGCGGTGGCGGGAACGCAGGACCTCGTGTCCGGCGGTTCGCTCGCCCTCGTCGGAGCGGCGACGGGATCGGGCGCGTCACTCTCGGAGGGTGCTCTCACCGTTCGACTGCGACGCCGGAACTAAGGGGCCCACATGGCGAGTGAAAAGCTGCGACCTGGCCCGAAGGGTTTCGAAGGCGATCCGAAGAGCGCGTGCGTGCTGGTGTACCCGAACGGGACCGGCGTGCCGACGTTCAAGTCCAGCAAGGACTGCGTCGCGAGCGTTGCGCGCGGCGCCACCGGCGTCTTCAACATCACCTTGCAGGACGAGTACTACCGGATCGCGCACGTGAGCGCCCTCTACTGCTCGACAGCGGACAATGAGGACATTTACGCGCAGGGCGGCACGATGGCGAACCTCGGCACCGGCACCGCCGCGGTTATCACCGTGAAGCTCAAGACTGCGGCAAACAATGTCGATGTCACCGCCGATGCCGCGAAGTTTATCTCGGTAGGGATCATCTTCGAGGACTCGGACACGCTGCTTCACACGGGCTGACCATGGCCGGAATCATCGCATCGCTCGTTTCCAAGAAGCCGCCCCCGTCGGAAGGCGAGGGCGGCGACATGGACAAAAAGATGTCCATGGGCGCGAAGGAGCGCGCGGCGCAAGCCCTCATCTCGGCAGTCAAAAGCGGGGATGCGGGCGGCGTCGCGAGTGCGTTTCAGCGCATGTACGACGTCTGCGCGACATCGGGCGGAGAAGAGTACGACGAAGGAGTGTGAGGCGTGGCGCAGCTTGTATCTCTGCTCGAGCTGCGCACGAACGCCTACCTGTTCGCCGACGATCGCGCGAGCGGGCCGGACCAGTTCATGGGTCCGACGGAAGTCGACCGGCTCATCAATCTCGAACTCGCCGACCTTTACGATCTGCTCATAGCGGCGCGCGAGGACGACGGATACACGGTGTTCGTCGACCAGACGAGCACGACGCCGTTCGGCCCGACGGCAGCCAACATCCGCGAGTATGAGCTTCCCGACGACTTCTATCAGATGCGCGGCCTCGAGCTCACCTGGGGCGGAGACCAGGTGGAGGACGTGGCGCAGATCCGTTTCGACGAGCGGAACCTCTACACCGATTCCCTAAGTTGGACCACGTGGGCGCCCTTCTCGCCGAAGGGCTATCGCATGCTCGCGAACACAGGCGACCGCAGCCGGCGGCTGAATCTTCTGCCGACTCCGACCGGCGTCACGAACATGCGGCTCTGGTACATCCCGACGTGTCCGGTCATGGACCAGGACGATGACACGTTCGACGGGGTGAACGGCTGGGGCAAGCGTGTGTCGCTGGGTGTCGCTCGCATCATGCGCGCGGCCGCGCAGAACGAGTCGGCGCAGCTGGACCAGCTATACAAGGAAGCGCACGACAACATCGTGAACATGGCGCGCGAACGCGAAGGCATGGAGCCGAAGCGGATCCGCGATGTGCAGCCGGAGGGACGTGCGGGACTTTGGAACATCCGCCGCCGTCCGACTGCGTTTTGACGACCAAGGCACGGCCTCGGATGCACCGGCCGCCTGGGCTCAAGCCGGAGCTTCGGCCGTTGGTCGATGCCGTCGAGAAGATGGTCGGCGACTCGCAGGACACGTACGCGAGAGGCCGCGACATCGACTGCGAGTTCACCGGAGCCGGCACCGAAAGCTTCGCGCACGGGCTCGGGCGAGCCCATCGCGGTCTTCTGATGGGAGTCCCTCGAGCATCGGCGGCCGTCACCGTGTTCGAGCCGCTGACAGGTAACGACCAGCCCGACACCCACTTCCGCCTCACTGCCTCTGCCGCCTGCATCATCCGCGTGAGGGCCTACTGATGGCCCTTCGCTTCGACACCTACGACATCCCGTTCGTTGGCAAGCTCGACCAGCGCACAAACCCGCGCATCCTGCCGCCGGGGAATTTCGTCCAGCTCTACAACGTGGAGTTCTATCGCACGGGCGAGCTCGGCAAGCGCCCTGGGGTGAACCTGACGTGTAGCTCAGCGGACGGGCTCCATGTCGATCGATTCTTTCGATGGCGGGACCAGATCGGCGTGGTCGACGGTCAAGGAAGCGACTCCGTAGCGGCGCAGATGTACCTCCGCATTCCTGGCACAGCCGACTACTCGCCGCAGTTCACGGTCCCCGCGCCAACGATCGAGCGCCGGCCACTCTTTCACGATCTCTCGCAGGACATCATCGCGGATGTGGCGTGCGCGGGCGGCTACACCGTGCACGTCATCATGTGCGTGACGGACGGGAACGTCATCCTGCGCGTAATGCGCGACTCCGACGGCGACACCGTGTCCGAGACCATCCTCGGCACCGTGTCCGGCAACCAGAAGAGCGTCCGCGCGGCTGCGTCGGGTGACTATGTGCTCGTGACCTGGAGCGGCGGAGCGGCGAACAACATCCGCGCAGTGTGGGTGCGCTGTGACCTGAACCCGCCGACCATCTCGAGCCTTGCGACCCTGGCGACCGACGAGGAGACCGGAGGCGCATGTTTGCACGACCTCTGCGGCCGCAACACGACGAGTCCGACGTGGGTGCTCGCGTATCGCACCTCCACGGCGACACTCAAGGCCGCGCTGGTCGACAACACGCCCGCAACGACGGCGTCTGTCACAATCGGCAGCACCGAGACCCCGCTCGCGCTCAGTGTCGAGAACAACCAGACGGCCGGCGGCGGTACCACCTTCGTCAACTGGTTCGCCAATGTTGGCGGCTCGAGCGCGTGGCGCTACGCGGCTCTAAACTCGTCGTTTGCCGTAGCCGTCGGGTCGCCATGGGACTGGTTTGCTTCGACGGTCGTCTCTCCGCGTATCTCGACGGTCAGCATCCGCGACGACGGCAGCGCGCTCCTTTTCAATTCGGAATGGGCCGGCAGCGCCGACCAGGTCCCCATCACGAGCTGGGCGACCGGGACCGGCGGCGGCGTCGTCGGCTCGGTGCAACGCAAGCGCCGGCCGTGGATCATCAGCGACGCCTGGCGAGAAAACGCGCGGCATTACGTCTGGGTGAAAGACCTCACGCGCGCGACACCGGTGAGCTCCGCCATTCTGCTCGAGGTCGACGGAGAGCAGGACGAGGACACGACGCTTGCCTATGTGGCTGCGACGGAGCTCCCTGGCGCACAGGGAAACCACGTCACCGAAATCCTCCCAAGCTCGGTCTCGAGCGACGGGACCCGCATGCGGACGGCAATCGCAGGGCGCTACGTGCCGACCGAGAACCGCATCGGCGCCTACGAGATGTCGGCGCGCTTCGACCATAAGGGGCGCTATCAAAACGTCATGTTCGGTGGCTCCTGCTACATGGCGGGTGGCGCGATCTTGCAATACGACGGCGTACGCGCGTTCGAGAACGGGTTCCCGCAAGCGCCGGTGCTGGACGGACAGGCCGTCGGCGGCTCGGCGGCGTGGGGCTCGACTGGCACCGTGACCTACGTAGCTCTTTACGAGAGTGTGGACGCCGGGGCCGAGCGACACCGAAGCTTTCTCGGTCCACCGCTTCAGGTCGAGATCGCGACTGCGACCGATGAGGTCGAGCTTTTCTTCGAGCACTGCACCCTAAGCCGGCGCTTCTGGGGGCCGAATGCAGTCATCGAGGATCCGCGCGTCGTCGTCACCATCTATCGGAGCATCTCCCCGAACAGTGATGTGCTCCACCGGATCTTCCGGTTCGAGTCGACGCCGGCCGCGTGCATCAACGATCCGACCATCCTCACGAACGGGACACTGACGGACACCGGGCAAAACATCACGGCGAATGAGCCGCTCTACACGCTCGGCGGGAACCTCGAAAACTCGATGGCCATCGGCGGCGCGACGAGCCTTGTCGTTCATGGAGAACGCTTGTGGGCGGCGGGCGGCTCGGAGCTGGACGTCATCCGTATCAGCAAACAGTTTGTCACCGGCGAGCCGGCCCAGTTCGCGCTTGGGCTCGAGCTACGCATTCCCGGCGAAGAGATCGTCGGAATGGAGTCGCTAAACACGACGCTCGTCGCATTCGGCAAGCGCCGCATCTACAAAATCGTCGGCGACGGACCGAATGACACCGGCGACCCCTCGACGGGATGGTGGACGGTCGCGACCATCGACACCGACGTCGGCTGCTCGGACCCGCGCAGCATCGTCAATTTCCCTGGCGGAATCATCTTCCGGAGCGACCGGGGCTTCTACATGCTCGGTCTCGACATGGTCCCCGAGTTCATCGGCGCCGATGCTGACATCCTCGGTCGCACCTACACGGACATCCGCTCCGCCGAGGTGGTGGCGAACAAGCAGCAGGTCCGCTTCTACTGCGCACGCCCGGAAGAGTCGCGCGCACAAACCGGCGACACCGTTGCGATCGTGTTCGACTACTTCGAGAAGAAGTGGCTCCAGTGGGTCTATACCCACGTCGGAACGGTTGCGGACTCCATCTACGTGAATGGGCAGCACCATCACGTGACCGAGACCGCGAACTGGTATTCGGAGCCGGAGGACCCCGAGGATCCGGTCTACTGGGACGCTCAGAACTGGTACGGAGCGCGGGTCAAGACCGGCAACAACATCTTCTCGAGCCTCCACGGCCAGAAGAAGCTCGGGCGCTTCATGCTCCAGGGTTCACTCGTGGGCGAGCATAACCTCCTCGTAAGGTTCTGGAAGGATGATTCCCTCACCCAAGAGTGGAAGCTGAAGTACGCGAACCTCGGAGCCTCGCAGCTGTACCAACAGCGGTATAAGCCGCGGTATGGCCTCGGCCAGAGTTACGCCTTCGAAATCATCGAAGAGCAATACTCGGGGCTGGAAGTTGTCGTAGACTCAGCAGGGTTCCGACTGACCGGAATGTCGGCATCAGTCGCGCGCGTCGGCGGGCTGCGTCGCATGCCGACATATGCAAGCAGGTGAGTTATGGCGTTCGGGGGGCTCAAACAAGGGTGGAACGAGCTTCGAGGGAAGCAGACCTACTACCCGAACCAGGCGAAATTCGACTACACGCGACCGGACCAGGAGCGCGAGCTCGGGATGGGCGCTCGTGCGGGTCAGGACGAATATCTGAACTGGCTCCGCGCCGGCATGGAGGGCAAGGGCCCGAGCGTCGCTGAAAAGCAGATGGCGGCCGGCCGCGACGAAGCGATCAAAGCCGCGGCGTCTCAGGCGGCAGGCGCGCGTGGAGGACAGGTCGGCCTGGCGAACCGGTCCGCCGGCATGAACCAGGCGAACACCGTGACGGCCTCGAACCGAGATGCAGCGATGCTCCGCGCATCCGAGCAGATGGGCTACGGCCAGCAGTTCGGAGCCGGGCTCCAAGCGCAGCGAGCGCAGGACATCCTTTCGCGCGGCCAAAGCATCGACGAACAACGCGCGCAGCTCGACGCCATCGCGGCGAAGCAGCGCCTCTACGGTGATTTGTCGAAGGGCGAGGCGGAGCGGAAGCAGGGCATGCTGGGCGGAGTTCTCGGGGCCATCTCCGACGAGCGCGCGAAGATGGACATCATGCCACTGACGCCCGGAGCGCCGCAGATCCGGACCGCGGGCGGCATGCAACCGCGCGAGCTGACCCCGAGCTTTGCCGAGCAGCTCGCGAGCGCTCGACCCGGAGCCGTTGAGGCGATGGACGCTGCGAAGGAAGCGCAGGATGCGGCCGAGAAGGCGGAAGAGGAGCGCATCCGAGCTCGAGCGATGGGCGGCATGGGTGCCGAAAGCTCGACCAGTTCCGGTGAAGCGGCCGGCGCGGGCCTCGGCGGTCTCATCAAAAAGGCCGCGCCGCTCATCGGCGGACTCATCTCCGATCGCGACGCCAAAGTGGTCGCCTATGAGCAAGGGCTCAAGGATGCGGCCGAGGCGACCGGCACACGTGACGCGGAATCGCCGGGACTTCAGCGAAGCGGCTTTCGCGGCATCGAAAGAGGCGTCCGCCGATCGAGCGGAGACGCGGCGTTCAAGGGGCTTAGCCCGGAAGAGCGTCTCTCGATCCTGCGCTCGACCAAGGGCATCCCTGACCTGGCGCAGGGCAGCCATCAGCGCGGCGAAGCGCAGCGGGATATCGCACTCCGCGCACGGGAGCGGAGAAAGGCCCTAGACGATTACATGCGCGACGCGCGCGCGCTCGATGCGGCATCGCGTGCCCCGGCGGTGGGCGACCAGACCACGCTCGGACCAGACGCGGGTACGCCCGGCCGGCTCGCGAGCGTGCCCGACATGGCGACAACGGCTCGAGGTCTCGGCGAAGGTGCTCAGCGCGGCATGATTCCGGACCCGCGCGCGGCTCGACGGAGGCGCGACGTGGACGAGTTCCTTTCGGACATGCGGAGCAAACAGATCTACTCCGACATCCGCACCAAGACCTACAGCGACGAGCGTACGAAGGAATTTCCCGAGCTCGCTGGACGCACCGGCTCCGGTGACGTGTTTGCGGGCGGACGCGGGCGCATGCCGGACATCATGGACCTCGACGCGGAGGATAGCCGCCGCGACCTCGCGCCGATCCGCCCGGTGGTGGCGCGCTACAAACCCGAGTTCGCCGAGATGCAGGGGGACGATGGCGGTTTGCACGCGCAGACCATCGCTCAGGACCACCTCAAGAGCCCGATGTATGCCGGCACGGTCCAGAAGGACCCCGAGACCGGAATGCTTGCGCTCGATCGCGATCGGTTGCTGAAGGCAAACACGGCCGAGCTCGGCGGACTCGATAAGCGCATTCGAGAGCTCGAAGCCATGGAGCGCTCGAAGCTCAAGGAGTTGCGCGGCGTGGGGGGACGGCGCCGCTGATGGCCTACCGCGCACTCGGCGAGGACATGTACGAGATCGATACGCCGGTCGGTCCGACCGTGGTGCGCTCGGACGAGGCGACGCTCCAGGCGGCTGGACATGCGCCAAGCGAAGGCGAGATCGTGCGCGACTTCCCGGCCGAGCCGATGGCGCCACCTGAGCCGGCTTTCGGTGGCGAGTTCGGGCAGATTTACCGCGCGGATCCCTACGAGCGTTTAGAGACCACGCCCGGGATCGAAAAGCCGTCGCTGTTCGACCCGAATGCGGGGACGCTGGCCGGCGGGTTCTCGAGCGCGCAGGCAAAAGCTGACCGTGAGCTGGCCGAGAAGGGCCTGGCGCAACCGACCCAGGTGCCGGACGCGCCAGCTGTGCGTCAGGGAATGCCGACCAAGCAAGCCGAGGCGGTCTCCGACTTCTTGCAGCCCAAGGCCGACTTTACGCCGCGCGCGGAGCCGCCGAAGCCTGGCAAGGGGTCGAGCGTGCGCATCGATGCTGCGCCACCAGCCGGACAAGCTGCTGGCAGCGGCGGCACCTGGTCGCCCGACGAGACGGCAGCACTTGGGCAGGTCTACTCGGAGGCGATGCGGGGCGGAGGTCAGGGCCGGATGATTTCGCCCGGCGGCATCGCCGTCTCGGGGATCAAGACGAGCCAGAAAAACGTCGACCCGAGCGTGTACGAGGGTCTCGACGATCCGGCGCAGTTCGATCCGCTCCGAGCGGCGACCGCGAAGCGTGTCCAGGCGTCGCGCGACCAGCAAGCGCGAATGCAGGAGATGGAGCTCGACCAGGGGGCGGAGCTTGTGCGGAAGCGTCAAGAGCGCGCCGACATCAACAAGAAGATTTACGCGCTCCACAACGAGGCGCAGCACCGGTGGCAGACCGCGGCGAACGCGAAGGAAATCGACCCCGAGCAGTACGACAAGAACCTAGGGTTCTTTGGGCGCATTCTCGCCGGGCTATCGATCTTCCTGAGCCGTGTCGGCTCGGGGATAACCAAGATGCCGCCGTACGCAGAGCAAGCGATCCAGCAGGCGCGAAAAGACAACATCGACGCGCAAAAGGCGAACTGGGAGCGCACCCGGGAAGCGGCTGACATGGCTGACAACGCCTTCGGGCGTGCCGTCAAGATGTGGGGCACGCCTGAGCTCGCCGAGAAGCACATGGACATCGAGCTTCAGGAGCTCGAAAATTCGAAGCTTCGCCGGATGGCGCTCGCGACCGGTGACGCGGAAATCATCGAGAACACCGAGAAGTGGATCGCCGAGAAGGAAGCCGAGCTCGGGGTCAAAAAGGCGGCGCTGCTTAACGATGGCGCGGCGGAAATCGAAACGTCGTACGCGCGCACGAAGCCGACCTACGCGGGCGGCGGAGGCGCGGACCGAACGGCGAAGGCGCTGAAGGCCACTGCGGAGGCGGCAAAGAACCTCCGGACCATCAGCGGGAAAGATGAGCTCTCGCCGGAGCTTCGCGAAAAGCAGCAAGTGCGCGAGGACGAAACCCTCATCCAGGGCCTCGAATTCGGCCCCGGCAAAGCGCCCGATGCGGTGACGGCCCGCGAGCTCCGCACCGGTGAGGAGGCGTACGCCCAATCGAAGGACTCGCTCCGGCGCATGCGTGAGATCGCGGCGGACGCAAAGGCCGGCCGCATCTCGAAGATCCAAGCCTGGAACCAGCTGCAATCCGAAGGCGTTGTCCTTGGAGCGAAGTTCAAGACCAAGGAGCAAATGGGAACGCTCGACGCCGGGCTCCAAGCGATGCTCAAGGACTTGACCGGTCTCGGCATTGGCAGCGGTAAGCGCATCCCCACATCCCCTGGTGAGCTTTACGGAGTTCTGACGCTCGACCAGAAGCTCCAGCAAATCGAGAAAGGTCTCGATACTGACCGGAAGCGCACGCTTCAAATCAAGGTGCGGAAGCCGGACGGGTCTCCGTACCTCGAGAAGGAGCCGGCCAAGTAATGCCGCAGCCGCTCCCGCACGATGAAAACGGACAGCCCATCCCGTGGGACAAGTTCGGCGAGGCCATCCAAAAGGGTCAGGCGCATTTCTACGAAAACGAGTCGGTGCAGGTTTTCGACCCCGCATCGAAGCAGTGGAAGGAAGCGAAGGGCGCCGAGGTCGGGCAATACATCCGCGCGGGCTGGCAGGTGCCGTCCCCGGCGGCGGTGGCGATGCGCGATCGGGAAGATGCCGAGCGTGTCGAGCGGCAGAAGGTTTTGGGCAGTCCCATCGAGGCCGGCAAGGCTCTTGCGGAGGGTTATGGCCGGGGGATGCTCCCGGGTGCATTCGACCCCATAGCCGGAGCGATTGGCGGCGAGGACTACACCCGAGCGGCGGCAAAACGGGCCTCCATACATGCTCTCCCCGCAGCCGCCGGCGAGCTCCATGGCTTAGGCGGACAGGTTCTCGGCGCCTCGGTCCTCTCCGGCGGAGCGGCGGCTCCCGAAGCGGCAGGCGCGGCTGCGAGCCGGATCGGGATGGCCGCCCGCGCACTGACGGCCCCGGGGCGCGTCCTGACCGGTGCCGGGGAGCTCGCCGCCGGCGGTGCCACAAGGCTTGGCGGTGCGCTTGGGCTCGAGGGCGTGGGCCTTGGCGCTCGGTCAACCATGGGCGCGCTCCGCGGAGGCGCGGCGGGACTGGCCGAGGGAGGCATCCTGGGCGCAACCGGCGAGATATCGCGCGCGACGCTCGAGAACCGTCCACTTACGGCCCAAAAGCTATGGGCATCGATCGAACACGGGGCGGTGGTCGGCGGGGTGGCCGGCGGAGTCCTGGGCGGGCTCGCGACTCCGGTGAGTCGAGCCGGCCGGCGAGCGCTCGATGCGATGACCGAGGGCGAAGGAATGAATGCTGCCCTCACCCGCGGCGCCGAGAAATGGCAGGCGAAAGCCGTCCTCGGCAACAACCAGCGGATGTGGAACGAGGCGACCTACTTCGGCGCGCAGCCGGAGCGGGCGAACCGCATCGCGCGTAAGCTTCTCGACTCTGGGGTGCCTGGCGAGATCACGAAAGCGATCAAGCACACGGAGTCGCTGGCCGACGACGCCGGCAAACGGATGCAGGAGCTAGCGAAGCTCCGCGACGGGTTCGCCGACGTGGGCGTCGAGGTGGACGGCGCGCGCGCGGCGCTCGAGGCGGTCAAGGGCCAAGTCAAGCGCGTGAAGGAGATGCCGCTCGGGACCTACCAGGACATCGGCGCGAAGCTCGAGGCTGAGATCGCTCCGCTCCAGGCCCGGCTCGACGAAGGCGGGACGACGACCTTCCAGGAGCTCTGGGGCATCCGAAAAGCGATGTACCGCGGGATCAACTACGCCCGCGACACGAAGCAGCCGCACCTGCTCGAGATGAAGGAGCTCGCCCGGAATTTCGACGATGCCCTCGACGGCGAGATGGCCAAGCTCGGCGAGCCGCCCGGAGCTCCGTCGCCACTCAGCTTGTGGCGTCAGGCGAAGGAAGACTTTCACGACTACCGCACGGCGGCCGATGGGTACACGGCCGAAGCGACCCGCATCGGGAAGAACCGGTTCTATTCGCCGACCGACCATGCGCTCGGGATTGCGACGTCGCTGGCGACCGGGAGTCCCATCGCTGGTCTCGCCGCGGGCCAGGCGAACAAGCTGATGCGCGAGCGTGGGCCGGCAGCCATGGCGCGCCTGCTCGATACGGTCGCGAAGTTTGACATTCGCATGAACGCGGCGACCGAGACCCTACTCGGCCGCGCTCCAGACAACGTCCGAAAGCTCGCGGCGCGTCCCCCGCTGCTGTTCGACAAGAACGTCGACAAGGAGTTCGCGAAACGCCACGAGGAGGCGCTCCTTATGGCGCAGCGTCCCGAGGAAGCGACCAAGCGACTCGGCGCCGCGCTTCAGGGACTCGACGACCACGAGGATGTCGCGACCGACCTCGGTCAGGTGTTCCAGCTCGCGCACGCATACCTTGTCGGGAAGCTCCCGAAGCCGCTCACACGCGAGCGTTCGTCGCTGACTCCGCTGCTCGAGGCAAAGCGCATCCCCCGAAGCGAAAAAGTGAAGTGGCTCGAGATTGCGCAAGCGATCGACGATCCGGTCGGCTCCATCGTGCGCGATGCCGCCAAGGGTCGCGTTTCGCGCGTGAAGCTCGAGGCCGTGAAGGAGGTCTACCCAGACCTCTTCCAGGACTGGGCCGATCGCGTCGAGATGGCAGTGGCTCAGGCGGCGCAGAATGGGACTCCGCTCCCCTATCGTCGCCGCGTGTTCCTATCCCTAACCTTCGGGTTCAATGGTGATAGGTCCTTAGAGCCCGACTTCCTGGCAGACATCCAAGCGACCCATGCTGCTACAATGGCGGCAGCGGAACAGGCTGCAGCATCCCAAGGTGGTGGCGGTGGAGGCCCCATGCCGGGACAGAATATGCAGGTCGAGAACCATAACCTTCACACGGGTGGAACATGAGCGCCGAATTGAACAAAGCCGCGATGGTCGTCTCCCCTCTCGGGGACGGGACCAATAACTCCAACGTGATGGCCATCGGGGTCTCGACCACCGCCGGAGCAGCCGAAATGCCATCGGACTGGCACGACGCGCACGTGACCTTGAAGATGATCGGTGCGGACGTTTACTGGTTCTTCCAGGAGTCGGCGACTGCTCCGACTGGTTCGGCCCTGCCCGATTCCAGCGTCGGCTCAAGCGCTCCGGCGACAGGTGAGCGTGATCCGCAAATGGGTTGGCCGCTACGTGATGGCGAGGTCTCGCCGGAGCGTGTTCCTGTGCTCGAGGTCATCACGAACAAGGTCTATCTCTGCCATGACGGCAGCGGTGACGGGATACTGTGGCTCCATAAGTCATCGCCTCAATGACCGAGTTCGTCTACCTCGACCCGCCTGACACCGAGTCTCTCGAAATCGAGATCCCCGGCGATGGCGTGCTTGACCTGACCACGGTCACAGCGGTCACGTTCGAGGTGACGAAGCCGGGCGGAACCGAGGTGTCCTGGACGGCAGCAATTACCAGCGCCGCGGTGGACCTGCTCATCTGCGAGCACGCCTACGACCCGGGCGATGTGTCCGTTCAGGGCTCATACCGCGTGATGGTGCACATGACCGTTCCGGCGGGAACCGAGCGTGCTGGGCCGGTGTATTTCGAAGGGGTCCAATGAGACATGGCGGACGGGGTTTGCATTGGAGGCACGCCGCACCCTGAGAGCTCGGCAGCGGAAGGGCACATCCCCGTCCTGCGTAATGGCGTCTGGAGCTGCGAAGAGCTTCCGGCGGGCGGTGGAGGCGGCGGCTTCCAGTTCCCCATCGGCTACATCCTGATCTCCGCCGTCAACACGAACCCCGCAACGTTTCTCGGATACGGCACGTGGTCCAACACCGGAGCCGGCCGTGTGCTGGTCGGCATCGATCCAAGCGATACCGATTTCGACACCGCAGGCGAGGAAGTTGGAGCCAAGACGGTCGTCGCGGCGGGCTCCTGTTCCGTGCCGACCTTCACCGGCAGCGCGCTCGGCACACACAGCCACGGCGCCGGGACGCTCGCCACGTCGGCTCATAGCGGCGCAGCTGTCGCCGACCACGCCTCGCATACGCACACGTATTCCGAGGTGCTGAACCACACGCACCCGATCAACGTCACGGACCCGACGCACAACCACACGCAAAACAGCCACAACCATACCCAGGACGCGCACAGCCACGTCATCACGTCGCAGACCGCGACCACCGGTGGCGCGACCAGCTACGAGCACGGGACGCTGGACACGAGTTCGGCGGAAGCGGAAGCGACGGAGACGACCAGCCCGGCGACCGCGACGAACCAAGCGGCGACCGCCACGAACATCGCCGCGTCGACCGGCATCACCTGCACGAGCTCGAACCCGGCCGGCGGAGTCGCGAGCGGCACCACTGCGGGGCCTTCCGCGACGCTGACGCACAGCGTGATGCAGCCGAGCGACCATACGGTTAGCGGGTCTACCCAGGCGGTTAGTGCTGGAACCCCTAGTGGGACTGTCTCAGCACCCAATTTCACAGGCACGCCCACCTCAGTGGTTCAACCCTCACTCGTGGTATATTTCTGGCTGCGAGTTAGCTAGGAGTTCTCATGCTCTCCCGACGTCCCATCGAAGGCATCCCGGCGGGGATTACGGCGCATGCGCAGCCGACCATGCCCGATTGGCTCGAGACCTTGGCGCCGGTGCTGTGGCTGCGCTCGGACCTTCTGGTCGAGTCGGGCGGC
>JACCDR011699343.1_pt1 | contig 18859 bp, 21 predicted proteins | sample 7446431 | NCBI WGS metagenome assembly JACCDR01 (sample SAMN15323443, study PRJNA562643) | freshwater metagenome | isolation source: river surface water | place: USA:Blue River Watershed | collected 2017-08-17
ATGGGCAAGAAGTGGGACTACGACGTACCGAGCGAGGAAGTGTGGCGCGAGTGCCTACGGGTACTGAAACCAGGCGGCCACCTTCTTGCCTTTGCTGGCACCCGCACCCAGCACCGCATGGCTGTTCGTATCGAGGACGCAGGGTTTGAAATCCGCGACATGATCGCTTGGGTGTATGGTTCGGGATTTCCGAAATCCCTAGACGTTAGCAAAGCCATAGACAAGGCTGCTGGTGCAAAGCGTGAGGTTACCGGAACAGCGCGTGGGCATGTAGATAGTGGCGGCGTACATGATGACGACAACTATGAATGGAAACCGATTTACGAACGTAAGGACGTTCCTGCGACCGAAGCCGCCAAACAGTGGGAAGGCTGGGGCACCGCCCTCAAACCCGCCCTAGAGCCTATTACAGTGGCTAGGAAGCCGCTTACCGGCACCGTGGCAGAGAACGCATTGGAGTGGGGGACGGGTGGCATCAACATTGACGAGTGCCGCGTGGGGACGGAACAGGTGCAGACCACCGCGCACAAGACGCTCGGTGACGGCATAAAGTACGGCAAATCTAAACCTTTTGAAGCCTCTGAAATGAGGACCGGCCGCTTCCCCGCCAACCTCATACACGATGGTAGTGAGGAGGTGGTGGGGTTGTTTCCACATACCAAGCGTGGAATAAAGACGGGTGCACACGACGGCTTCGGTAGAAATGGAATTTACGGAAAAGCTGGCAAAGTCGAAACATATACCTGGGGCGATGAAGGTTCAGCCGCCCGCTTCTTCTACGCCGCCAAAGCCTCAAAGAGTGAGCGCACATGGTTCGGTGTAAACAACAACCACCCGACTGTTAAGCCTATCTCCCTCATGCGCTATCTGTGCCGTTTAGTAACACCCAAGGGAGGACTAGTGCTCGACCCGTTCACTGGTAGCGGTACAACAGGGATAGCCGCTAAACTAGAGGGCTTTGATTTTATCGGCATTGAAAGGGAAGCCGACTACCTAAAGATCGCCCAAGAGCGCATTGATAGTTGGGAGCCAGAACTAGAAACAGAAAAACTACTGCCATAGCGTGCTACCATTACCCATGGGTGTACATCAACAGAAGGAGCCACGCCCATGAGCCTCATCATCCATGCCGGTGCCCGGCTGGTGGACTACGACGAACTGCGCCAGGTGGACACGCCCAAGGCCACGGCCTCGCATGTCCCCCTCCCGCACCATGAGCTCGTGAACATGGTGCGCTACGCACTGGGCTACCATCAGCACGAAATCATCGAGGAGCACCACGCCATCATGCCTGATGGCCAGCGCTACTTCGGTGTCATGTCCCTGCGCTCGCCCTACGGCGACTACGTGGATACGCTCGGCCTGCGCAACTCGCACGACAAGTCCTGGCCGGTCGGCCTGGCCTTCGGCAGTCGCGTCCTGGTCTGCGACAACACGGCCTTCAACGGCGAGACGGTGGTGAAGCGCAAGCACACCGCCAACGCCCGCCGCGACCTCCCTGGCATCGTCATGGAGATCGTGGAGCCGCTCCAGCAGAAGCGCATCGCCCAGGCGCACCAGATGGACGCCTACCGGGGACGGCCGATGCTCGAACCCGAGGTGCACGACTGCATCATGCGGTTCTACAAGCGCGGCGCCATCAACCAGGGGCGCATCCCCGACGTGCTGGAGGCGTACGAGCGTCCCCCGCATGACTGGGGGCCGGAAAGCGCCTGGCGTCTCTTCAACGCGGCGACCTACGCGCTGCGCGGCAGGGTGGCCGAGAACCCCCAGGCCACGCAGACCATCCACGCCATCCTCGACGGGTACTGCGAGGCGGTGGAGACCCGGCAACTCAAGCTGGTCTGACTACGGCGGCCCCATGACTACGGGGCCGTCTTTTTGTGGTATAGTTTTAGTATATGGCAAAAGCCAGCAACACCGGAAAAAACACCGGATTGGCCAACCTCAAGCCAGCCTGGAAAAAAGGGCAGAGCGGAAATCTTAAAGGCCGCCCGCTTGGTAGCCGTGACCGTAAGACGGTGATTTGGGAGGCTATCAAGAAAATCGCTGAAAAGCGTGATATGTCGCCCGAAGAGATAGAGGCAGCCATCCAGGTGGCTGGTATTGAGAAAGCCATCAAAGGCTCGTTCCTGCATTATGCCGAAATCAGCAACGGCCTGTATGGCAAAATCCAAGAGAAGGTGGACGTGACCAGCGGAGGCAAAACGCTGGCAGACGTGATTGCCGCCGCCTCCCATGCTCGAAAGGCTAAGCAATAACCAACTCATCGCTTTTCAGGACCGGATTTGGCACGATCCGGCCTATTTTCACCGTGAAATACTTGGCTATGAGCCGTGGGGTAAGCAGCTCGAAATCAGCGAGAGTATACGGGACCACCGCAACACGGCCGTTCGCTCCTGCAACGGTGCGGGCAAGACCTTCCACATTGCTCGGGAGGCGCTACGCTTCCTGTTCAGTTTTCCCAATTCAGTAGTTATCAACACCGCCCCCACCTGGACCCAGGTAGAAAACCAATTCTGGCGCTACCTACGTGAGGCATACAAAACCGCCTCTGTCCCGCTTGGTGGCAACCTCCTCAAGACCGAACTCTCTATTGGCGACACTTGGTTTGCTAAAGGCATCGCCAACAACCCCGATAACGTAGCCAGTTTCCAGGGCTGGCACGCTGAGAACATCATGATGGTGTTCGATGAGGCGTCGGGTATCTCACCGCGCATCTACGAGGCCGCTGTAGGTGCAATGTCTGGTGGTCAGATGGTGCGCTTTGTCATCATCGGTAACCCAAACAGCAACAGCGGTCCGTTCTACGACGCATTTAAAGACCCGACTTTCAACAAGATACGCATTAGTGCCTTTGATATCCCTAACGTCAAAGAGAAGAAGCCGGTTATCCCTGGCCTCACGGACCACCACTTCGTCGAGGAAATGGCGGCTCGATACGGGACCGGCAGCAATGCCTACAAGGTCCGCGTGCTTGGTGAGTTTCCAGACCAGGCTAGCGACACACTCATCGGTATCGACCTCATTGAAAGCGCCTTCAACGCCGACCGCGAACTGACCAACCAGACGCACGAGTTTATTGGCCTCGACCCGGCACGCTTCGGTGATGACGACAGCGCCTTCGTGTACCGCAAAGGGAACTTTGCCAAGGTGCTGGAGGTGGTCAACGGCAACAACACCATGGAACTGGCAGGGAAGTCGGTGCAGTACCTTCGCACCCACAAGGCCGCCAAACTGTACATCGACGTGATTGGCCTTGGTGCAGGTATCTACGACCGTCTCAAGGAACTGCCCGAGGTGCGTAGCCGGGTGTATGGCGTGAACAGTGCCGGGAAGCCTCGCGACGAGGCTGAGCACATCAACATCCGCATTGAGAGTTGGGTGAACGTGCGGGACTGGCTGCGTGATGCGGTCCTAGAGAAGCACGAGGGCTTCTACGAACTGGCCAACCCCAAGTACAAGATCAACAGTGCTGGAAAACTGCAACTGGAAAGCAAGGAGGACATGAAGAAGCGGGGTGTACCGTCTCCTAACGTAGGGGATGCACTTGCGCTCACGCTCTCCCGGCCGACTGAGGGCGGTAGCACGGGCGTAGTGTGGATTTAGTGCGTGCTACAATTTAACCATGAACACAAAAAAACGCTTTAGCGACGTGACAGTAGGATTTGCTGCCTCTGGCACATTGGCGATTTGTAGCCTTGTTGCTGCGATTCTCTCCGTATATCTCCCAATTACTGTTTGGCTGTATGCCTTTAGCCTGCTCACGGGCATTGCTGGTGCTTATCTGTCTGCGGTGACTTTCATTACCTATTTAGAAGCTAGGTCAGAGGAGGTAGATGAGTAAAAACTAACTTGAATATGAGCCTCATTAAAAACATCAAACTGGATTCATCGAGAAAGGCCGCACCGGATCAGACATTCGGTGGTAATTGGGTCCCAGTAGGGGGTGACAGTAGCGGGGTGCAGGAGCGCAACCTCCTCCTCAATAACAAGGAGTGGGTGGCGGTAGCGGTGGACACCATTGCTGCGGCTGTATCGTCAGTGCGCTTTAAGGTGATGCGCTACCAGAAAAACGGCGACGACCAGGAGGTATTTGATGGTCCCTTGGTAGACTTCCTCGAAAAGCCAGCCATCAACCTCACCGGAAAAGATTTTTTGTACCTCAACACCACCTATAAGGAACTCACGGGTAACGCTTTCTGGGAAAAGGATGGGAAATTCCTCACTCCCCTTATCCCTACCAGCGTCTCACCTGTTATCGAAGGTGGAAAACTCATCGGCTACCGCTACACCGCTGGCGGGACCGAGCGGGTGATTGCGTACAAGAACGTGCTGCACGACCGCTACATTGACCCTGCCCGGCCATACTGGGGACGGGGCAAACTCTCAAAGATTGCCCGCTGGGTAGACACCTCTTCATACAGCAATGAGTTTCTGCGCCGCTTCTTCCTCAACGGGGCGACCTTTGGTGGCTTCATCGAGACCGATGATGATAGCGAGGAGCGCATCAACATCATCAAGGCTGGGCTCAAGAACGACCACGTAGGGGTAGAGAACGCTCACAAGATTGGCGTGCTGCCTAAGAACAGCAAATTCAGCAAGGTCACGTCCAACATGAGTGAGATTGAGATGGGCGAGACTGACGACCGCTACCGAGACAAGATCCTCGCGGGCTTTGGTGTACCTAAGACGCTGGTAGGGCTCACGACTGAGGTAAACCGGGCTAGTGCTGAGGCGGCTGAGTATGTGTTTGCCCGCTATACCGTGAAGCCCATCGTCGATGACCTTATTGAGTTTCTCAACGTGAACGTGGTCCCGATGATTTCTACCGATGACCGCTTGTACTACGCCTATGAGGATTTCATCCCCGCTAACGAGGAGATTAAACTCAAAGAGCGAGAGATTGCGCTCAACCGCCAGCCATACCGCACCGTCAACGAGGTGCGTGCTGAGGCTGGTCTCCCGCCGGTCCCTGGTGGTGACGTGGTGTACGGCAACCCGCTCCTGGCTCCCCTCGGGACCCCGGCTGCTTCGCCTGATATGCCCGCAGGTGACGACGAAGACGAGGAAGACGAAGAGAACGCCAAGCCAGCCGCCAAAGCCCGTCAGAAGGCCCTTCCTGCCCGTGTACGGGCTGCCGCCAAGCGTGAGGACCAACTGGACCGCCTAGTGAGCACCATGGCCAAGGCTGTGGCTAAGAAGGTCGAGGAGGCCGTAGTGGTCAAAGACCTCGATGCTGAGGCGCATGTGAAGTTTGTCGGCCGCGTGGAAGCCTACGCAGCCCGCATGGAGCAGACAGTTAAGGACTTCAACAACCGCCAGCAGCGCCAGGTGCTCTTAGACCTCGCCTCTATCACCAAGAACTTCAGCGACAAGGCAGTGGCCAAGACCGACCTATGGGACATGACTGGTGAGGTGGAGCTCATGGTTGACGTAGTGACGCCACTCCTTGCCGGGCTTCTCACCGAGCAGGCCATCCGGGAATACGAGGCCCAGGGCTTTGCCGGGACCTTCGATAGCGGGAGCGACCTGGTGCGCGAGACCGTGCGCCTGGCTGCCCGCCGCCTCTCCAAGTCGTACAACAACACCACTGCCAACCTACTCAAGAAGGCCCTCAATGACGGTATCGTAGCCGGGGACAGCCTCGCTCAACTCACCAAGCGGGTGAACGAGGTGTATGAGTACAGCGACATGGTACGGGCTAAGGCCGTAGCGCACACTGAGAGTTTCTATATCGCCAACAAGGGCAGCAAGATTGCTTACCAGCAGAGTGGGGTAGTGAAGACTATCCGCTGGTACACTGCGGAGGATGAGCGGGTATGTGAGTTTTGTGGACCCATGCACAAGCGCACCATCCCCGTCGATGGTACGTTCTTTAAGAAGGGTGACACCTTCTCGGTCATCACCGCCGAGGGGATACCAAAGACTCTGAAACTCGACTACCGCCGCATGGATGTGCCGCCGCTACATGTAAACTGTCGCTGCCAGGTCTTCCCGGAGGAGATTAGTATCGACTAGTAGGGAAATTACTCGTGCTAGAATAACCTTATGAAAAAGATTACCACCCAATTAGCCGAAGAGGTACGCAACTGGCTTGGCGACAGCGAGGAGGTGAAGGCAGTCATTGATGCTACCGAGAAGGCTGCCGATGGCGACACTGGTACCTTCAAGATGGTCATCACGACCTCTGACCTGGACCGCTACCAGGAAGTTATCTCAATGGATGGGTGGGAACTCGACCACTACCTCAAGAACCCGGTGGTACTTTGGGGTCACGATCACTTCACCCTGCCGGTGGGTGTCACCCAGCGCCTCTACAAGGAGGACGGGAAGCTCATCGCAGAAGGCAAGTTTGCCCCTCATGCCCACGCCCAGGAAATTCGCCGCCTGTACGACGCTGGAGTCATCCGTGCTTCGTCGGTAGGTTTTCTCGAGAAGGAGCGCCAGGGCAACCTCATCACCCGTGCCGAACTCATCGAGTGGTCCTTTGTATCGGTCCCCGCGAACCCCTACGCCCTCACCCTCGCCATGGAAAAGGAGCTTAGTATCAATGAACTCGTGATGAAGGGCTTCATGTTTGTCGAGAAGAAGGATGCTGATGCTACGGTCGAGGAACCGGAGGAAGAAGCCGAGGAAGAGGAAGCACCGGAGCCTGTCGAGAAGCAGTTTAGCGTCAAGGCTATCAAGCCTATCGCAGACCAACTGCGTGAGCTCGCTAGTGCGTTAGAGGCACTCACCCCTGGTGAGGAGCCGGAGCGTACGGAGGACGAGCCTGCGGAGGTGGTAGACGAGGAAACACAAAAGATGGCGCTGTTTCAACAGGGCCGTCGCCTCGCTCAATCATTCGACACTGCCCTTGGTGAACTTCTAGCCGAAATGCGCCAAGCATCAGAGGCTCGCCGATAACATTCGGCATTATTAGCCCTAGCGCATTTACTATATGCCAGAGGAAATGAAGGCCGCTATGCGGGAGGTTTTCAGCGAGAAAGACGCTGAATTCAAAGCCCACATTGAGGCCATTGCCGGTCCACTCTTCGCTGAGAAGTTGGCCGATATGGTGAAGGAGGCTCGCGCTCGTGAACTTGTCACTGGCAAGGGTCTCGATGTAGAGGCCAAGAAGAAGTTTATTGATGATGTGAAGCTCATTGCTCGCAATGAGAAGGCTGCCTATCTGACCATCAATGACCAGACTGGTGGGTACGTGGTACCAACCGAGGTTCATGGTGAGATTATGCGTATTGCTGAGACCACGGGTATTGTTGCTCGTGACGCTCGCAATATGGGTGCATCTGACATCGAAATCCCAATTTACACTGGTGATGCGATGCAGGGTACCTACGTGAGTGAGGATGGTACTACCACCGAGACTCAGAACGACCTTGGTGTGGCTCGCCTCAAGAGCGCAACCTGGATGACCATTGTTCGTCTGTCGAACAAGCTCATCAGCAAGGCCAACGTGAACGTGGCTGACTGGCTCATGGCACTCGTTGCTGAGGGTCTTGCCTACCGTCTCGACCGTGAAGGCTTCGTCGGTGGTACCTTTGCTGGTTCACCGTTTGTGGGTCTCCTTGGCTCATCAGCGGTAACCGAGCAGACGCTTGGTTCTGGCCTTACTGGCTTTGAGGACCTCACGCCAGAGGAGGCTTCGATTGCGATTGGTTCAGTACCAACCGCCGCCCTCGACCGAGCAGCGTTTTACTTCCACCGTACTGTATGGGCACGCATCCGCACCCAGAAAAGTGGTAGTGAGTACGTCTTCCAGCAGAACTACGCCAATCTCGCTTCGCTTCGTCGCGAGAACGGCATCCAGCCTGTTGGTGAAATCCTTGGTTACCCTGTGTACACCACGGACGTACTTCCAGCCTACTCAGCTTCGGGCATCAGCAAGAAGTTTGGTGTGTTCGGTAACCTCAACCTCGCACTCGTGCGTGGTGAAGACGGCCCAATGAGCGTACTCCGCTCAGAGAACGCTGTAGTGGGTGGTGTCTCGACCTTCGAGCGCAACCAGACCGCTATGCGCTTCACTCAGGACCATGCTCTCTCGATCATGCTCCCAGAAGCCGCAGTGGTATTCAAGACGGCTGCTTCATAATCGCTAATTACCTACGATTATGCAGTACCGCACCACTTGCGCCATCTCTTTCAAGGGTGATCGCGTCCGACCTGGCACCATCGTCGAGATGGATGCTGCGACGGCAGCGAACTACGCAGGCTCGGTTGTGCCGGTCGATACGACCCCAGCACCGGACCCCGCACCGGAGGAGGAGAAGGAGCTCGCAGAGATGACGGCTGCGGAACTCAAGGAAAAGGCGGCTGCCCTTGGTCTTTCGACCAGCGGCAGCAAGGCCGACCTCCTTGAACGGATCACCCTGCACCTCGCGGGCGACCCCGCACCGGAGGAGGTATCTTAGTAACTAACCAATCGAACCTATGAACTTGTTCGACAATGTGAAGGCTGTAGCGTCATTGGTATCGGCTACCCGATCAAGTGACACTAACGGCACAGGCGTGGACACGCTTGGCTACCGTGACGGTATGCTCGTGGTCCAGGCAGGCGATATCGACCTTGCCAGCGCCGACGAGACCTATGTCGTAGAACTCGAAGAGAGTGACGACAACTCAGCCTGGGTTGATGTGGCATCAATTTCCATCACCATCACGGCTGATAACCAGACGGGCGTTGCTCGCATTCCGGAGCTCAACGTAGCTCGCAAGCGCTACCTCCGGGCCGTGCTCAACGTTGGTGGCACCACGCCATCATTCCCCGGCTCAGCAGTATTCCTGCTTGCAGGATCATACGCTGGACCAGTGAACACCGACTAGTCGGTACGCTGCCAACAAAGCCCCACCTCGTGTGGGGTTTTTTGGTGGTACTATGGTGGTATATGTACGGCGATGCACTCACCACAAAAGAACGGGTAAAGGACCGGCTCAAAATCACCGCGACCACGTACGACGACTTCCTTAATAACTGCATTTTGGCGGTGACCGCCTCTATCCAGCAGATGACCGGGCGGCGCTTTATTCAGGCCACCTACACCAACGAACTGCATGACGGCTCTGACCTGTACGACACCCCACGCAGCATCCTGATCCTCAAGAATGGTCCGGTGCAAAGTGTGGCCAGCGTGCAGTACAAGGCAGGCACCAACACGGTCCCGAACTGGACCACCATCAGCGAAGACCTCTACGACTTCGACGCTCAGAACGGCCTCATCCATTTCTACAGCCACCTCCCCAAGGGACGGCGCAACATCCGGGTGACATACACGGGCGGCTTCTCAGGCTACGCGCTTGGTGTGAGCAATTTCTGGGTCTTCAATATCACCCCGACTGGCACGGTCAACGGCGTGAACGCCACCTTCACCCTGCCCGAGGACGCTGACCAGGTGCTTGTCTATGCCGATGGCGTGCGCCTGGCAGCGTCGAACGTGACCTTCACTGAGGGTACCACCTCATTCACCATCACGAACAACCTCCAGCCATTTTCGACCATTGCGGTGGACTACAAGCGCAGCGCTGAGACCAGTGACGCGGACTACAACCTCCCGGCTGACCTGGTGGACGTGTGCGAGCGAGCTGTGGTGTACCTCTTTAAGAGCCGCGAGAACGAGGGGCGCACCACCGAGAGCTTTGGCGAGAGCAGCGTGACCTGGCGAGACACCATGTTCACCAAGGAAATGCGTGGCACCATCCGAAACTACCGACGCGGCTATAACCTCTAGGGCTATGCTGGAATTAAAGGTGCATATCGTTGGCCTGGATCAACTGAGAGCCAACTTTAACAAGGCACCCGCCCTTACCCTCAAGTACCTGGCCAAAGCCACCGCAGCGGCCATTTTTGAGGTTGAGAAGGAGGCTCAGGACCGTAATTTTCAATTTAAGACGCCTCGGTCACTTCGTACCGGGCAACTGCAACTATCATTCAAGCATGGTCGGTACATCTCATCTGATGGTCTACGTGGGTCTATCGGCCCCACGGTCCGGTATGCGCCGTACGTTTACTTCGGTACCACGCGCGGACTCCGACCCAACAAGTACATGGACCGTATCGCAGCGGCTGCCCAGCCAGGCGTACAAAAGCAATTTCAGGCGGCGGTTACGAAGGTGGTAGCAGAAACTGCTAAACTATAGGCATGTCAATCAGCACCATCAAAGGACAATTGAAGACCACGCTCGACGGCTTAGTTACCAGTACCGTGCTCGCGGGGGCAACCTCGACCGATATCAAACAGAACCCGCTCAATGTGGATGTCGGGCTCTATCCCCATGCTTTCCTCATGCCCCCAAGTGTAGAGAGTGAGGTGATGGATAACCGGACCATCATCCGCACGTACTCGTTTGACATTATGGTCCTCTTCAAGGCTGAGAATATCACCACCACTGACGAACTAGAGGCCGACATCGAGGACATTCTCGACGCTTTTGATAACGACCCGACGCTCAATGGTCTGGCTATGGGTGGGGTGCTGCCGGTTTCATCTGCTCCCGAGCCATTCCAGCACAACGGCCAGGACCTCATCATGGTAGTGGTTACGGTGAAGGCTAAGGAACTAGTGACCCTCACATTCTAGGGACATTGGTGGTGCTATACTAGTCGTATATGGGAAAGCAATATAGCAATCGGAGCATGACCTCGGAGAAAGACCGGGAAATGGCTGGCGCTGAGGAACGCGACTACGTGTTCACCAAGACCAATCCCCCTGTCACTATCCGGGCGAAATCCCAGGCAGAGGCTGAGGCGAAGTTATCAGATATTACTACCTAGTTTTATATGGCAAAGTTTATTGGCCGTTTGGCCGACATCGGCATCGCACGCGAGGGTACACGAGGCACGGCGGAAGGCAGTGCCGACTTCTGGCTCCCGAAGATCTCTCTCACGCTCGATGACGGCATTGAGCAGAGTATTGACGAGAGCTCACTAGGCGTCATCGAGGACAGCCCCGACGCCAAGGTGGTGGCGAAGTTTGCTGAGGGCGAGATTGAGGGCAACGTCTACGACCGTTCATTCGGTCTCATTCTGCTGTCTGCCCTCGGTGCGGTGAGCACCTCCGGTCCTAGTCAGACCACCGTCTACACACACGCCTTCACCGTCGGTCAGAGCGCCCAGCACCCGGCGATGACGCTCTTCCTGGACGATCCAAACCAGGACTACACCTACGAGCTCGCCATGCTCACCCAGCTCGACCTGGACATGCAGCTTGGCCAGCACGCCCGCTTCACCGCTGCCTTCCGCTCGAAGGTGGGTGAGACGGCCACGCTCTCCCCTTCCTACAGCGCTGAGAACGTCTTTTTGCCTCAGCACGCCTCGGTAAAGATTGCCTCGGCTGTCGCTGGGCTCACCGCCGCCTCTGCCCTCGATGTGCGATCGATTCAACTCACCATCACCAAGAACGTCGAGGACGACCGCAAACTCGGCTCGCTCGACCCGGCTGACATCCTCAACAAGCAAATCAGCGTCGAGGGCACCATCGAACTTGTCTTCAACGCCAACACCTTCAAAACCGAGATGCTGGCTGACACCGCCCAGGCCATGCGTATCCGCCTCTCGAACACCGATGTGACGATTGGCTCATCCCTTAATCCACAGATCACCATCGACCTGGCTAAGGTGAAGTTTGGCGAGTTTTCTAAGACCTACGGTAGCAATGACATTGTGACCGCCTCGGTATCCTTCAAAGCCTTCTACAGCCTCGGTGACACCAGTATGATTGCTGTTGAACTTATCAACACCCAAGCCAGTTACGCTGCCTAGTATGGAACGAGAAACCACCATCATCACCGTTGGTTCACACACCTTCAAAGTGAAGACTTACGCGACGGCCCGAGAGCACAACGCCATCCTCGCCCCGTTCTACCAAGCCGCCAAGGCTGAGATGGTGGGTAACCTACCCAAGTTTGCCAATGTCGAACTTTCTTTCCAGTACCAAATGCGCCTGGAGATGATTCGGCAGATGGTAGTGGAGATGGACGAGAGCACCGCGAACATTGTGGAGCGCTGCGAGCAGCTACCGATTGAGGAGTTTGATGCTCTTAGTGACGCCATCGACAACGTGCTCGGAAAAAAAAAGAGCTCGTAGACCGCTCGATTGAGCTATACAGCCGCGGCAAGGTGGACGCCACCATGTACATCATCGACGTGTGCGAGCGCTTTGGCTGGACGTACGACCAGTACATGGACCAGCCGGATTGGTTCCTCACGCTTTTGAAAGAGAAGTATGTGCGGGATAATAAAGCCAAGGAGATGGAAATAAAAAAACTACACCGTGGCAAATAGCGAAACCAAACTAAAAATCGTTGTCGACGCTGAGAACCGCTCGGCCGCTACTTTCCGCAGCCTAGAGAGCCAGATGGGTAAGGCTCAGGGCTCACTCACGTCATTTGCCGGTACCGCTGCCAAGATCACGGCGGGCTTTTATGCGCTCCAGGGAGCCTTTAACGCGGTCTCCGGGGTGGTGAAGACGGGCTTTGACGTAGCAGCGCAACTGGAGACGGCTGAGATTGGCTTGGCGACGCTCCTGGGCTCGGCTGACAAGGCTCGCCAGACCGTCAACCGCCTCAAGATCGAGGCAGCCCGTACGCCCTTTGAACTACCCGGCCTCACGCAGGCGGCGCAGCTCCTCACCGCAGTCACCAAGGACGGCGACAAGTCCATCGACATCATTCTCGATGTGGGTGAGGGCCTGGCAGCCATGGGTAAGGGTCAAGCGGAACTGGACCGCATCATCGTCAACCTCCAACAGATTGCAGCGGTCGGGAAGGCAGCCACCATCGATATCAAGCAATTTGCCTTTGCTGGTTTGCCCATCTACGAGATGCTTGCAGAGACCACCGGGAAAGCCGGGGACGAGCTCGCTGCCTTCATCGAGGATGGTGGTGTCACCTTTGAACTTCTCACCCGGATGTTTGACGAGGCTAATAACGCAGGTGGTCGCTTCTTCGGTGCCTTCGAGAACCAAGCCGGGTCCTTCAACCAAACCCTCTCGAACCTCAAAGACAGTTTCGGCCTCTTTGCCGCCGACGTGGTCCAGAACAGCGGCCTGTTCGACGGCGCTATCCGAGCCATGCAGGACCTCGCCTGGGTGCTCAGCAACTACAAGGACGTGACGGCATCGGCTGGGAGCAGCCTCAGCACCTTCTTTGCCAACCTGGACGCCCAGACGGGCCTGGTGACGACCCTCCGGGAGTCCTGGGCACGGCTAAGCAGCCAATTCCGCGACGAGCTCATGCCTGCCTTCGCTGCGCTGTGGGAGAGTATGCAGCCATACATCCCCTTCCTACACACCCTGGCCAAGGTCGCATTATGGGCTGTGGTAGAGACTATCAAGATGTTGGTGAACGGCCTTACTGACTTCATCTCTGCCATCGCCAAGGCAATCACCTGGGCCGCCAAGCTCGGTGAGTTTTTCTATTCGACGTTTGCACCCGCCTGGGAGTGGATTGGTGAGAAAATCAATGCCGCCTATGAGCCACTCGAGAAGTTTTATAACCTCGCTCGAAAAGCGTTTAGCGTGATTAGTAGGCTTCCTTTTGGTGGCTTTTCTCGCGGCCTTAGCAACGTGCTGAGCGTGGATGATGCGGTCATTTCACCAAGTGGCAAGGTCATCACCACACACCCCGAGGACTACGTGATTGCAACCAAGAACCCGCAGTCTCTCTTTGCGTCCAGCGCTGGCTCGGTCCTTAACATCACAGGCAATACCTTCCTGTCTGAGGATGCGGCCGAGAAGATGGGCGATATGATTATGCAGCGGCTAAAGCTCTCCACTGCGATCTAGTATGGCCTTTACCATCACCATTGCTGGTACCGACCGGACAAGCACTATCAAAGCTGGCTCATTCCGGAAAAGGGATATTTTGAACCAACAGGTCGATTCCTGTTCTTTTGTGGTCCGTCGTTATGGTGGGTCTACCTTTGCGCCAGCAGTAGGGCAGCAGGTGGTAGTGAGTAGAAACAGCACGACCATCTTTGGTGGGGTTATCATCCGCATCACCGAGAGCCTCAACTCGGTCAATGTCCTAGAGTATGCGGTCGAGTGTGCCGACTACAGCCAGCACCTCAAGCGCCGCCTGGTGACTGAGCGCTACGAAGGCCAAACGGTCGCTTTTATCGTCAATGACCTGGTGGACAACTACACCACGCTGGCGGACGGCATCACCAACACCAATGCCACCAGTACCCTGGTGATCGAGAGTATCTCTTTTAACCGGCTCACGGTCGCGCAGTGTCTCGAGAAATTGGCCGAGGCCATCGCCTACGTCTGGTATGTGGACTACAGCAAGGACATCCACTTCATGCCGCGCAATACCGAGAGCGCACCCTTTACCCTTACCGACACTGCCGGGAAGCATATCTACGAGAGCCTAGAGATTGTCGAAGACCTCTCCCAGCTTCGCAACAGCGTGCTGGTCCAGGGTGGTGAGGTGGTGAGCGCTACCACCCGGACTGAGGAGTTTAATGGTGACGGGGTGAAGGCGCAGTTTGCACTAGCCAATAAGTTTGCCAGTTTACCAACCGTTACCGTGGGAGGTGTAGCGCAAACGGTAGGGGTGGAATTTCTTGACGATGACGCTTCCTTCGATTGCATGTGGAACTTCAATGAGAAGTACATCCGCTTCACCGCTGGGAATATCCCGGCCGCTGGTACGAACAACGTGGACGTGACAGGCAACTACCTCTACCCGATTGTGGTCAAGGTCCCGTCCCCGGCCTCGCAGGTGGCCTTTGGCACCTATGAATTTGCCATCACTGATCGCAGCATCCGTAGCCAGGAGGAGGCGGTGGCTCGCGCCACGGCCGAACTGACGGCCTACAAGAACCAGCTCTACGAGGGGCAGTTTCGCACCTACGAGGACGGGCTCCGGTCCGGCCAGGTGCTGACCATCAACTCGACCCAGCGCGGTCGGGTCCTGGAGGTGCTCATCCAGTCGGTTGACACCCGTATGCGCGACCCCTTGGGTGAGCACCTAGAGTACACGGTCCGCTTCGCCACAATGAAAAGCATCGGCATTATCGAGTACCTCCAAACGCAACTGCGCAATCGGGAGGTGATTGTGGACGATCAAGAGACTATTCTCACCTTCACTCAGCTCGCAGACAGCGCCGGGGCAAGTGACTCCTTGGCTACTCCCACCAAAACCTCACCACCCTATTTCGTCGGAACCACGCATAAAGTTGGCTATTCGACGATTGGGTAAAGAGGGCGTGGTAGAATGAGGGCATGGAACCAGCCATCGAAACACTCAATGTCAAGCACCTATCTGATGATATGGCAGTGGAGGTGGTGGTCAATGAGCAGCGCACCACCATTCACCGTGAGACTGACTTGCTGCGTCAAAAAGAGTACTTTGAGGGCTTAATCGCCAAAGGCCAGGCCGGTCTTGACCGGGTAAATAGCCTTCTCGGCCACATCAACAATGCAAAAGGATAGCGCACACGTCGAAGGGTATTTGACCATCAAGACCTTCAAAGATGGCTTTTTGCAGCGTAAGATAGGGCCATTTAAGAACAAGGTGGTCAGCAGCCTTGGCTACGGTCGGAACCTCATCCTTCGAGCGATGACTGGTGATACCACCTACCCGATTGTCATAACCAGCGCGTCGCTTGGCACGAGCTCAACTGCGGCCGCAGACGGCGATACCAACCTGGTGGCGCCCACCGTCACCGGCATCGGCATCACCAATATGACGGTGGTAAACAATGTGCTCACCGTGGATATCTTTGTCGCAGATGGCAGCCTAGCGAACGGCACCTATGCCGAATTGGGCTTGTTTGCCAGTGGGAGACTCATCAGTCGCATCGTCATCTCCCCTTCGTACACCAAGAGCACGGGAGAGGATTCGCTTTTTACTTACACATTAACCATGACTGGCTAGTATGGGACTTAATACAGGACAAACTATTGTTCAGGGGGACTTTATCAAGGAGGCAGACCGAAATGTCACTCCCTCGAATGATGTCGATAAGGCTGTAAAGAATGAGGCTGACGGCCGACTTTCCCCGTGGTTCACCCGCAATGGGGCCATTCTTAACTGTGGTGAGACCCTCAACGGTGCGACCACTCCGGTCCCAGTGTACCAGGACAAGGCCGACAATGAGCTCTACGCCTGCGACGCGAATGACCTCACGAAACTCAAGTATATTGGATTTGTCACTACCAACGGCACAAACGGCAATCCGGCCCGCTTCCAGGGTGCTGGTGTCGTATCTGGCTTTACCGGCCTTGCTGAAGGCGAGAAATACTACGCGCAAGACACCGCTGGTACGATTGGCACTACGCCAGGAACCTATGAAGTATTAGTTGGCATTGCTATATCAGAGACGCAACTGCTAATCCAACGCGGCAGGCATCGTCGCAACGGCGTGCTAACACTTACTGATGGAGGCCCAGATGAAAGTACGCAGACTTCTGTAGTAAATCTTGGCTTTCGTCCTTCTGTAATCCGAGCCATAGGCACCATGTTGCCCATTACGTCTGCTGGGGTATTTTCTCACGGTACTTGGGTCAACGGAGTATATGCCAGCGTACTATTTGGTGAAGATGGCGGCGGTTCGGTTTCGGCGGCAGCAAACACTAACCAGCTCCTCGATCAGCGCAACTCTAATGGTGTTCAGCATTGGATTATAACCATCACCAGTGTGACTGATACGGGCTTCACATTTTCCGCTTTGCAAAAAGACGCAACACCGGGGCCTATTTATATTGCATGGGAAGCTGAGGGCGAACTTTAGTACCTATGCGCCTCTCGAAGGAAACCATCCGAGAGATCCTCATTGCCAACAGCCAGGGAGAGGCCAAGTCTGCTATTGCTGCCCGGTACGGAGTGGATGTGTCCACGGTCCGGTATCATGTCGAGAACTTCGAGCGCACCTATGGGGCTTCGGCTAACGTCTATGCTGTCATACGGCCCATCCAACGGGCCTGTAGCCACCCGTCTCTCAAGTGCCTGGTGTGTGGGATGGCGCATGACAACATCCATAGGCGCGAGGTAGAGACTATCAACGCACTCACGACCAAACTCAATGAAGCCAGGGAAATACTGCGCAGATACGGCCACGAAATTGAGTAGGCTATAATGGCTATATGAAAACTAAAGTAGCCTTGGCCATTCTTGTGGCCCTTATTCCAAGTGTAGCGTTTGCACAGACGATTTTTCCAAACCGGGGCGGAACTGGCACCACAACCATTCCTGCAACTGGTCAGGTGCTCATTGGTTTCCCTAACGGCACCTATGGCCCGGTAGCGACCTCTTCGCTGGGCATCACCGCAGCGCCCACACCACCAGGCGGCAGCAATGGCCAACTCCTTTTCAACGATAACGGCGTGGAGCGCGGTACGTCTTCGCCGGTCGTGGGGTTGATCACGGCCACCCGCACGGACGCCACTTCGACCTTCCCCCGCCTCTCGGTCACCACGGCTTTCAACTTTCTTGGTACAACCATCACCAACGTGGCTGCCTGGTTCGCTGGCCTTTTTGACGCCAACCTAGCCACTAAAACCACTGACAACCTCACCGAGGGAGCAACCAACCGCTACTACACGGACGCGCGGGCGCGAGCGGCTATTTCGGAAACCGTGACAGGCTTGGAGTACAGCACCTCAACAGGTGTGCTTTCGACTACCACGGGCTTTTTCATCCCTCTTGTCGCTAGCGGCACGCAGTGGACTACCGCGTTCAATTGGGGCAACCACGCATCGAGCGGTTATCTAACCTCTACGGCTGGCAACTGGACGGGCACCTTCGACGGCCAGGAAGGCACTTTTTACCTTTCTCGCGCCAACCACACAGGCACCCAACTCGCTTCGACCATTAGCGACCTCACTTCGGTCATCCAGTCGCTCACGATCGGGACGAGCTCGGCACCGACCATCGGCCAGGTGGCCTATTTCACCGGAGCTCGCACGCTAGGCACAACGGCCACCTCGACACTCACCGCAAGCGGCAACCTTACAATCACGGGCACCCCCGGAGTGCTGGGCAGCGGCGGCGTGGGTGTGGCCTCTGGCTTTGCCGTCCCGAGCACTACGCTCCTGACGGCCATGTCGGCCTTCAACACCAGCCCGTCTTCCCGCTGCGTGGAGATCACCGGCTCTGCCGCTCTCTGCGATGGATCAGATGACGGTGGCGGTGGTTCTGGTGGCCTCGCTACCACTGCACCATGGACGGTGGGGAACTTGGCCCGTGTAGCGAGCAATGGGGCGGTCACGAGCATCGCCACCTCATCACTTGGGCTTCGTTTCACAAACCTTGCAGACACTCCTGGCACCCTTAACGCTAACCGTATTCCATTTACGAACAGTCTAGGTACAGCCCTCACTGACAATGCAAACTTTGTGTTTAATGGGACAAATCTAGGTGTCAACACCAGCGCCCCTACGGGTGGCTTTATCTCGATTGTACAAACTAACTTTACGGTAGGTTCCAGTGCAATTGCTATCGGAAATACGGGTGCTGGTCTCTACGGCATCCGCAACGACAACAACACCAACTTTGCTATTGACACAATTACCGGTGGTACGTGGTTCCAACGCTTTAATATTAATCGTAACAACGGCAACGTAGGCATCAGCAGTACGACGCCGGGCGCTCGTCTGGTGGTTGCTGGGAACGGTGCCGGTACCGGCGTCGCCTTCCAGACGACTGACAGCAACAACGTCCAACGCTTTACCATTCTCGACAACGGTAGTGTAGGTATTGGCACCACCTCACCGGCCACGCTTTTCTCGGTAACGGGAAACAGCACCCTGGCTGGAAACCTTCGCCTCACGGGCACTTTCAGTGACGCCAACAACAGTGCAGGTGCAGCCGGTCAGGTTCTCACCGCCACGGCTACGGGCACACGGTGGGTCGCTAC
>JACCDR010093827.1_pt1 | contig 18858 bp, 16 predicted proteins | sample 7446431 | NCBI WGS metagenome assembly JACCDR01 (sample SAMN15323443, study PRJNA562643) | freshwater metagenome | isolation source: river surface water | place: USA:Blue River Watershed | collected 2017-08-17
AATAGCCCTCAATCTACTCCGAAACGATAACACTAGTAAGCAAGGGATCAAAACCCGTAGATTGAGAGCTGGATGGGATGACAAATACCTCAAAAATATACTTAATATTTAAAGGCGATTGCCATGCGTTGGTGTGCGGCCAATAAGCTGCCAGCCACCTGGGGAGAGTAATGGGTATATACCTGTCTGATTGCCAGCAATTCCGACACTACCGGCAGGTACGTGTGTACGGGGTTGGGTTTTTCTTGGAGCAGCAATTTGGGTATTCATGCCTCCCAGATAGGGAAATCCAGGTAAAAAACCCATCATATAAACCTTATAAGAAGCGGATGTATGTATGCGGATAATTTCACTGACCTCCAGGTCTGTATACTGGCATATCTCTTCCCAATCCCAACCAAAGGTAGGGCTATAACAAACAGGGATACGTATCAGACGAGAATCAAGATTTAGGGTTGTCGTTTCTATGTCTGGCAAAAAAGCTTCGATCTGGGCTTGTATGGCGGCAAAGGCAGTGGCATACGATGGATGGGCCTTTCGTACAAGCAGGATGTCATAAAAAATGGTCAAAGAACAATAGGCAGGAACCAGATCACTCACTCCTGCAATCGGTTTGTCGTGCAGGAGTGACACCAATGCCATTACTCTATGATGTATATCCTCACGGATACAATCACCAAACTCGACCGTCAATGCATTGTCACTAAGTGGAAACAGACGCATATACATGGGAGTGAATGGTTTTTCAGGTGGAGGCATCTATAGAAGATGGTCAACTTTGAGATCAGTACTTGCCTGTTTTAAAATGGATTTCTTCTGTTTTGCTATTACCAAGCAAATCGGTAGTAGTGACTTTAATTGTATACTCTTTGCGTTTTTTAAAGCCTCGGATTGGGGCTCCATAAGGTACCATTGGCCCGTTGTTAATGGAATAACTAATGGTATTAATACCTGTTTCTTGATCGGAAGAACTGATAAATAAGGCTAGATAGGACGGATAGGTTTTCAGATTTGTTTTTGTATCTGTTTCAATGGCAGCAGTGCTGAAGTTGTAAAAAATGTTTGGCGGCGTATTGTCTACCTGAACCACAAAGGTAGCTATATTGCGGTTGTTGACATTGTCATATCCAAAATAATGTACCTTATGTACGCCGCCAGAAGGAATAGTAAAGGACTTCTTATAGGGAGTTTCATCCGCTTGTTGGTCAATGGCATAGGCTATATATTGTAATCCAGATTCGGGATCATTGGCTTTCAGGTTAATCTGTGTGGTAGGGCTAATGTAGGTGGTATCTCCTTTCTGAAAAGTCATTCCGCCAAAGTCATAGTTCAGAGCTGGGCCGGTAAGATCTACGTAAATAATGCCTGCATTGTGCATGTAGGCTTCTGTATCCGTCATATTTTGGGTATTATCAATGGCATAGTAGCTCACATCATGGATACCTGATTTGTTAGGTAGATAAAAAGGATCTGTGTAGGTATGAAAAGGCTCACCATCAATCGAATAGAGTAAGTCTTTAACGCCTGACTTATTGTCAACAGCAAGGAGCTTGAGTTTGGTGCGTCCAGAGAAATAAACCTTATTACCTGCCAGAAAACGATCTCCTAGTACATCTGCCGATGTAATAGGAGCAGTTTTGTCAAAAAAGAAAGAGACAGTTTGGGTAGTTTCCTTATTGGATACGTTATCAATAGAGTAATACGTAAGTGTATGTTCACCATCGGTCAGATACTGAAAGTTGATATTGCCATTCACATACGGCTTAAAAGGCTCCTGGTCAAAGTGGTAAAACGTTTTGCTGATACCCGAAAGATTATCTGTAGGTGTGAGGTAAATGGTAGTATTGGTAGAAATAACACTATCACTGGAAATACCTATAATGTTGTGATAGGTATTGGGTGCTGTCCAGTCTATCACAAACGATTGTGTCCGGATGGATTCTGTATTGCCTACATTATCAACTGCATAATATTTATAGGTATACTTTCCTTCTGTATCAGGGACGAATGTTGTATAAGAAGCAAAGTCAGATCCATTGATGGAATGGAAGGTAGCTTGTATACCAGACATTTCGTCTTTGGAAGACAGTTCTACAGCCAGGTTTTTTCCGTAATAATGGGTCGTGTTATTCTGGTAATGAGGAGCATTTAGAAATCGTATGTTGGAAAAGGGAGCCAAACCATCGGCAAAAATCTGGAAAGAGCTTTCTTTTTTAGCTTGGGAATCATAGTGAGAAAGGTTATGTACCCCATGCCCATCTAATGTAATGGCTTTCTCTGACGTATTTCCTGAACTAGGCGTAAGTCCAACGGGTGCATCCTGCGGCGAAGACGATACATAGATGTATACGGGTAATGATGCCTGTTGATAATATTTTCCTGTACTGTCTACATAGACATGTTTTTTTACGGGTATCGGATTTTGTGCAAATGTCATAGGTATCATTAGGATATACACCCATGCGAAAAGATATTTTTTTTTCATAAAAAATAAAGCTGGTTTTACTGAGCAGTCATTGTTTGTTCAAGTATGCTATTATTTGCAACCTTTGCTTGTTTAAACAGGAGCTGTAACGTAGTTCCTTCATTGACCCGGCTTTGAATCTCTATTTTTCCTTCCAGGGCTTCCATCTGTGCTTTTATCAAATACAATCCTAACCCTTTGCCTTCCCGGTGTGAGTGAAATCGTTTATAAAGTCCAAATATCTTGTTTCCATGCAGATTGAGGTCAATTCCTAGGCCATTATCATGAATACACAGACGTACAAAAGTATCTGCGAGAGTCTGCGCCTCAATTTTTATGACTAATTTTCGTCTGGGATTGCGGTATTTAATGGCATTACTGATACAATTGTACAGAATACTATCCAGATAGGCTTTGACAAAATCAATAACAATAGAGTCCGGTATCTGGAGGGAAACAAATCCTCCAATACTTTCCAAGTCTGCCTGAAAGTTTTGTAAGGCAGACGTAACTCTTTCTAGCAGGTTAATAGATTCGATGTTGTTGCGAATCCCTTTTCGAATATCAAGTATCTGATTCATATCCTGGATGACACTATCCAGGTGATTGGTCTCTTTTTGCACATTTTCCAGAATAAACTGATTGGCATGATCAGCAGGTTCTTTGGTATTCAGAATGCTAACTAGGCCCAGAATACGGGCTACTGGTCCACGAAGGTTATGGGCTGTCATATAGCCATATTGTTCCAGTTGGGTGTTCTGTTCAATTAGCTCACTATTGGTTTGCTTGAGTTGTTGGGTTCGTTCTTCTACTTGATCTTCCAGTATGTGGTTATAGTCTATCAATTTTTTATTTTGTTCTTTTATAATCGTTTGTGCTTCTATCAAAGTCTGATTTTGTTGAAGAATGGCCAAATGTTGCCTTTCAATTTCTTTTGTTTGCTCTTCTATTTTAGCTGTCCGTAGGAATAACAGTTGGTTTTTTTTTCGTTTTTGAATATAAAAAACCAACAAAAAGCTAGAAAGAAAGAGAATGATACCTAACCCGAATAATAATAATTGTTTGATAAATGCTTCATGCTCTAATTCGGCCTGTTTCTTTTTTAATTCAAGGGTTTTTATTTTATCTTGGTTGCCCAACACCTGAATAGCCAACGCTTGCTTACTAGAATCAGTCATTAATTTTCGGGTAGCAGCATCTAGGTGACTTATTTCCAGTTCTTGTGCTTCCAGTTTTTTCTCTTTTCTCAAAAGCTCCAATTCTTGTTCTTTGGTAGCTACTTGTGCCTGTAAGATTTTGAGCTGAAGCTGGGTTGTTTCCAAGGCATGTTTCTCTTCCATGTCTTTTTTGGTGCGTTCTTCAGTGACGTGCATGGCACGATACTTCTCAAAGTATTCTTTAAACTTTTCTTTATTATTAAGATACCGGTAGGTTTCGGCTAATTGCCCATAACAACTTCGTATCAGAGCAGCGTCACTCTTTTCTATGGCTAACGTTAGGGCTTCTTCTAGAGCCAAAGCAGATTCTTCGTATCGCTTGAGGTTATTTAGGTCTACCGATATATTAATCAATGCATTAATAATTCCTATTTTTTCACGCATTTTACGTCGAACCTTGAGGGTCTTCTGAAAATAACTCAGGGATTTTTCATATTGCTTTATATCGGCATACAGCATGCCTAAGTTATTGCTAAGCATAGAAACCCCATTCTCGTTACCAATGTCTTGGTTTAGTTTTAAAGATCGTTCAAAGTATTGAATAGCCATTTTATAAGCACTAGAATCAGTACCTTTCTGATTCCAGTAAATAGCTGCGGCTTGGTTAATAAAACGAGTAGCCTCTTTAATATCCCCCGCTTGTAATTGTTGGTCAGCCAATTGTAAGCATTGCTCTACTGTAATCTTTTTTCCATGATAAGTCATACCTTCTGTTTGTGCTTGAAGCACCCAGGGTACTGTGATAAAAACCAACGCCAGCAAGAAGAAATATGGATATTTGATCATTTATATATCAAATAATGAAGAAGTAAGTTAAGAAAAAAAAATGTTTTTTCTATGGGTATATCAGGCAATACAGCTTTACAAGAAGACATATAAAATCATTTATCTGCAAAGATCAAGAGTAGTATATATACGAAAACCTTGAGAATCAGCTCTAAAAGTTTGCTTCAAAATAAATCTTATGGATTTTGAATGACCTAAATAAATTTAAGAATTTTTATAAATTTTTGAAGAAAAAATAGGTTGTTAAGACAAATGTAGCAAGAAAAAGATGCAAAATAGAAAAGTTATAGAAAATAAAAAGGCTTACCAAACGTCATTACTTATATTTGCCAGCAAAACACAGGTTTGCTCTCTTGTAATGATAGGGATAAACAATCCGAAAGCTGATACCTGTTTAAAACATTTTTTATAGTTAAATGAAAACATATTTCCGTCTGTTAGCATACGCCAAACCTTTTAGTCGGTTTGTGGTACCCTTTTTTATTTTCTCACTGTTGGGCGTTGTGTTTGGTATATTTCAGTTTGGGCTTTTAATCCCATTGCTAGATATTTTATTCAGCCAGATTGATCCAGTGGTGGCCCAAGAGTACTTGGTTAAGCCGAACTTTTCTTTTTCGTTTGAGTATGGAAAAGATCTCTTCTACCATTATTTTTATAAATATAGTGTGTCCCAGCAAGACAAACTGGCTACATTATATTTTGTGGTTGGGGTTATTATCGCAGCTGTGATATTAACCAATATATTCCGCTACCTTTCTCAACGAATTGTTCAGGATGCACGTACCTCATTTGTCAAGCAGTTAAGACAAGCTGTTTTTGAGAAAATGAATCGGTTGCATATGGGATATTTTACCAATGAACGAAAAGGAGATTTATTATCCCGTATTACAATTGATGTACAGGAAATAGAAGGGGCTATTGTCAATACACTGGATGCCCTTTTTAAAGAGCCATTTTTATTGATAGGATATTTTATACTACTCTTTTCTATCTCCATAAAACTTACGTTCTTTACCTTGGTCGTGATTCCTATCTCGGGTGTGATCATTGCCTGGATTACCAAATCACTGAAACAAGAAGCCAAAGAAGGCCAGGAATCAGCCGGGCGACTGATGACTATTGTAGAAGAAACCCTGTCAGGCATGCGTATTATTCGTTCATTTAATGCGACACAGTATATTCTGCAAAAATTTGAATCAGAAAATAGTTTTTACCAGCGAATTACTCGTAGTGTAGGCAATAAGCGTGAATTGGCTCCTGCTTTTTCTGAAGCATCCGGAATATTAGTGGTAGCGGGTATTCTTCTCTATGGTGGAAGTCTGATTTTAGGAGCTGCCCCTGGTGAGGGGATTGAGCTGAAACCTGCCTCATTTATTATCTATATTGCCACCTTCTCACAGGTTCTACGTCCAGCGAAGGGTATTGTATCGGCCTTGGCAGGCATTCAACGGGCACAGGCAGCAGGCGAACGTATTCTGACACTGATTGATACCCCTGAAATCGTCAATGATTCTATCCACGCCAAACCTCTGGCTGCATTTACCAGTAAAGTTGATTTCAAAAACGTAAGTTTTGGCTACAATGATACACAAGTGTTAAAAAATATCAGCTTCTCAATCAAGAAAGGCAAAACAGTAGCCCTAGTAGGAAGTTCTGGTGGAGGGAAATCTACCATTGCAGATCTGATTCCTCGTTTTTATGATGTGACAGACGGAAGTATAGAGATAGACGGACAAGACTTGCGAAACTTTACCATGGACTCACTGCGGCAACAAATGGGCATTGTGACACAAGAGTCTATTCTGTTCAATGATACAATCTTTAATAATATTGCATTTGGCCAAACCAATGCCAGTGAAGAAGAGGTAATGCGGGCTGCCAAAATTGCCAATGCGCATGATTTTATTATGGCTACTGAGCATGGCTATCAGACATTTATTGGTGACAGGGGCAGCAAACTTTCTGGTGGGCAACGCCAGCGACTCAGCATAGCCAGAGCAGTTTTCAAAAACCCTCCTATACTGATTCTCGACGAAGCTACCTCAGCCTTGGATACAGAGTCAGAAAAGCTAGTACAGGAGGCACTCAGTAATCTGATGAAAGGCAGAACAGCCCTGGTTATTGCACACCGTCTCAGCACCATTCAACAAGCCGATGAGATTTTGGTCATTGATAAAGGTGAAATTGTAGAAAGAGGACATCACCAGGAACTGCTGGAAATTGAATCTGGGGTATACCGAAAGTTGACTTTGTTGCAGCAAACAGTCTAGATTTATTGAGTTGTCTATCCCATGAAGCATCTTCGTCATCGGTTGCAGCAGTGGCTCGGTTTTTCTCAACGCGAAACCAATGGTTTTCTGCTGCTGTCTATGCTTATGGTAATGGCTTTAATTGGCTTATACTGGGTTCCAGCTTTCTTTCCAGCTCATTCATACGATCCCAGAGCAGACAAGCAAAAACTGGATAAACTAGTCCTATTGCTGGACTCTGCTTCTATGGCTGACTCCATTGCTACTTTTGCTGCTATGCGTCAAAAGCCTGATCTAGAACCAGATGTTTCGGTATCTCAAGTTTTATTTGTATTTGATCCCAATACTATTTCTTCCCTTCAATGGCAACAACTAGGACTGCCACGTTTTCTGGCCGAACGCATCATCCGATACCGTAGTAAAGGAGGGGTGTTTCGTACCAAAGAGGATGTGAGTAAAATATATGATTTTCCGGCTCCTTTGTATACAAAGCTATATCCCTACATTCAGTTGCCTGAAAAACAGACCCGACAACAGATAGTAGTAGAGGCTGAATCGGGTTTTCGTTCGTTTCCAAAGAAAAATAAACCTATATCATTTGATTTAAATAAGGCAGATACGAGTCAACTGAAAGCATTGCCAGGCATTGGATCTGCCCTTTCTCGACGGATCATCAAATATAGAGATGCCTTGGGCGGGTTTGTGCACGTCAGACAGGTGCGGGAAGTGTATGGACTGGATTCTATGGTTGTAGAAGAGGTACTCAAGTATGGGCATCTATCTGACCCATCTTCTGTTCGTAAAATAGTAATTAATCAAGCCACTGTGGAGGAACTGAAGACCCATCCCTATGTTTCATTTAAACTGGCAAAGGTTATTGTCGCCTATCGGCAGCAGCATGGAAGATTCCATTCCGTAGAATCTTTGGCACGAATTCGGATTCTGGATCAAACTACCTTGCAAAAAATTACGCCATATCTGAGTTTTGAGTAACTTTGCCTCCGTGTATTGTATGTGTAAACCAAAGGACAACACCAGACCATGACCACTACTCCTATCCTTATCCTAGACAAGAAACAAGTATTACAGAAGATCAAGCGGATTGCCTACGAGATCTATGAGAACAATGCAACCGAACAGGAAGTCATTCTGGCAGGTATTTTTGATAAAGGATATCGGTTTGCACAATTGGTTCAGGAACAGCTTCAGGTCATTTCTCCGCTGATAGTACATCTGGTACGAGTAGATATTGATAAATTTCAGCCTGTTCAGTGTGATGTCGTACTGGATTGTGAAAATAGTTTTCTAGAAAATAAAAGCATTATTATTCTAGATGATGTACTCAATACTGGACGGACACTCGCACATAGCCTGTTGCCTTTCTTGCAGATTCGTGTAAAAAAGCTTCGTGTGGCAGTAATTGTCAATCGCAGCCATACTTTATTTCCCATTGCTGCGGATTTTGTGGGATATGCCCTGGCCACTACCCTGAAAGAACACATTGAAGTAGTGTTAGATGAAAGCGAAGAGTTTGGAGTATATCTCGGTTGAAAATACCCAAGCCTAAAAGCCTAACCACAAAGATGTAAACATTTCTTGCCATCTAACTTTTTTCTGAAAATTTGCCTGATCTGAAGAACCAGACATATTACCAAAACTATTCTTACATAGATCTGGCAAGTTAAGCTCTATCCGTAAGTATTCAATCATCGTATTTTCTTTTTCACATACTCCTTTTGAGGCAGATGCTAGAGATGCTACGGCTGCTTCTACAGTTTCAGTAATCAATGTATTATTAGCTACTAATTGACGTAGAACTTTTATAAATTTACGATCCCATAGATCCAGATGATCCATAATATATTGAAACTCGTCAAAAAAGAGATGAATATAATCTTTTAACTCCTCTTTGTCTGCTTGAGGGGACACCGTATCTGTAGCCAGCTGTATCGCCAGACTCTGAAGCAGGGACCATTCTTTTTCATCCACTTCACCATCTGTTTTAGCAACTAGAAGAGCTGGATAATAGGTAACAAAAGCTAAAAACTGCTCAAAACTGAGCTTTATTTTACGCAGCTCTAGGTATTCTTCATATAATTCTATAGGTGATAACGTATGCATGTTTACTACTGGTTAAAATAAAACCCAATTTAATCAAAATCATTCGCTGCAGTCCAGCACTTTTCTGACAAAATATGTACAGTAACGTATAAAGTCTTAATTAGTATATTTTTTCACTAAGAAGTGAGCATTTTTTATAACTTCGCCCCTTCAAAGAGTGGGTATCTAAATATAGCAATTAGTGTGCAAAATATGTTTTTTCTTAGAAAAAATATAATATAATTAAAAATATTTTATTGTTACATGCATATTCCTCTTGAATAAGAGTATGATAAAAAGTCTCTTACGAAAATTCTTGTTTAATCATTTTCATCAACATACCTTTTATGTCTAGTGGATTGTTTCGCGTTCCGGTTCCGCGTAATGAACCTGTTTTATCATATGCTCCTGGTTCTGCGGAGCGTCAGGCAGTAAAAGCAGCTATTGTTGAGGCTCGTTCTCGGCAGATTGAAGTACCTATGTATATAGGCGGTGAAAAAATCTATACCAACCTCCGCAAGCCGCTGTCTCCGCCTCATGATCACCAGCATATATTGGGCTATTTTTGTGAGGGAGATTCTACACATGTGGAACAGGCTATTCGGGCAGCTCTGGAAGCCAAGCACCTGTGGGTGCAAATGGGTTGGGAGCAACGGGCTGCTATTTTTCTAAAAGCTGCAGATTTGATGGCTGGGCCTTATCGGGCTAAGCTGAATGCTGCTACTATGCTGGGACAATCTAAGAATGCCTATCAAGCAGAAATAGACTCAGCCTGCGAAATCATTGACTTTTTGCGGTTTAACGTAGCCTATATGGAAGAAATCTACCACCAGCAACCTATGTCATCAACAGGTGTGTGGAATAGACTGGAATACCGACCGTTAGAAGGATTTGTGTTTGCCCTGACACCTTTCAACTTTACCGCTATTGCAGGAAACCTGCCTGCTTCTGCGGCTATGATGGGAAATACTGTAGTATGGAAGCCCGCATATACACAAATCTTTGCTGCCCAGGTATTGATGGAAATATTCATAGAGGCAGGTGTACCTGCAGGTGTCATTAACCTGATTTATGTAGATGGGCCAGTTGCAGGAGACGTTATTTTCAAACATCCTGATTTTGCTGGTATTCATTTTACTGGAAGTACGGGCGTATTTCAACACATCTGGCGTACAGTTGGTGAAAATATTGCGTTGTATAAATCGTATCCCCGCATTGTGGGCGAAACGGGTGGGAAAGACTTTGTGATGGCTCATCCATCTGCCCATGCAAAAGCTTTGGCTACCGCTTTGGTACGAGGAGCTTTTGAATACCAAGGGCAGAAATGTTCGGCTGCTTCACGGGCTTATATTCCTGCCAATCTATGGGATGAAGTCAAAGAATATATGCTGGCCGACCTGAAGACCTTCCGTATGGGCGGCGTGGAAGATTTTCGTAATTTCATCAATGCAGTTATTGATGAAAAATCCTTTGATAAGATTGCTTCCTACATTCATGCAGCCAAGCAAGATCCGACTACTACGATTATTGCTGGTGGAGTCTGTGATAAATCTAAAGGGTATTTTATAGAGCCTACCATTATAGAGACCAAAAATCCACAATCCTTGACGATGTGTGAGGAAATTTTTGGGCCTGTATTGACAATTTATGTATATCAGCCTGAAAATTTTGAAGATACGCTCGAACTCGTAGACCAAACTTCTCCGTATGCCCTAACAGGTGCTATTTTTGCTCAAGATCGGTATGCGGTTGAGTTTGCTACCAAAAAACTAGCCAATGCAGCAGGTAATTTTTATATCAATGACAAACCTACAGGAGCTGTCGTTGGGCAGCAACCCTTTGGTGGGAGCCGAGCTTCAGGTACCAATGACAAGGCGGGTTCACTACTGAATCTGCTCCGTTGGGTGTCGCCTCGGATAATCAAGGAAACCTTTATACCTCCAACTGATTACCAATATCCTTTCATGGCAGAAGAATAATAAGTAGGTACATAGATTTAGTTTGTGTGATTTGAAAATGAATAAATTGCTGATTGTCAAGTGATTGTTTTCTTTTTGATAAATACTATAAACTAAACAATCCATTAATTATAGGTAAAAGAAGTATTTAGTACCACTGGACGCTTCTTTTACCTATATCTTATGTATGTCCGTGAAAAATGTTGCTAGAGATATTTTACTAGGAGTTGCCATTGGAGACGCTCTAGGTGTGCCAGTAGAATTCAACGACCGAGCTTACTTGCAGCGATTTCCTGTGAAAGATATGATGGGGTATGGCACACACCATCAGCCTTTGGGTACCTGGTCTGATGATAGCTCCGTAACCTTCTGCTTGGCCTAAAGTTTGCTCACAGGCTACAATCTGCCAGATCTAGCTAATCGGTTTGTCAACTGGCGGCAGCAAGGATACTGGACACCCCATGGAAAAGTGTTTGACATTGGTTTTACGACAGATTCTGCCATTCAAAAACTCAAGAATGGTACAGAACCTATACAAGCAGGCGGTAGGCATGAAGATGAAAATGGCAATGGATCACTCATGCGGGTTCTTCCTTTGATTCTCTACATTCGGAAAAAATCCATAGAGGAACGTTTTCAGATAACCAGAGAAGTATCTTCACTGACACATGCACATATTCGGTCTGTGGTTTCCTGTTTTATTTATCTGGAATATGCCCGATTGCTAATAGAAGGCTACAACAAATGGGATGCCTATACACAGATGCAGGAGCTAATGGATACATTTGCAGATAAAACGATTATCAGTTACCGGGAACTCAAGGTATTTGACCGGATTTTGCTGCATCAGATTCATCAGTATTATGAATCTGAAATTTTTTCTTCAGGTTATGTGATACATAGTCTGGAAGCAAGCTTGTGGTGTGTACTTACGTGCCAGTCTTATGAAGAAACTGTACTGAAAGCTGTTAATCTCGGAGGTGATACAGATACAACCGCTGCTATTGCAGGTGGTTTGGCTGGTATTATATATGGGTGGGAGCAGATTCCAGAGAAATGGCAAACTCAACTTGTCCGAAAAGATGATATATTCGCACTTAGTGAAAAACTACAAACACATTATTTTTGATGATTACCTATAATCCGAAAGACTGGTTTACATTTATTTTTCGCTTTCACAAAGCCGATACCTTTCGTCAGTTATTGCCAATGATCGTGGCCATCTGTTTGTTTTCGGCCTTTATTGCCTACATTGAACTGGAATACTTGAAGCTTTCAGAAAATAATCATCTCAAAAACCTAACTGTGATGCATAGTCTGTTGGGTTTTGTTATTTCCCTTTTGCTCGTATTTCGTACCAATACTGCGTATGATCGGTGGTGGGAAGGACGAAAGCAGTGGGGAGCTTTAGTCAATTGCAGCCGGAATCTGGCTATTAAATTGCATGCCATACTTCCTGCCGAGGACAAGCCGAACCGCCAATTTTTTCGTCGGTTTATTTCATTGTATGCCACTGTTTTATCCAATCATCTTCATTCAGAAGCTACTCGACTGGCTTTAGATGAAGCACAACATCCGGAACTGAAAGAGGTAGATAAATCCAAACATATCCCTAATCAGGTTGCGTCTCTACTCACTGTACGGATAATGAAACTCTATCAGTCAAGTCAGATCAAAGATGCACAGCTTTTTATCTTGAATACAGAGCTACAAGCATTTACAGATATTTGTGGAGCTTGCGAACGAATCAAAAATACACCTATTCCATTTTCATATAGTGTATTTTTAACCAAGTTTGTTTTTTTCTATGTAATGACGTTACCCTTCAGTTACGTGTTTTTACTAGGCTACTGGATGATTCCTGTAGTAGCTTTTATTTTCTATGTACTTGCCAGTCTGGAACTGATTGCCGAAGAAATAGAAGATCCTTTTGGTGGAGACGCCAATGATCTGCCTACGTATAAAATAGCCGATAACATTAAGAAACATGTTTCCGAATTGCTCTAGTTATCAGTCGAAAAAATCAACTTTCACTAGATTGGATGCAACTATCTGTTGGTGAACATATCCTTTGTCGCTTACTCCAAAGTCTGGCTTGTCTTAAGACTTATGCATGATTGTTTGTTTTCGAAGATTATGCAGAGACAGATTTCTTTTTCTCACGAGGTTGTATGACCAGGTAGTATACTGCCAGAATTAATAGGCCTACCCCAAACGGAATCAAGGCTATCTGACGCAAGCCAAAGGAAAACCCACCAATCTTCGCATCTATACCCAAAAATTCACCTACCATCCAAGTACAATTGGCTACAATCCAGGCTACTACAGCTAGGTTGTGTGTAAGTTCAGAGGTTATATGTCTGCTACGCCAAGAAATCCATATAGCTACTGAAAGAGTAGGAATAATCATAAGCATGGCTAGCCCTGAGAAATTTAATGCCCAACAGGCATCTTTTATTAACCAAAACAGAATATGGAGGTTTTCGGTACGCCGATAGCGAGTCGGAATTGCATATATTTCTTCTGTAGAGTCATCAGTAGGAGGGTTCATTTAGGTATAATATAAATATGAACAGGCGAAGATACGAAAAGGAATAACTTCAAATTTTATGTAAAAAAATGAGAAAACCAACAAGGATTCTGCAAAAAGAAACAAATGGAAATCAACTATAGATTGATGAGATGAAATACTCAGAAAAAGAAAAAAAATAACAAATAGGACAATGGATTCTGCTTGTAATTATCTAAATTCGTGATGAAAGTTGTTTTTTTTACCATTATTCATTCGGGCAATTTTTTGTTCGCAGAGTATATATATAATTTTACACACTAGTATTATCCCCGAATCCTGAACTTCGATTATGCCTAGACTCATTACTATATCCAACCGACTGCCAATATCTGTAAAAATCAAAAATGATGCGTTTGTATATGAACAGAGTGTAGGAGGGTTGGCAACCGGCTTGAGCTCGACAGATGCCAAAGAAAATTTCTGGGTAGGCTGGCCTGGTATGACTATCAAGCAAGAAGACCAGGCTGCATTGACTGCCCAGATGAATTCGGATAATCTACAACCTGTCTTTTTAACAGATAAGGAATACGAAAATTTTTATGAAGGATTCAGCAACAAAACCATATGGCCTCTTTTTCACTATTTTAAACAATATTCTGTTTACAAGAAAACCTATTGGGAAGCCTATCAAAAGGTAAATGAGCATTTTTGTGCCGAAATTCAGAAAATAGCCCGTCCGGATGATGTTTTTTGGGTACATGATTACCAGCTGATGCTGTTGCCCCAGATGCTACGCGAAATATATCCAGATGCTACCATTGGATTTTTTCTGCATATTCCCTTTCCTTCGTATGAGCTTTTCCGATCCTTACCTTGGCGTAAAGAAGTACTACGTGGAATTTTAGGTGCAGACCTGGTCGGTTTTCATACCTATGACTATGTACGACATTTTCTCAGTGCGACTACACGTATCCTCGAACTTACTAATTACTTGGGTCGGGTAAGCCTAGCTGGTCGGGTAACAGAAGTAGATTCTTTCCCAATGGGAATTGATTATGACAAGTTTGCCAAATCCGTTTTTGAAAAAGAAACCATTCGTGAAATTATAGAGCTTCGCCAGCAACTGGGCAAAGACAAAATTATCCTTTCTGTAGATCGGCTAGACTATTCCAAGGGTATACTACAACGTATTCAGGCATTTGAACGATTCCTAGAACGGTATCCTGAATGGCAGGGACAAGTTACGCTGTTGCTGATATTGGTTCCTTCACGGGCTACAGTAGACCAATACCAACACCTCAAAGAAGATATAGACCAGGCTGTCGGCCGTATCAATGGGAAATTTAATACCTTACGCTGGACACCCATTCATTATTTCTACCGATCTTTGCCTTTTAATACCCTGGCAGCCGTATACTACATGGCAGATATTGCCCTGATTACGCCTTTCCGTGACGGTATGAATCTGATTGCCAAAGAATATATTGCGACTAAAACAGACCAGACTGGAGTCTTGATTCTGAGTGAAATGGCCGGAGCTGCCAAAGAACTTACCGAGGCTATACTCGTCAACCCGGATGATTCGCATGATATTGTACGGGCTATTCACAAGGCTCTTACAATGCCTGTAGAAGAACAGATTGCTCGTAATGCTACCATGCAGCAAACCCTGAAACGCTATAATGTAAAGCGGTGGTCTGAAGTCTTTCTTTCACGTTTGCGGGAATCACAGCTTTCTACTGAAAAAATACGTCAAAAACGATTCAATGATGGCGTACTGGAAGAAATTGTCTCTGCTTATATGCGTGCAGATAAGCGGCTTTTTTTACTGGATTACGATGGGACACTGGTTGATTTTCATGATGATCCACAGAAGGCGTCTCCTGATGAATATCTGTATAGTTTGTTACGAAAACTAGCCAAGCAACCAGATACTACGGTAGTGGTTATCAGTGGTCGTGATAAAGATACACTCGAAAAATGGGTGGGCCATCTTGACATAGGCATAGTAGCTGAGCATGGGGTTTGGAATCGTGACATAGATGGTGATTGGACACATGCAGATTTTCTGGAAACAGAATGGAAAGAAGAAATACGACCAATTCTTGAGTTTTTTGTAGATCGTACGCCAGGATCTTTTATCGAAGAAAAGCATTTTTCTCTAGTCTGGCACTACCGCAAAACAGACCAAGGGTTAGCAGAAATGCGTGTGCATGAACTCATCGAGCAACTGGCTCAGTTTATTACGCCACGTCGTCTGCAAATCATGGAAGGTAACAAGGTGATTGAAATCAAGAATGCCAGTGTCAATAAAGGACATGCTGCACACCGCTGGATGGAAAAATATGCAGGTTGTTTTGCTCTTGCTGCGGGAGATGATTACACAGATGAAGATACATTTAAAGCCTTGGCTAATTACCCCAATGCATATGCATTAAAAGTAGGTCATAACCAGACTGCGGCTATGTATAATCTGTCTTCGAACAGAGAAGTACTGCGTATCTTACATACACTGACAGAGCAAAATATCGAAGTAAAGTATGCCGATAAGACGGCTTAAGGGTACTCAGAAAGAAAAAACACAGACCTTATATCCTCTCAATTGACAGTACTAGCCAGAGAAAGGACATTCATTTAATGATCCTTTCTCTGGCTAGTACTGTCAATTGAGATTGACTGCTTCTCAAAAATATATGGTTCTGTATGGCGAATTATATCCGAATTGATAAGATCTATCATTCCAAATCCTTTATTTGTAAAATAGCCTAGGCCACACTCAAACAGGAATTTTTGTACTTCTGGTGCCGAATAGATTACAAAAGGGAAGGTATATCCACGAACTTCGTAACGCACATTATCTACATGCACAGGATAGATACGAGCAAATTTTTTATCTCCTTCTTTTATTTTCTGTAAATACACCTTATCTGGTATGATCTGGAATTTATAAAAAGAGGCTATCTGAGCAGGGGTATACCGTCCTGATTTTTCCATACGTAACATAGTAGATTCGTACAGAAAGTCGGAAAAGGTATCTGTATCTGGTGAGATAAATTTTTTGGCATAAAAGTCATTCGTCACCGGGTCTACAGCCACCATAGGAGAGATACAGACACATTTCAACTCTTCTCCGAAGTCAGGAGGTAATTCTTTTTCTGCACTTTCGGGAACTAGCTGAAGCGTACCAATCTCAATCTCTTTTTTGTCAAAAAGTCTTTGTAAAAAAGTATCTAGTAGCTCGACACTATTGCTGGAAAATACCAATGTAGCACGACTTGAGTAAAAATGCAAGCCGTATTTGCTGACTTTGGTCTGACCTTTTAATCCAGAAAAATTATACTCTACATCGGCTAAAGAGGAACTACTATCTACTAGAATAGATTCCGCTAACTGTGTTAGTAAGCCCTGATGATAAAATGGCACATAGCCACCTTTATTCTTTACAACAAATATTATTCTAACCCTCACAGAATTGGCGATTTTGTTGACTAATACATGTCTCTGTATAAAATTCAACTATTTGATAAAGAGAAATGTTTGCACAAACCATTAGAAAAGATTTTTTTTACTAAAAACGTGCAAATAGATTAGGCAGAGGTCTCTCCTACTACGAATATGCAAGTAACTCCTAGCAAAACTAACAATTTTTCTTATATGTTTGTTTGCGGTTTACTGTATATGGTGTAATATCAAAGGTTTTTTAGGCTTATTTTTTCTTATTTTTCTTTAATGACTTAATAAATTGCGCCCATCGAATCGGATCCAAAAATGTGTATGCTGGGCTGAAATACCTGTTAGTCTGATAGTTAAGTTGTTGATTGATCATATATCTATAATTCATAGCTGAACTGGCTCCCATGGTTTGTGCCATTCGTGCCATGGCTACAGGATTAAAATTCTTTTCAAATTGTTTTTGTTGATCTTCTTCTGGTAATTCCAGTGCCAGCAGTGCCTTCTTAAAAAGTTCTTCTGTAGGATATGGATATACTTCTACAATAGGCAACATGGTTGTATCTGTTTTTAGTTCAATGACTACAGAATGTCCTTCATCTTTGAGGACAGGTATTCGGTAAAAACGTTTTTTATAACCAATGGCACTAATCACTATACTGTCTCCAGCGAGTGTAGGCATAGAAAAAGAGCCGTATTCATTGGTTATGCATCCTCTTCCTGCTTTGGGAATATATAAGGTTGCACCAACGACTGGCTGCCCATCTTCTCCACTTAATACTAGACCTGAAAATTGTATAATAACAGGCTTTCCTTGTGCATAGGTACGAATGGAAAGTGTTATCTGGCTGATAATCAGCAAAAAAGAATATATTATTAATTTTTTCACCATTTCTGTAACCATCTTTTTATAAAGATACATAGTCTCTTCTAAAAAACGAAGATTTTTAAGAGATTGTTTTTATGTATGCATACCGAAAATACGCAGAAACGTAACAATAAAAGGAGCTGACAATAATAACCCATCAAACCGATCCAAAAAGCCTCCATGTCCAGGAATACTGCTACTGGAATCTTTTACAGACATGCTTCGCTTAAAAAGTGACTCTACTAAATCTCCGTATGTTCCAGCTATTACAATAATTAACGCAATGGCATACCAGTGCCAGTATTTCAGATCTGTAAAGAAATAAGCTAGCAAGGAGGCTACCAGCAAAGCGGAAATCATACCTCCAATGCTTCCTTCCCAAGATTTTTTTGGAGAAACCCGTTCGAATAATTTGGTTTTTCCAAAACGTGTACCTGCAAAATAAGCTCCTGTATCACTTGCCCACAACAAACACAGGCAGCCCAGTACAATCTGATAACTATAATTAGCTTGTGTTAAAAATGCACAGATATTTAATAACGCAAAGGGTACCGCTACATAGATAATTCCTAAAAATGTAAAAGCAATATTTGTAAATGGTTTTTTCTCATTTTTTTTATATAATTTAATAAAAAATATGACAGAAGCCACGGGCGAAATCCAGAAGTAATGTTGGAAATCTATCAACTGTTTTTCAATCAGGAAAGTTAACGTAAAAATAAATAATCCTGTAAATGTACCATAATATATGAGTGGAACATTTCCATCTAGTCCTACCAACTTGTAAAATTCACGTAATGTGAGACCACAGATCAGGAAAAAAACAATAAAATAAGCCCATTCGTTCCAGTATATAGAACCAACAATAATAAAGCCTCCAAGGATTGCGGCAATGATTCTTTGTTGAAGATTGTTAAGTTTTCTTAAGTAGGGTTGCACAATAAATACCTTTAGAGAGAGATTTTCTGACGCAATAATACATGTTTTGTCCCTTCTTTTGAGCAAAATGCTACATTATTTCTCAACGCACATCAAATTATTTGCATATAGGCCACCCTAAATGAAAATAATCATCTATAACATATGCTTCAAAATATCCAAAAGAATAAAGCTTGTCCTGCTTAATTTAAGGAACGGTTTTAAAATAAACTACACATTTAATTGGGAAGAATTCGATAGTTGAGTTGTGGTATAGTGGGATGATATTGAATATTTTTAGAAGCGGCTATTTTGGGGTTTCCCTTTAGTCCTTTC
>JACCDR010119192.1_pt1 | contig 18853 bp, 27 predicted proteins | sample 7446431 | NCBI WGS metagenome assembly JACCDR01 (sample SAMN15323443, study PRJNA562643) | freshwater metagenome | isolation source: river surface water | place: USA:Blue River Watershed | collected 2017-08-17
ATGCGGGAGGGGGGTCTAATTTTCGACCCCCCTCCCCCCGGTCTGTCGGTGAGCCCCAGACTTTTTGATTCAGGAAGTCACAGAAGGTTCAGGAACCTTTTTGTAAATTCCTAAAACATTCTCTCTTACAATCTCATCAATTGCTGATTCAATCGCGAGTTGATGATCAAGATCAGACAACTCATGTGAAGTCACAACGATTCGAGCAAGGAACTCTGTTGTGTGGTAACCAGCGTTCCTATCGAATGCGTACCACTCATCATACTGAGTGAAGGGGTTGAATGGATTGTCCACAGTAGTGAGCATGTGTAGTGTAGTCATCATCAACCTCCTTCACTCAATGCACTGTTGAGTGTACTGATAGACACACCTAAAGCATCAGCCACTTCTGCTTGGGTGTACCCAGAAGCAAGCATCTGGGAGGCCCTTTGTTTCTTAGTGGTGGTCATACTAACACCACTCTTGGGCGTGGCCAATTGTTTGATGCGATCTGGATCTGCATTGTCCAGGATCTGCTTCAACTTGTTGGTGCTGATGGCACCGGCTTGAATAGCCTGCCATTCATCGTCGGTGATGTCTATCCGCTGCTTGCGGGCCCCGGTACGGAGGCGGGCCTCGGTGAGTGCTTGTCCCTTGATCTTCTTTAGATCAGAAGCCTCCATGTCTGGGTTGGCTTGGCGCTTCTGGGCAACCACCGCATTAGCCAGGATCTGGGCCTGCCTCTCAAGAGGTGCGTTCCTGAGGGCCAGGTTCAGTTTGGCGTTGAGGGTATCAACTTGATTCTGGTAGGCGGTCTTTGCAGAGGGTGAGTAGGGGCGGTTAGGTGTCCTGATAGAGGCAAGTCTGGCCTCATTGGCCATACTCTTTAGCCTGTTGGAGTGGTCTGCGTACACCTTCTCTATCACAGTACCTGAGGATAGGGTGTTTGCATCGTCAGTCTCAGCAAGCTTAGTCGATCTCTGCATACGCCGTACTACCTGACCACTACGGTTGGTGTATGTGGTCCCGGTTTCTGTAAAGATCTTTCTCCCTGTATCGGGGTCTACCTTGTGGCCCTGCTTCCTCTCTGCTACGTCCTTCCTTGATGAAGCCCTCGAGATGAGAGTCTTGGCTCCAGCGTTGGCCTTGCCCTGGTACTTGGTCTTGAGTTGGGGGATACCATTCTGGGTAGCAGAAAGCTTGTAGTTCAACCCATGTTTCTCGGCATCGATTACCACCATAGAGTGGCGCACAGCTCGAGCCAACTCATCACTGCTAGCACCACGGATGGTCATATCAGTGATGAGATTAGAAACGTCTCCCATCTCGAATTGCTTTTCCCTAGCAGACATCTTCTTCATACCAGGGTAACCAGGATAGGCAGCCTGAGGGTCAAACCCTTTCAGACCATCAAGAGCGGGGGAACTCTTTACTTTCTTACTGTTGTTCGGGATGACAAGTACAGTGTCGCCGTCAAAGTCCGCACCAGACAAACGTTCGGCAACCTTGTGATTGATACCGATTGCATCCTTCGCGTTACCCAAAAGCTTCTTGGCTTGTGGGTGTCTGTTGTTCACGATCAGCTCAGGGATCTCGAACGTACCACCGTGAGGGTGACGAACAAGCGCCACTCTTTCCCCATTACGGTAGTTCGGTGCGTAGACCTCAGTGGGCTTCAACGTGTTAACAGGAAGGATTACATGGTTGGCTTGACGAGGAAGAGCCGCTGCTTTCAGGTGTACTGAAGCCGAGTCAGCACCATCAGCAAACTCATCGAGAAGCTTCTTTCTCACCACGGGATTGGTGAGCTTCAGGATCTCGTCGAGCTCTTGCCTTCTCCTCTCGGACGCCATGCCGAGTTGGGCTTTGGCTAGCTGCGGGCTCTGCTTCGACAGGAACTGAGAGGACAGGGTTCGAGACCAGGTATCCCAGTCTCCTTCTTCGTTGACGATGTTCATCGCCGACTTGACTTTGCCCTTGTCATCATGCAGCTGACGAACGACGGCTCCGAACGGGTTGTCCGGATCATCCTTCATCGCCTTCATAGCGTCTAGCTTGTTCCCGGTGTTCTTCTTGCTGGTGTTGAAAACCATGTCAACACCGTCAGGGAGATCATCCTTGAGAACAGCCATGCCCTTAAGGTAGTGAGTACCGTCGACCGCCACACGAACCTGGGCATAGCGGGCTCCACCCAGCGACAGATCTTTAACGCCAGGACGAACATAGATAACGCCGTCCGCGTCGGTACCACCCTCCTCTGCATACCGAACCTTTACTCGCTTGGAGTTGACGGAGATGGGGGTTTGAAGACCAAGGTAGGATCGCCCACCATCTTCTGAGTATCCAGTAATTTGCTGGATGTTGTGTCGGTTTCGGAAAACCTCAGAGTAAGTTGAGTCGGGTTTGGCCAACACTTTGACTGTGGTCTGTTGACCGGTACCAAGCTGCTCAACTTTGACGTACCACTTTTTGTAGCCCTCTTCTTCAAGTCGGGCCACCGCTGTACGGAGCTTCGTATCACTGACGCCGAGGTGTCGCTCGACTCCGGTTCCGACATCGATGTAGCCCTTCTTCTCTACCTGATCCTTGAGGATCTTCGAGGTGGCTTCCAGAATATCGGCTTTGTCTTTCTGACCCGGCGCGAGGAGAGCTCGAACGGAAGATTCGTTGATGCCCATGCGTTGGCCGATAGCGACGTTGGACATTCCCTTGTCCTTGAGTCGCTGGGCCATTGCGATGTTGGCTTGCTTTTCCTCGTTCTTGGCGATCGAAGCTGCAGCACGAAGTTGAGTGGTGGTTCCCTCAGGACCGAGAAGACCTCTGGCGATCTCGGTCTCACTCAGTCCCTTCTTCCGAAGGTCTTCCACCATACCCAGAAACGTCTTGTTACGCTCACTCTGAGTCTTGCCCGATCCCCAAGGATATCGGCCAGATTTCCGGAGGATGCCGTAGTGAGCAAGATATGTTTCGTCATCAATGATCAACCCGACACCTCCATCCTCAGGAACCGAATCCGCTTGTCGAAATGTTTGATCTTTTCCATGATGTACAGAATCTGAGCGGGGTTGTTTTCGATGACCAACACTTCGTTGTTCTGGTAGATACGAAGTTCGATCCCAATGTTCTTGGGATCGTGTCGGTATTCCAAACAGAACAGAGCCGCGTAGATCTCCAGCTGCCGAGGGTTGGCAGGAAGTTTGCCCATCTTCAGATCATGGATGCGAAGGACGTCTTTCTCGAAGCCGATGGCGTCGGCAGTTCCGAAAGCATTCTCTGAATAGTACAGAGTTTGCTCAGGGGTCATTCGGAAGCCGATGGCGTCATTGATGTACTGGTTGAGAGAACGTCCATTGTTCAGCTGGCGAACTCGAAGACGAATGGCCATCTGAGCGTACTCATGGTGTTGCGTACCACGCCTTGCTTCTTCGTTGGAGAAGAAGACCCGCTCGAGCTTGTCTTCGTCGTAGTTCACCCAAGCACCATTGCTGGCGCTAAGGAATGCGTGGTGACCCACCAAATTGGAATGTACGTTGAAGTTCATCGAAAACCTCGTCTTCGTTCTCAGGATAAATAAAGGCTGCGTAAGACAGGTGGTAAAGCTTGTCGACCCAGTAGTCCTGGTTCGGCTGTTTGTCGGCTGTTGCCGACCGCTTCACTTCCAGTGCAAACCACGTAGCCCCATAGAGAACGAGGAGGTCGGGCAATCCTTGTCGGAAGGAGGGGTCTATGATGATGACAAGACACCCGGGGAACTCGCGTTCGAGACGTTTGATAACCCTTGTTTTGTATGGGCTCTCTCTAGGCAAGGCTTGGTTTCACCCCTTCTATTATATCCTGCGAATTCCGCGCTACTTAATATCACTCTAAAGTGCGCGGAAGATGTGGTAGGTGGGCCATACGTACTCGTCTTTCCTGATGGCGATTAAGATGTCCCTATCCAACAACCCGAAACGGGTGGCCGCATCCCAGGAGGTGTCGAAGATCTCTTCAGTCACGACTTCTTGAATTCGGGTTCTCAAGCCGCCGGGCTCGAAGTGAAACTGCCTGTGGTACTTCACCGCAAACCATCTGGGTCGCCAAACCAGATTATCCACCCTGTTGTTCATCCGATCCCCATCAAGATTGATCGGCGTGTCGAACGGCGGAGGGTATGGGTTGGATACGAACGCGTTGGCGACGATTGGAGCTATTGAACGATTGTACGAGATGCCATTCCTTCTCAGGCCGACGTAGGGAATCCCCAGCTGATTAGGACGGATGCTCGGGAAGTGGTCAGTAGCCCGATTCCAGATCCGCCCTTGATCGCTCACCCAGTAGTCCTCGAAGCCCTGGACTTCTAACCACTCTTCCATGTACTTGAGGGGCCCTTCCACGATACCTTGTCAAAAACCAAAAATTTTCTCGAAAACTTTTTTAAAAACGCTTACTTAATATCACAGTGATATTAAGTGAGATAATCAGAGAAAGTTTTTAGTAAAATTTTTGGTTTTTTGACAGTCTACATAGCCGCAAATTGGGACATTTTCCCGAGGACATGTCGAAAACTTTTTTCAGCCCGACAAAACGGACACCTCATTGAAGTTTCGTTTCTGCTTCAACGCATCCATGATCGCCAAATCTATCCAAGAATTTGACAGAAGCGTGTAGTAGAAAAGTACCTTATAGGGCGTATTCAACCGATCGGTTCTACCATGTCCCTGATGCCACTGTTTGTACGAATAGGTCAACGAGTAGAAACACATCGCGTCAGTCTCGATGCAGTTCCAACCCTCGGCCCCGGCGGTCCACTGAACCAGGTAAATCCACTTATCCGTCTTTGGGACTTCCTGATGTAAGTGGCCATTCCACTCGCGGACCGTGGTAATATCCGCAAGTGAGCGTAGGATTTCCAGCTCGTAGTTGAAATTGTAAAAGACAATCAAGCGTCCATGCTGCGCCCAAATATCTTTTATCGCTTGCAAACGGGATGGGGTAGAGTTTACAAGCCGGCGGACTTCCGAGAATAGCTCGGCGACATCCTTCAGGGGCCTTCCAAGGCGTATGTTCCATCGGTCCTTGGTTATCCTTCGTACTCCAGCGGAATCGTGGTCGACCTTGACCGTGATGTTCTTCCGTTCGGTGTGTCGAGTAAATGGCATCTCCACAAGCAGGGAGTTGCGTAGGCGCACAAGCCGCCCAACTCCGACATACCGTTCGATCTTTGGGTAACGCGAGTAGGGTGCATACACCACATGTTCGCGTTTGAACTCAGTCCTGTTTTTGTAGAATCCGTTTGCACAAAAGACAGGGACGTAATCGAGCCATGAATCTCCGGGGGTAGCGCTAAGAAGAATCCAGCGGTTAGCTTTTGCAATCTTGAGGAAGGAAGTGGACCAGTAACCCGAACCGACAAGCCGTTGTTCGTCGAATATGAAGAAACAGCCAACGCGATCTCGATACTTTCCAATATTGTTCCAAGAGTCGACTGTGAGAACTCCAGCCACAGTCGCATCACTTGTCTTACCGACGCCGAATTTTGCGAATTCCCTCTCCCAGTCAAATGAGTCGCGTTTCTTCGCTGTCGTGATGACGACGACATCTGCGTCGGCCTCCACCTTCATGTAATATGCAACTGCGGTCAGTGACTTACCCGATCCTACCCCACCCCAAAGGATCTTACCGTTGGCGAGCTTATCCCTCGCTTCTTCCTGGTGGGGATATAGCTCTACGAACATGGCTCTCCTAGACAAAAAAGGAATGCCGTGTTAGGGCATTCCTTCGGGTTTCAGTTTTCTCGGGGTCCGTAGAACTTCTTGTATGCGTCGCGAACGTCGCTCGGCGAGTTCAGTCCAGCGCGCCATCCGGCGTCGAACGCTTCCTTGAAGATGGCTTGCTCTTTCGGGGTCGCGATGTAACTGGTCGCGCCCTCGAGTTCAGCAGCCTCCTTCTTGAGGAAACGGATTCGAAGCAGGGTGGCAACATTGGAGATGATCAGCACGGCGATGGCGGCGATGAGCATGTAGTTCATGTTGGTTCCTTTCGAGATAGGGGTCTCATCATATGCCATGTTTTTCCCGCGACGAAAAAAACAAAGGAGGGGTGGAACCCGCGCCCTCCCCGGCACGAGCTCCACCCCAGCTAATTTGGCGAAGCCGCCGGTCATACGATTCTAAATCAACGGTTGATGTGGCTGACCATGATAATCACCTCCCTCTCTCAAGGAAAAGCACGGACCTAAGCCCGTGCTCAACCTTCAGAGACCGAGGATCTCGCCGATGCCCTGCTTGTAGAAGTCCTTCTCCGCGTCGCTCAGCTCCTGCCAGAACGCGCGGAACTCCGGCGGGGTCACGGGACGCTCCTTCGTGCCGAAGTACGTCATGATCTCCTTGATGCCGGCCTTCTCCATTGACTTCTCCTTTTGGTGGGGTCTTACCAACTGGATGAGCCTCCCCAGGAATCCAGTTACTTGGTACTGCGGTCCGGCGGGTTGTTGTCCTTACCCGGCTTCACCTTCGGGTCCGGGTTCGACTTGCCACCCTTACCCGGCGGAGGGTCGTTCCGGGCCGGCTTGCCCTGCGAGTTCTTGCTGGACATTACTTCTTGTCCTCCTTCGGCTTCTCGATCGGCCGCACCTTGTTGGCCTTCTCGAGCTTGGCCTGCTGCCGACCCAGACTCAGCTTCTCGGTCGGCGTCGGCTCCCGACGCTTTGCGTCTCCCGAACGCGCCATTCGTTCTCTCCTCAGATTCAGCACTGCTGTGAGATGCTCGGAACGGATTACCGCTTAGGGATCCGGCTGGGGTCGATCCGACGAGTCGGGTCCGGGTCCCTCGAGGGGCGGCGGGGTTCCGGCTCCTTCGGCTTCGGTTCCGTCTTGGGGTCCTTCGACACTGGATTCCTCCGTGATTGCCGCCCACAGGCGGTCGGTGAACTTCTTCTGATCCCTCGGCGAGAGGTTGTCGTACCACGCCTCCAGTCGTTCGAGCATATCACGCTCGGACATGACGTGGAAACCGTCGGTGTACACACCCTCGCCGTTGGACTCCTGGGGCTCATCCCCCATGGCCGCCCCGGTTTTCGTTCATGAAGCTCTCCTTGCGCAGACGCGCGAGCTCCTCGCTGACCTTGGCGTCGTGGATCTGGGACTTCGAGGGGTCGGTCTCGACGACCTTGGCGACGCCGACGTGACGGTGGTCGAGCTTGACGAGCCAGGAAACGCTCTTGTCGTACTCGACCTTGGCCTTGGTCCCGTCCTCGAACTCGGCCAGGAAGTTGACCTGCCCGATTGTGACGGAGTGCTCCAGGCGCGTGATGAAGGCCCAGCGGTTTCGCCGACGAGCCAGCCACAGCTGCGAGGGGGTCATCGGGCCGCGCACGTCGATTCGCATTTCGGCCGACTCGGGCAGAACGAACATGCCGTTGCGGAGCTCACTGCTGTCGTACAGGACGTCCTCGAGCTCGGGGTCCATCTCGTACCACTTGTCGACCATGCCGTCGACCTCGGGGGCGTTCAGGAAGATCGGCAGATCGACTCCGACCTTGACGGCGATCTTCCTCTCCGTCAGCAGATCCTCGGCCGCCTGCTGTGCCGCCAGGCGAGCCAGCTCGTAGTCTTCTTCGGTGGGGATTTCCTCGTAGTTGTGGTACTCGGCCATGATTCGCTCCTTAGGAGACCTTTAGTTGACGCGGTCGAAGGTGGAGTGGAAGCTGGAGTTGGTGTAGACCTTGAAGCTCACGCCGACCTTCAAGATCCAGTTCCCGACGAAGGCCATGCACTGCTTCGGGTTGGTGGGACGAATCACCGCCACCTCGATGTACTTCGAAGCGACGCGGGTCCCCGTGCCGGGGGCTTCCTTGATGATTCCGCCACACCACTTGGCGACTTCGCTCATGTTTTCGGGCGTCACCTGGATGCCCTCGACGTAGAACGGCTTGCGGATGAACTGTTCGGTTTTCACGAACTTCTCTCTCGGAAGAGGATGCCGTAGTTCTGCATCGAGCTGACGGCGTCGGTGATTTGCTGCTCCTCCAGCCCAGACTCGCGAAGGGCGGCAGTGACCTTGGACAAGGTGTCGCCGGTGTGAGTTTCACCCGGTTCGTCGTCCTCGAACTCCAGATCAAACGAGCTGACGCTGCAGTTCTGGACGTACGGGGGCATGAACGCGCTGACCATGGCCTTGTTGAGCGCGTTCCAAGCCTGATTCCAACCCATTGGGCCGGCGACTTCGACGGTCAGCATCAGCCGGTGTGTGGCTTTCATTCGCCGGCCTCCAGTTCGTATCGCTCGAGGATCTGACCGTCGATGATGCTGGCGGAGGTTCCCCCGGTGAGCTCCAGAGCGCTCTGGTTGTCTTCCGAGTAGCGGAGATCCAGGGCATCTTCGTCGATGATGGCGTAGAGGGTCTTGAGATACGCCTTGACCCCCGAGTTCCCTCGGATCGACCAGGGACGCTGCCGGATGATCAGATCAGCGTACATGACGTCCGCCCAGTCCAGCAGCTCACAGGTTTCCTCGTCCAGAACCACCCGCTTCCTCGAGATCGAGTTGATCATCACGAGTCGGGGAGGACGGATCTTGAATCCGACGGCCACCTGAATATATGGCCGCGGCTCGTCGCCCTCTTCCCGGGGCTTGAGGGTCTTGATGTTCCAGCCGTCGCGTCGCATGACTTCCGCAACATTCGGGTCCAACGGGACACAGAAGTTTCGAGAACCGGGAGCATTGAACTCAGTCTCCCGGCCCTCGAAGTTGCGGAACATCAGCTGCGCGCGATCGATTTGCGCAGTGACGTTTTCTTGCATTTAGTCCTTCTTGATGAGGAAGCGAATTTCCTGGTCGAGCTCCACGTCACCGTTTTCGGGGTGCTCGTAGAAGAGTGTTTCGACGATCCTCGCGCTGTCCAGAATTCCTTCCGCATCGAACAGCACGACTTCCCCGATGATGATCTTCTTGGGTCCGTCGTTGTCGTTGCGGAGGATGAACAGAGGAGCTTTCCTGATCACGTGTCCTCCGTCACCAGTTCATAGGTGTTGGCGAACCGCTCCGGCCCCATGACCTCGAAGGTTCCACTGGGCTTCCGGATGACCCACCAGTTCTCCTCCGCCCGAAGCACCCCGTTTTCCTGAGTGGGGATGTTCAGGGCGACGAAGCGCAGCTTGCTGTCGAGCGGATCGGTCTCGACGACCTGCACGCCCCCGGTCCAGGTTTCGGCCCGCGTGATGCTGTCGGGAGTGATCTGGATCGCCTCGACTTCGCCGGCCGGGACGATCAGCTTGAACCTACGGGGCATTGGACCCATCCTTATCCGCCTTGGGCTCCTCGGCCCGGGTGGAAAACAGAACAGCGTTCTTCGTCTCGAGCGCTGTGGCGATCCGGGTCAACTGCTTCAGAATCCCCTCGAGGGCCCGCGTCTGTCGCCGGGCCTCCAATTCGCTGCTCATCTCGCTCCCTAGGCGAACCGGTCGGGGCCGGCGGGGTTGAGGTTGGAGAAGGCGCTCTGGTGGGAAGTGGGGTCCTTCTGCTTGGGGCGTTGCGGAAGCGGAGGCGCAGCGTCCGGGATGCAGACGTTGTCCCATTTCTTGTAGGCGTCGATGTAGGTCTCGCCCTTCTCGCCGCTGTGGGTCACCTCGTAGTACATGCCGTCGGCGAGCTGGGTGCTGACCATCGCCTTCCAGTTGCGAAGGACGCTGGTGAACCAGACGACGTAGACCATCTCGAGGGTGAACTCCACGTGCGTGTCGGTCTTTTCGAGGTTCTTGATCACGTAGCTGTGCACCAGACGCCGAGCCAGCTCGGTCCGGATCTCCGCGATGACCTGCTGCTGTTCCTGTCGTCCTGCCTCGTCCATGAGACCCCTCACTTGACGAATTCGTTGAATGGACCGAAGAAGTCGATGGTCTTGATCGCTTCCTCGGTGAGGTTGTGGAAATATGCGTAGTCGACGTCGTCCGGGTAGTGGGTGTTTTTCGCCACTTCAGACTCGACCCACAAATATCCCTTGGTGCCCGTGACGGCGTAAGCCTTGCCGTCCTTGACCCGATGAAGCGTACTGCCGTTCTTGACGACGGGGGTGAACCGGCCAGTTCTGCCGATAAACCTACCCGGGGAATTTTCGTCAGAATATCCCAGGTGAATCGATCCCTGCTTGACTTCCTTCGTCTCACACAGGTCGTTGAAGACGATGTCCTCCTTCGAGAACAGCGCCTTGAAGACGTACGGGTGCTGGAACTGTGCACCCACCGCCTTCCACTTGTCGCCCTGCTTGGCGATGTATACGGCGTCGTTCACGAGGCAGAACTTGTCGTAGAAGTCCTCCTCGGGGTTGTACTCGAACTTGTAGCCGTACTTATCGCCGAACATCTTGACCTTCTCGATGATCTCCGCCGTCGCGTTGGGGATCTTGATCGAGTCGGTCTTGATGTGCACCACGTCGAAGCCCTCGGCCTTGACGAAGTGCTTGAGGTCGATCATGAACAGCGCACCGCGCTTGGCCACGATGTTGTCGACGTTCCGAATATCGCGGAACGGATTGTCGAACTTCGCCGAGGTCAGGCCGTAGACGATGTTGATCACGATCTTCAGCGCCTCGGAAAGCGCCTTGGCTCCGGACTCGTCTACCAGATAGGGAGCCAGACGACCTCCCATAACTTCGCGTGCCCTCTTGAAATCTTTCGCCTTGATCGCAAGACGTGCTTCCACGAGGCTCGCAAAGTTTTTCGTGTAGTCGCCGAAGAGATTGAGATTGATGATCGACGTAGGGTGCATGCTCGCGACGTCAAGGAGCGCCACGTTCTCGTACATACCCGGCTCAGCATAGACGTAACCTCCCTCCCCTACTTCTTCGCCGCGGTAGGTGCTTTTGCCCTTGTCGAAGATATAACCGGGGAACTCCTTGTCGAGCTTCGTGTAGACGAACTCGCGCTGAGGATTCCGGTCTTCTCCGAATATGATACGGGCGGTGTGTTTCTGGGTTGTGTCGTTGACCGTCAGACCGCTGAGCTCCGCCAGGATTTGACGCGCCTGGAAGTCTCCCTTGCGGGATTCGAACACCGCCTCGAGCGACACGACGTCGTTTGCGCAGTACTCCAGGACGCGGGGAATATCCTCGTCCTTCACCGGCTGGTCCCAGGGCAGATCGAGCTCCAGGTGATGAATACCGAGCTCCACCTGGAACTTCTTCAGGCTCTGCTTCTTCGAGCTGAAGTCGTACACGTCAGCGTACGAAAGGTTGTAGGCCTCGCCGAACATCGAACCGACGGTGCCGGCGATGATCTTCTGCGAGAGCTTGTACAGCATCTCGTTGTCGTAGCCGAGGTAGCGGGCGTAGAGGATATGGTTGTCGTACCGGCGGTTGTTGAAGGCCACCAGCTTGAGCTTGAACAGAGCCTCCACAGCCTGCGGGCTGGGGTTGATCATCTTGACGACGTTCGGGTCGCCCTGGAATTTCCAGCACACCACGAGGAGGTTGGGGTAGACCTCCACGTCGATGAAGACGATGCGATCATCCTTGACTTCGACCTTCGGCGTCTGGAAATCGCCGTTGGCTTCTCCCGCCCGGAACTTCATCTTCTGGACCACCCGAAGGCAGTTCAGCGCCTGGTTCGAACTGTTGTTGGCGAAGGCGATGATGGCAGGTCGAAGATCCGTAAGATCGTAAGGCATTCCTGAGAGATATGCCTCATCGAGGATATGCTGGATAAAGTCGATCGAGGGCTTAGTCCCGGGATGTACTTCTTTCCGGAGGTTCCTCTTGATGAGCTCACGCAGCCCCCTCTCGCTTTTGATCGTGTCCGCGTGAAGCACTTTCTTCTCCTTCAGCGGAAGACCGCTGTTTATCGTGAGAATGGGCACATTGTTGCATTTAGACAGCCGGCGACGCAGGGAGCTGTTCCCCGTGTACACCTTGAGCTCAACGCCCTCAGAAATTCTAGAGTCGAGCTGGGTTGTGTCTCCGTCATATAGGTAGTGAAGGTGGACACCACCGCCGGATTTGGAGAGCTCGGCGTAGGTGGCAGGCCACTCTGATGCAGCGGCAAGATTCTTTTCGAGGGATTTCTCTCCATTCTCATCCTTCAGGTCGAAGTCGATCACGATATGGTTTTCCGGCACCTGCACGTAGTGGACCAGGGAAGTGTCCACTTCGGCCAGTGTCGTCTTTACCTCTGACCACCTTCTCTGAGGAGTGCCGTCTTCCTTCGCTGGCTGAGCAGCTAGATGTGCGTAGTCGAGGTCGAAGAGTGAGGTATTCTCTTCGAGGACCAACGAGAAGACCTTGCCCTTGTCATCGATCGGAGTCTTGAAAGGGACTGCAGAGAAGCCAAGATAGTAGCTTCGGACAGTTGACCCGTCCGGGAGCGTATGACGATCTTTGAATTCCCCGAAGTAATTTCGTAACTCTTCCCGAACTTTGTACTGGGGGAGGATTCGGTCGATCCCGGTTTCATTGCAAAACTCCTTGTATAGCGCGTAGGCCTGTTTCAAGGAAATGCCGTCTTGCTCTTTGAAGATGTCGTAATATGCCTCGACGAAGTTGAAGAACACGTCCGTCTGCAGCATCATTTCGAGGGGGCGGTAGTTGTTGTAGTAGTTCTTGCCCATCGACAAATATGTCTGGTGGCATCGGTACGCGATAGCCCCCAGTTCAAAGTCGATCCTCGACATCAACGTGTGGTACCGGTTGGGACTGAGTTTCTCCCCAGTGGGATGTACGTCAATCAACCGTCGAATAATTCCCGATTTGGCATCAGTAATCCGAACTGGCTGATTTGTACCCATTAGCAGGAAAGCATTCGCCCGCGCTGTGTAAGCGGACTTGTACTTCTCATGCATCACCATCTCCTCGTGGGAAATGATGGAGTTGAGGCGGGTGTTGTCTTCTATCTTGGACAGGTCTCCGTCGTGCTGGATCGCCACGAGCGGGTTGTTCCTGAATACTTCCGTTGAGAATGCCGCGTTGTTCGACCCTAGTGCTTTTGCTTCGAAGGTCGTTGTATAACCGTCGAACAGTTTGGCGATGATGTTTAGAACCGTCGACTTCCCGGTTCCCGCAGGACCATATAACACCAGGAACTTCTGGATCTTCTTCGAATCACCAGAAATAATGGCGCCGATGGCCCATTCGATCTTCGCCCTTTCTTCTGAAGAATATAGAACGCCCATTAACTCGTCCCAGGCGCTGCAGTCGCCCTCGACGATGGAATATGGGAGACGCTTACTGACGTAGTCCTTCTTCTTGACCTCGGTGTTCATGAAGGTCAAATTATCATCAAGCGTATGGGCGTTGTCGCTGATCTGGCTCATGAACTTGCGGAACTGATTCCACCCGTTGCTGCCATAAGAGCGCATGTACTTCACGTTGGCGGGCTGTCCGAGTTTGTTTGCGAACTCCTTCAGCTCCAGGTCCACAAGTCTCTGGACGTCGTACTCGTCCCTGGACCACAAACCGTCATCTTCGTCCCAGACGGCGTAGAAGCTTTTACCTCGGACCATGAGGTCTTGAGATCGACCCACCACGAAGTCAGGATATACCTCGAGAGCCCCCTTTCCCTCTCTCGTGGATATCTGAAAGAAGTCCACTTACCCTCCTTAGTATGCGCCAATATCCAGGAGGTATCCGCTCATCTGGTACCAGAGCTCTATCTCTCGCTGATCTGTTTCGGCGTTCGTACGAGGGAATATACCCCCGATTCCATTCCGGTCGTAGGTCCTCCAAATAACCCTATCGAGGACCTCGTCCACCCGTTCCGACCAGAACCTTTTACTGTCGTTGAATCCGTAGAGCCCGATGTTCTTGATCATAAGCCAGAACCACTCCGCCGGCTCACCTTCGGCTTCGAACATGAGCCGGCGGGACAGTCCGATGAGAAGCTCCAACATCGAGCAGCCGATCTCCTCGAAGTGCTGAGTCTCTTTCCACCCCGTGTCGGAAAGAAACTCTCTTCTCAGATCCTTGCCGTCTGCTATCCGATTGTCGTCGTTGGGTACGAACCAAACAAACTCCTTGTGGAACATGAACTTCAGGAGCTTATAGTGCGACTTTTCAACCGAGCAGACCAGGCCGCAGAGCCAGACAAAATATAGATCGTCCAGCTCAACGTCGATGGTCTCCATGGCTTACGGATCCAGACCGAGCACCACTTCGGCGTATCGGCCGGTGTGGCGGGTGATTTCGATGTCGAGCTCCTTCACGTGGTTTCGGACGTACACCACGTTCGGGTCGTTCGACTGCAGACCGAACTTCACGAGGTTGTTGTCGCCAACCAGATCGTCTGTTTCTTCGACAACTTCGTCTCGTTCGTCAACGAGGACGGCGTCGCCTTCGAAATATGTCAGCGTGATCTGTTGGTACTCGAGCTCCCCGTTCATGTACTCGTCCATGGTGAGCACATACGGGGCCTCTTCGGTGCGGTTGCGAAGCTCGAGCTCCCAGTCAACGTCGAGTTTGGGTGTGGCGAATATGTTCTTCGTCGTCACCACTTCGGGGGTCTCGACCTTCGTCGGATCGAACTTGCCCTGGTAGTTCGTCAGAGCCTGGGCGGCAGGAACGAGCTCAGGACGGATACTTGCGAGAGCACCAGCTGCAGTTGAGAATTCGCCCACCTTCTCAGTCTTCTGGTAGTGGTACTCCATGAACTTAAGCTCTTCTTCGAGGCGGGCGTCGAACTCACGACCCAGCTTCTCCTTGGCGAAGAAGTAGCCCAGCACAGCACCCCCAGCGCACACCAGGGCAAGTGACCCGGCAAAAATAAGTGGTTTCATCGAAACCCTCAGATCTTGTCGTAGATGACGCCGTCGACGTTGAAGTCGAGCCAGATGCCGGGGGCGTTTCCGGTGACGAACTGGGTTGCTGCGATCTGGTCACCTTCGAACACCCCGAAGTCCACGTAGTTGTCGCTGTTGCCGCCGTCGAGAACCCAGCCGACGACGCAGCCTTCTTTGGTCTTGGCCAGACCGAGCATCTCGTACACGTCGTTCAGCAGCAACCAGCCGTTGGCGCGCAGCTTGTCGTTGGCGTACTGCTGCTGGGTGCGCAGGAAGATCGGGTTGTACAGGTGACCCATCTGCTCTTCGGGGGTGTAGGAGCTCGACGAGATCTCGTCCCAGAGACGGGCGTAGATGGACCCGTACTTACCCTGACTGGGGTGTCGCTTCTCGATCTTCGTGTTTCCCAGCTCGTCGGTGGCTTCGTGGTCGACCAGCCCGTAGCGGAGCTCCTGCTCTTTGTCCGGGCCGAGCTCGTCCGAGACCCGCTGGCGGTACTCTCGGAAACCCTTGTCCAGGGCGGCGTAGGCCGCGGTCACCGCGACGTTGCGCCGGCTGAGAACCACGTGCGCGCCGGTCAGCAGGGCGATCGAGGCGACGCCCAGCACCACGGAGGGGCCATACAGCTTGAGGAAGGCGACCGTCGTCTTGGCGTAGATGAGGGCGGTGTCGCGGCGGGCGTCGTTCTCGGAGTAGGGGGTGCCAGTGTACATCTGCTCGGAAGCGATCGAGAGCGCCTGAGTGATCTTCTCAGTCTGCATCTCGTGCTCGTGCAGGACCTCCTCGACCTTGAGGGTGGCCCGGCAGGCAGTGACGACGGTGGCGGCGACGCCAACCACGCCGGCCGCGAACATGATCTTGGGGGAGTGCTTCTTCAGCACTAGAAGCTTCAGACCCGCCTTGCTGGTCACGAAGTTCTTCACTGCGGTGATTTTCATTGCTTCCTTCTATCGAAGAGATTCGAGTGGGGGCAGTTCGAGCAAATATCCGTCGCGGACACGACGGATGCTTCCGGAGCCGAACTCAGTCCAACCCCACTTTTCGTCGGTGTATCGGCTCTCCAGACCGAGCAGCTCGTGGAGATCGGCCTTGCTGGCGGAGCCGTATTGTTCGATGAGGTGGTCCATCCGGCGAAGAACTTCCTCCGCCTCTGGGCGCGTCCTCAGGGTGTACTGGTCGTAGTCGTCGTTGGCTCGGTCTCGGCGGTCAACTTCTCGACTTGCGGGGCCAGGGCGTCCCGAGATTGGCGAATTTGAGTACCGATTGTAGCTTACGTAACTGCTAGGCGACGGAGCTCTTGACCCAGTTCGGCGAGAGCTGCTTCGAGCTTCTCCAAAGAGTGCGCGTTCAATCCCTTGGGTGACGACATCAGCAATCGTGTCCTTTGCTGCGGGGAGAAGAACGTCAAGGAGAATATAGTGCAGCACTCCCTTACCGTCCCCGCCGAATATGGTTTCGGCAAACCGAGTACCAAGCGGCTTCTTGCGTCGGGAGACTGGACCCGTGACAACCTTCTCGAGTTTCTTTTCGGGTTCGCCCCCGACCGGGGCGGCGCGGCGCTCCCGATGGCTGTTGCCGGGCAGATCTTCCACATTTACCTCGTTCCGAAGCAAAAACCTAAAGCCCGTGTTAGGGGCTTTTTGGTTTTTGAGTTTACTTGGATTCGGTCTTGGTGATCTCGTTCCATTGCTTGACAATGTCGTCGATCATCTCATCGGAGTGCTGCACGGCGGCCTTCGAAGCCATCGAGCCGATCACGACCGACGTCGCGAACACAGCCACTTTCATGGGGATGTTCGAAACGGGGACGTTCGTCTTGATGATTCCGTTGACAACCGCGGAGGTACCGATTCCGACGACGACAGACGTGACGCGCTTGGCGATTTCGATCTTGTTCATGACGGGGTCCTTTCGTAGGGGTCTCATTATAGGCCCTGTAAATATCGCGAGCTTGGGGCACCTTTTAGCCCAACCCTTCGGGGGATTGAAGGGTGTGTCTCCAGGTGGGCACTACGGCGGTCGTTTGGTCGTTTCGCGTCCGGAATAAGAACCCCGGACCCCTATCACAAGGGTTCCTCGCTCACGCCCCACTCGCTCTTTACTACTTGTTGAACGCCTGACGGATCTGCTCGGGCGTCATGAGGAGCAGCTCCTCCTTGGTCGGCGCGCGGTTCTCGCGGATGAACGGCGGGACGCCTTCCACGTTGGCCTTCTTGCGCTCCGCTTCCTGCTTTGCGACGAGCTCGTCGAGTTTGACAACCGCGTCTCGCTGCTGGATTTCGGCCGTCGCCGTCGCCACCCGGTCGTTGAGAGCTCCCTGCTTCTCGAGCTCCTCGTCGAAGCGGTTCTTCGACCGGTTCGGGATGACGCCCTGGATGAAGGCCTGGAAGTTCTTGCCGTCGTTGCCCAGGAGCTCCTGGAAGAGAACCGAATACGCGTCGGTCTCCTTGAACTCCTCGGCGATCTTGCCGTTCTCCTTGAGGAAGCGCTTGTTGTCGTCGGAGCGCTTGCCGATGGATCCGAGGATGAAGTTGTCGAACGCGCTGGTGATGGCGCCGGCGTTTCGCTCCTTGAGGATTTTGGCGAAGTACTGCTCCATTCCGCCTTCCTGTTCGTACTGCATGCGAATCTTGGTGAGCTCGGTCTCCGACAGGTGGAAGTAGAAGACCTCCTTGACCTCGTTGCCATCGAGGTCTTCGAACGTGATAACTTTCTTGAGCATGCCTGCCCTTTCAAGATATAAAGCGAAAACAGGAGCCCATGTAGGGCTCCTGCGGGAGGTCTCGAGGTTTACTGGAAGTCGTCCGACACCGCGGGGGTCTCGGCCGCGTTCTTCTTGTCCTTCCGCAACTTGTAGACGACACCGGCCGCGAAAGCGCCCACCAGAATGGTGGCGCCAACGGCGATGGCGATCTTCGGGTCGACGGCGGGCTTGACGGTCACGGCGAGAGCAGCGGTGCTGGTTTCGGGGTCCATTGTATTACCTTTCGTAGAGGGATCTCATTATAGTGTGTGTAAATATCGCGAGCTACTGCAGTCGGTGGTATCCGCGGATTGGTGCCACCTTAAAGTCGACGGCCATACACGGCTTGCCGGCAGGGGTCAGCACGGCGGAGAAGTTGAGCTCGAGCATCTTATCGAGATTCCACCCGAAGTCGTCCGACATCGACGTCTTCTCGAGACCGATCTGCTCGTAGAAGTCGGTCAGCGAAGCGTAGTTGTCGTGAACGATCATGTAGTTGATGTTGTTCTCGACGCGACGAAGAGTCTCCATGTCGCTGAGGAACGGTCGTCCCGTGAAGAGGTCGTAGCACAGGATCGACTGACCTCCCTCGAGATATGCGTAGTCCGAGATGCGCGGGTCCTCGGCCACCCGCTGCTGAGCGATCTCGTCTCGAGCCTTCTGTTCCTTGCCCGCGCCGAGCTTCTCGATCACCTTGTCTTTGTACTCGTCGTAGACTTTCTCGGAGATGGCGAAGGCAGCCAGTGCAGCGGCCGTTCGACGAGTGTTAACTCGATGAGCCGCAAGGATACAAGCAACCGTGCCGGCGGTTGTGAAGACGGGAAGAACGAACTCCCGCCAGACGAGGTCGGCTCGTTCTCTGGCATTGACACGGTAGCTCTCATCCCCCGTCAGCTCCCGGGCTTCCTGCTCGTGGTTGAAGACGATCTGCTCGGCACGGACGACGGCGCGCCCGGACAAATATGCGGTAGCCACGGTTCCGACGACGGCGGTGGCCGTGAATATCGCCGGCGAGTTGTCCGAGACCATCTTGGTGGTGCGCCGAAATATGCTACTGAAGTCCATCGACCGTCTCCTTGTGCTTTTCGTTTCGAGCCCGCTGCTTAGCGAGCCGCCTTTCGCGCTTGACGATGGCCCAGAAGGCCTTGTCGTAGCGGTCCTGCGAATATAGCGAACTCCGGTTCATGTACCAGAGCGCACCTCTGCCCAACAACACGAAGCCCGCGCCGATGAACAGAACAACCAGCGCGATGAACGTGCTGTCAAACATGAGTTACCTCTTTCTTGGTGAGATCCACACGAAGGGTGTCTTCGACGTCTTTCCACATCTTGCCGAGGTCGATGAAATATGTGTCTTCGGGATCGTGGTAGCCGTGAGTCTGTGCACGGTGAC
>JACCDR011464172.1_pt1 | contig 18851 bp, 18 predicted proteins | sample 7446431 | NCBI WGS metagenome assembly JACCDR01 (sample SAMN15323443, study PRJNA562643) | freshwater metagenome | isolation source: river surface water | place: USA:Blue River Watershed | collected 2017-08-17
AAGCGGTCATTGCCGACGGCGAGCAGCAGGTCGGCGAGCTTTTCAAAACCGAGCTTGTGGGCGAGGTCCTCGAGGTTGACCGCTGTGCGGCCTTCGCGCTGCAATGTCTTTTCCAGCTGCACGCGACCGCGAGCGAGGGTCTCGGCTTGTTCGATCGCGTTGAACCACGCGCGTATCTTCGAGCGCGTGCGCGGGCTGGCCGTGTAGCCATCGGACAGCCAGTCGCGTGACGGCCCGGCCGTGCCGGCCGCAGCCGCCTCGCCTTTGGCGGTAATGATCTCGACCGTCTGCCCGTTCTTGAGTTTGGTATTCAACGGCACCATCGCGCCATTGACCTTCGCGCCGCGGCAGCGGTGGCCCATATCGCTGTGCAGCTGGTACGCAAAGTCGATCGGCGTGGCGCCGGTTGGCAATTCGAGCAGCCGCCCCTGCGGCGTCATCACATAGATGCGGTCATTGATGGCAGCGGCCTTGAGCTGCTGCACCCACTGGCGGTCGCTCTCTTCTTCGGCGACCACCACGTCGGCCACTTCGCTCTTCCAGGCCAGCAGCTGGCGCAGCCAGGCAATCTTCTGGTCATAGGAATCATCGAGCGCCGTCGCCCCGCCCTCCTTGTAGCGCCAGTGTGCGGCGACGCCGTATTCGGCGAACTGGTGCATTTCGCGCGTACGTATCTGCACTTCCAGGGTGCGGCCGTCATCGGCCTCGACAACCGTGTGCAGTGACTGGTAGCCATTGGCCTTGGGGCGCGCGATGTAATCGTCGAACTCTTCGGGGATCGGCGTCCAGATGTTATGCACCAGCGACAGCACGGCGTAGCAAGTCTTGACGTCGTCGACGATCACGCGGAACGCGCGCACATCATGCAGCCGCTTGAAATCGATTTCCTTGCCGCGCATCTTGTTCCAGATGCTGTAGATGTGTTTCGGGCGGCCGTAGACCTCGGCCTTCACGCCCGCCGCCGCCAACTCGTCTTTCAGGCGTGCGATCGCGCCCTCGACGAAGCTCTCGCGCTCGAGCCGCTTCTCTTCCAGCATCTTGGCGATGCGCTTGTAATTGGCCGGCTCCGAAAAGCGGAAGGACAGGTCTTCCAGTTCCCACTTCAGCTGCCAGATGCCGAGGCGGTTGGCCAGCGGCGCATACAAGTCGAAAGTCTCGCGCGCATAGCGCAGCGTCATGTCGTTTTCGAGCTTGCGGTCGGCGAAGAAGCGCAAGGTCGTCAGGCGCGAAGTCAGGCGCACCAGCACCACGCGCATGTCGGTGGCCATGGCCAGCGTCATCTTGCGCAATGTCTCGAGCTGCCCGGTCGCCAGTGCCTTGCCCTTGCCTTGTTCCGGCTGCACGAAATTGCCTTCGTGCAGACGCATCAGCTGCCGGATGCCCGTGACCATGTCGGCGATTTCCTTGCCGAAGCGCGTCTCGATCTGCTCGGCGGCCTTCGCGTCCAGTGCGGCCAGCTCGAACAGCATGCCGGCAATGCGCGTATCGATATCGGTCTTCAGCGACGCCAGCGCCGACACCACGCCGCGCGAAAAAGCCATCGCCTCCTGCCCGGTGGGCACGGTCTTGCCTTCGTAGGCCGGACGCGCGAACTCGACCGCGGCCAGCAGGCGCGCGCTGTCAGTGGCGTTCAGCCCTACGGTCAGTTGTTCATCGCTGTCGCCGACAGCACTTACGGATACCATTGATCGATCCTGCTCTGCTAATGTGCCAACGCTACGTCCCTTTCGGGCGCCGGCGCTGGTTCAGCGCTCATTCAGCGCTCATCCCAGAAAAAATTCCCTTGCCAGTGCGATCTGGTCAGCATGCATGAAGGTCGGCGCATGGCCGATGCCGGGCAGCTCGACCAGCCTTGCCTTCGGTCCGCGCTGCGTCATCAGCTTCGCCGATTCCGGCGTCAGCAAGTCCGACTCGCTGCCGCGCACCAGCAGCACCGGGCAGCGGATCGCATCATAGGCAGCCCACATCGCCGCCTCGCCTTGCTTTGCACTCTCTTCGGTCAATGACTTGAAGGGCGTGGCCAGCGCCAGGTCGTAATGGCGACGCCAGCGGCCGTCGGCATCCTGTCTCAGCACATCGCGTGCCAGCTTGTCCCACTCCCCATCGCTGTGCGGGCCGAACGGCGCGGAGATGGTGCGGATGTAGTCGAGCCCTTCGTCGAAAGTCGCGAAGCGCATATCCGTGCCGATGTACTCACCGATGCGCTGCAGGGCCGGGAAGTTCAGCGCCGGGCCAACGTCATTCATCACCATCTTGCGGATCGGCGACTCCGGCAAGGAAGCGAGGCCCATGCCGATCAGCGCGCCCATCGAGGTGCCGAACCAGTCGACCTGCGGCACATCCAGCCGCGCCACCAGGGTCACCATGTCGCTCACGTATTGCGGCACCACGTAGTACGCCGGGTTCTTCAGCCAGCCTGAACGGCCGCGGCCGACCACGTCGGGGCAGATCACGCGGTAATGCTCGCTCAGGGCGGCGGCCAGTGCGTCGAAGTCATCCGACACCCGCGTCACGCCATGCACACAAACCAGAACCTGCGGGTTCTTCGGGTCGCCCCATTCCTTGTAGGCCATCGTGTGCAGGCCGGCGGGAGACAGGCATTGCACCATCTTGATCTGCGGCTGCGTCATTCGGGGGCATCCTCAAGCGAGCATTGAAATTATGATCATTTTACCGGGTCTGCCCTTAGAATCTCGGTTCGATATCCATCCACGATCCCATATCAACTCACCTGTCAAAGAGGAAAGTCATGCAGAACCGTCAGCTGTCCGGCAAGACCGCACTGGTCACCGGCTCCACTTCCGGCATCGGACTGGGCATTGCGCATGCACTGGCCGCCCAGGGCGCCAACATCGTGTTCAATGGCTTTGGCGATGCGGCAGCGATTGCGGAGCTTCAGCAGCAGACGGCCAGCCAGTTCGGCGTGAAGACGGCCTACAGCGGCGCGGACATGACCGAGCCGGCCGAGATCGAAAAGATGATGCATGACGCGATCGCGCAATTCGGCGGTGTCGATATCCTCGTCAACAATGCCGGCATTCAGTATGTGGCGAACGTGGAAGATTTCCCGGCCGATCGCTGGGACGCGATCATCGCCATCAACCTCAGCTCGGCCTTCCACACCTCGCACTTTGCGCTGCCGAAGATGAAGGAAAAGAACTGGGGCCGCATCATCAACGTCGCGTCGGCGCACGGGCTGGTGGCATCGGCCGGCAAGTCGGCCTATGTCGCCTCCAAGCACGGCATCGTGGGCCTGACCAAGGTGATCGCGCTGGAGAATGCACACACCGGCATTACTGCCAATGCGATCTGTCCGGGTTGGGTGCTGACCCCGCTGGTGCAGAAGCAGGTCGATGCGCGCGCTGCCGCCAACAACATCCCGGTCGAACAGGCCAAGCGCGAACTGCTGCTGGAAAAGCAGCCGTCAGGTGAGTTCGTCACCCCGGAACAGCTGGGTGCGCTGGCGGTGTTCCTGTGCAGCGATGCCGCTTCGCAGGTGCGCGGCGCGGCATGGAACATGGACGGCGGCTGGGTCGCGCAGTAAGACCCTGCAAAGGCCGCGCTGGCCATATCAATAACGCGACGGCTGCCTGCACCGTCGCGTTTTTTCGCGCACACCGCGCGGGTCTGATGAACGGGATCGTGAATGACGTCCAGCCACGTGGCTGAACCTCATGCTGCCCCGCTTCACTCGCTGGCACGCTCCCCGTCTCGTTCCCTGTCACGCCACCCAGGCTCGCTCCACACGATCGGTCCGTCGTCATCGTTGCGCCGCCATGGAGCGCGCTTGCGCTGCCAGCGCGCCCTGCGCCTGACGGCACGCAGCTCCTGGCAGATTGCCGCGCCGGTCTCCACATTCGGAATGCGTGTCGTATAACGGAACACCGAGTTGCCATACACGTCTTTCCATCCGACGAAAGGCGTATCGAGGCAACCGCACAGGAAGCGCACCGCTTCCAGATCGGCATTCATCACTGCATGGAAGATCAGCGTCCTGCCATTCGCATCGCGCAGGTTCATGAAATGGTCTTGCGCGAGGATGGACGCCAGCGGTTGCCAGTCCTGCGCCCGGCTTGCCATCGCCAGGTCGCCCCGGTTCTGCAGGTACCACTGCAAGGCTGGATTCTCCGGTGTCAGTTCGACCCCGGCTTGCTGCAGCAGCGCAAGCAAGGCCGGATGACCGCTGTCGCGCGCGATCATGGCCGCGTTGCGGCCGAAGACGTCCAGCGCCTGCGCATAGGCCAGTGGACAGGATTCAAGCAGATAGGCCAACAGTTCGGCATGCCCGGCGCGGCAGGCCAGCATCAGCAGCGTATTGCCCATCGCATCGCGCAACGATGGATAGAAATCGGCGGCCCTCGGTGGCAAGCCGGTGCCTTGCAGCGACGGCGGCAAGGACGGGGCCAGGACTCCGGGCCATGACATGCCTTCTTCACCCGGGACCCGCTCCGGCGATGGCAGCGAAGGCAGCTGCAGAAGGATGGGACCAGACCGCCACGGCAAGTCCGGCGGCGGCATCGAGGGGGCCGCCGGCTCCGAATCCAGTAAAGGCGGCTTGCTTGCCATGCGCTGCTGTTGAGCAGGGGGACGCGGCTGGCGATCGGGTGCGGGTTGGCCTACCGTCCCGGGCAGATCGACCTCCTCAAGCAGCTGGCCGGGATCAGCGGGCGGTTCGCACCGCGGATCGGCAGGCAGATTTTTCGTTTGCTGCGGGACGGGTTCCTGCCGCTGGCGTTGTTCCTGTCGCTGTTCCTGCCGCTTTTCCGGCCGCTGTTCCGGCCGAGAATCCGAACGCGACGGCGGTCGCTGCTCTGCTCGCTGTTCTTTTGGCCGATCTTGTCGCTGTTCGTGCAGATGTTGGCGCTTCGCCAGTGGCTCGCGTTCGCATGCCCGCTCAATGTCCTGTTTCAGTGCCTGGCCAAGATTCAGTGCCTGCCCGAGGCTGCGCGCTGTATCCGGCCGGGCTTCTGGCCGGGCTTCGGTCCGCGGTTCAGACCGCGGTTCGGCCCTCGGTCCAGCTGCCAGCAACAATGCGCCATCGATCCGCATATCGGATGACAGCGGCGGCGGGCGCGGTTCGATCCGCGGCTCGGCCCTGCTGGTCGCATCCTTCACGGAGGCTGCTTCGGGATACCGGGACGGCGATACAGCCGTGGATGCACTCGCGCTGCTCGGCGGAACGGCCCGCGCTTCCGGATGGGATACGGGAATGGCATGCTGCCCTGCAGGTCCGTTCAGCGGTTTCACTGCAATCCTCCTTCATTCGCGTTCGGCAAGCGCTTTGCCCTGATCGCCGGCGCACTAGCCGGCCCGCGCGCCCGACATGCAGGGCCGCGCGAACTCGGGAACGAAGGATGGCAGGTGGTTCGCGCTTAATGCTTGGGCATCCGGAATTCACCCATTGGCCTGATCGTCGAACGCAGGGACTTCAATGCCTCCATGATGTCCTTGCGCTTGTTTTCGTCACCGATCAGCGCGGCATAATCGAATACCGATTGATGCTTGTGGTCGCGCAGGCTGAGGTCCGGGTAATCGCTACGGCGGCAGAGGAAGCGCACCATCTCCACATCCTGGTTCAGCACGGCGTGAAAGATCAGGGTCTTGCCGGTCGCATCCGCGAGGTTCATGTAGTGGGTACGCTGCAGCAAACGCCACAACTGATCGTAGGCCTCTTGCGCCGCCACGCCGGTGAAGCGCTCGCGACTGGACTCGTAGAACATGAGGGCCGCATTCGGCGGATTGAGCATCACGCCTGCGGCCTCCAGCTTGGCCAGCACCGGCTGGTTGCCATTTGCATGCGCGATCATCGCAGCGTTGCGGCCATAGAAATTCAAGCGATGCAATGCCAGTTCCGGACAATCGGCCAGCAGGCAGTCGACCAACTCGGACATGCCGAACTTGGCCGCATACATCAGCACGGTATTTTCCGTCTCATCGCAGGCATTCGGATCGCAGCCGAGTTCGATCAGGCGTACCGCGAGGCGCTCTCGCACCTCATGGCGTTCGCGCAATTGAAGCACGCGCAGCGTCGCCATGCCCCGGAATTCAGCCGCAGCCGGATGGTTGGCCAGCGCTCCGCTGTCAAAACGCAGGCCGGCTTCGCCCAGCTCATGTACGGCTGCGTCGATCTGCTCCAGGCTGCCGGCAGCCAGGCCTGAGCGCAGCTTCAGCACTTGTGCGGTCAGCCATTCGTGATCGACGTCGTCCGATTCGCGCGCTGATACCGAGGGCGAGGAATGCGGCAAGGTGCCGGTCCAGGATTCCGGCGGCGTTTGGCCGCGCGCCAGATTGGCTTCATGCTCGAGCTGCTCCCTGACGCGCACCGAGGCGGGTGGCCGAGTCCTGCTCCGCTGGGGATGTTCAGCGGCCGACAGATCAACGGGCTGGCCGCCCCTGTCATTTCCATGTATCGGTTTCATCGCCTGTCTCCTCGGGCAGCAGGCGTGCCGCGGGATGGGCACGCCGCTACGAGCCAGTATGACGGCGAATGCACGCGGCAAATACCGACTAGTGCATCCCGGATGCAGCGCCCATGAAAAAAGCCAGCCGTGGGATCGGCTGGCTTCAGGGCGGAGAGCGGAAAGGTTAGAACTTGTTTCTGTAAAGCTCGCCGAGATTCGTATCGGGATAAGCCTCTTGCAAACGGGTCAGGAATGCGGCGTTCCGCTTCTCGATGGCATCATTCACGATCAGGGACGGCAGGTCGATGCCTTTTTCACTGAACGCGATGGCCAGGTCGAAGAACTGCTTCATCTTATCCCCCTCGGCGACTGGCGTGGCGCTGACCAGCCAGAGGCATGACGCAACAGTCGACGGAGTCGGGCCACCCTGGATCGGCTTCAAATTTGCCAGTATCTCTTTGCCGATGGTGACGAAGGGACTTTCGCCGGCCCGCAGTTTCGCCGGATCTTCCTTGCGGAGACGCTGCAATTCGACCAGTTCGTTCACCTGCTTCGTCACGAACGCGGCATTCAGCTTCGCCGTCATGGTCAACATCACTTCGTCACCAGTCAGGTACTTGCTGACCTTCTCATCCCGTTTGAAGACGATCGGTTTGCTGACTGCGGGCGATGTGACGTTATTCGCGGGCGCCACGGATTTGGCGGCGTTCGTGCGGGCGCTGCTGGAGGTGCTTGGGGTACTGGAAGTGCTTGGGGTACTGGAAGTGCTTGCGGTACTGGAAGTGCTGGTGTAACTGGCCGGGCTGATGTTGCTGGAAGCGCGGCTGGCAAGCTGCCTTGGCTCGGTGCTGGCAAAGGCGCTAGCTGCAGCTTCAGAGGCGTTTTTCTTGCGGGGATTCGGAGGCACACGGGTGGGCGTCCGGCGCGAACCCATGCGCGGTGCGGAGGTCAATACGTCATCGTTTTGGGATTCGGATGGGGGTCCGGAGCTGACTTTGGCTTTCTTCTCCGGTTCAAAGGAACTGGTCGGATAAACAGTCGGGAATTGTGAAGCTTCGCGAACGCTCAAGGCATCCTCCGTCGATCAAGGATTGAGAAACCTGATGGCAGCCGCCCTGAAGCCATGGCGTTTGCACTCAAGAACCGACGCGTAGGTGGCGGACTTACCCTGACCGTTCCACTTCCCAGGGCAAAAAAAACCCGCCGACAGGTCGGCGGGCTTCACTTCGATGCGTTGCAGCGGGCGCTGCGCGGCATCAGGTCCGAATCGCGCAGCCTGTTGCAGCACGCAGCTCGTCTTCGGTCACACCCGGCGCCAGCTCGACCAGCTTCAGGCCGTGCTCGGTGACGTCCAGCACCGCGAGGTCGGTGATGATGCGGTCGACCACGCCCACGCCGGTCAGCGGCAGGTTGCAGTGCTCGAGCAGCTTGTGCGAGGTCGAGCCGTCTTTTGCCTTGGCGACGTGCTCCATCAGCACCACCACGCGCTTGACGCCGGCCACCAGATCCATGGCGCCGCCCATGCCCTTGACCATCTTGCCGGGGATCATCCAGTTCGCGAGGTCGCCACGCTCGGAGACCTGCATCGCGCCGAGAATGGCGATGTTGATCTTGCCGCCGCGGATCATCGCAAACGAATCGGCCGAGCTGAAGAAGGACGCGCCCGGCAAGGCCGTCACGGTCTGCTTGCCGGCATTGATCAGGTCGGGGTCGACCTCATCTTCGGTCGGGAACGGGCCGATGCCCAGCAGGCCGTTTTCGGACTGCAGCCATACGGTGATGTCCTTGGGGACGTAGTTGGCCACCAGCGTCGGCAAGCCGATGCCGAGGTTCACATAGAAGCCATCTTCCAGCTCCCGGGCGGCGCGTGCCGCCATCTCTTCACGAGTCCATGCCATCTGTCGCTCCCTGCTTACTGTGCACGAACCGTGCGTTGTTCAATGCGCTTCTCCGGGCTCGCGTTGACCACGATCCGGTGCACGAAAATGCCGGGCAGGTGCACGGCATCGGGATCGATCTCGCCGACACCGACCAATTCCTCGACCTCGACGATGGTGACCTTGCCGGCCATCGCGACGTTCGGGTTGAAGTTGCGCGAGGTCTTGCGGAACACCAGGTTGCCGGTCGGGTCGGCCTTCCAGGCCTTGACCAGCGACACGTCGGATGCCAGCGAGCGTTCCATCACGTATTGTTCGCCATCGAACACGCGCACTTCCTTGCCTTCGGCCACGATGGTGCCAACACCGGTCTTGGTGAAGAAGGCCGGGATGCCGGCGCCGCCGGCGCGCAGCTTTTCAGCCAGCGTGCCTTGCGGCGTGAATTCCAGCTCGAGTTCGCCGGCCAGGTACTGGCGCTCGAATTCCTTGTTCTCGCCGACGTAGGACGAGATCATTTTCTTGATCTGGCGCGTGGTCAGCAGCTGGCCGAGGCCGAAGCCGTCGACGCCGGCATTGTTCGAGATCGCGGTCAGGCCCTTGACGCCTGAATCGCGCAGCGCGGCGATCAGGGCTTCAGGGATGCCGCACAGGCCAAAACCGCCGACTGCGATGGTCTGGCCGTCCTGGACCACGCCTGCCAGCGCGCTGGCTGCGTCCGGATACACTTTTTTCATGAGTCTCCTCGGTTAAACTGTCGGCAGATTCTGCCCAGCGGGCAAGGATAAGAGCGATAAAAACGCCCCGCAATACCGTAAAAGTACGAGCAGCCGTCGGCCGGCCAGCAGCACGGCAGACCTTGAGACAAATCCCGGATAATCCCCCGGACAGCCCCCTGACCGCATGAGCCAGGCCAATCCCGCCTTCCCCGCCGTCGATTTCGAGACCATTTTCCGCCACGCGCCGGTTGGCATGTGCGTATCGCAGCAGCGCGTGATCACCGCCTGCAACGAGGCGCTGGCTGCCATCTTTGGCTACCGGACAGACCAGCTTTGCGGGCAGTCGTTCTCCATTCTTTACCCGTCGGCCGATGAATTCGAGCGCACCGGAGCGCGTATTGCGCCCATCTTGAACCGCCAGGGGCACTATTCCGACGAGCGCATCATGAAGCGCGCCGGCGGCGAACTGTTCTGGTGCCATGTGACCGGTCGCTCGCTGGAGCGCGACGATCCGCATGCTTCGGGCATCTGGACCTTCGAGGACCTGGCCAGCCGCCGGCCGGTGACGGCCGAGCTGTCGGCACGCGAGCGCGAAGTCGCGGCGCTGCTGGTCGATGGACTAACGAGCAAGGAAATCGCTCGCCAGCTGGAACTGAGTCCGCGTACAGTGGAGATGCACCGTGCGCGGCTGATGAAGAAATTTTCGGCAGGTACCTCGAGCGAGCTGGTCAACCGGCTGCTGGGCGGGCGCGCCACCTGAGCCTTACCGATTTACCTATGGGCTGCAATACTGCCGCATCGCCCTTACCCAAGCCACTCACCCACGCCCCTTACGCACCACCCTTACGCACCACCCTTACATACCACCCTCACCTACCACCCTCACCTACCACCCTTATCCTGCCAACATGACCCTGACCACCCTGCATCCATCGCGCGCCCTCTGGCGGCGTCCTGCCCTTTTGCGACCCGTGATGTTTGCGGCAGCCGGCCTGCTCATGGCAACCGCAGCAGCGCCCTCGGCGACGGCAGGTAGCCTGTTCGGCGATCACGCTTGCACCAACTGGCCGACGATGGACATCGAGGCGCGCCGTAAATGGACGCTGGCCTTCCTCGCGCCGCTCAGCATGGCGCACGAAGACCGGCAGAAGACGGGCGAAGACAAGTTCAATAGCAAGGCTGAAGCGGCTGAACGGGCGATGACCAGCATTGATGCTTATTGCGTGGCGAACCCGGACAAGACGGCGGCCGACGGCGCGGCCGCGCATCTGGAAGCGCTGGTTGGTACGCGCTGAGGCCTGACAAGCAGCCGTTCGCCGCCGAACGCGTGATCAGACCAGGGGCTTGAGCAAACGCTCGCGCATCTCCGGCGGCAGCGGCGAAGACTTCTCTACCCGCTGGTCGACCCACACCACTTTCGAACCGCCTTCGGCCGCAAGGACCTCGGGACTGTCGACACGGCGGATCTGGTGCAGGGTCTGGAAGCTGGAGCGACCGAAATCACCGACGTGCGTCGTGACCTCGATATCGCCCGGGTAGCGCAGCTGCTTCAGGAAGGTGCAGTGCGCATTGATGATTACCGGGCCGGTGCCCGCCGGGTCCGGCGGGCAGCCCAACGCCTCGAACCAGGCGATGCGCGCCTGTTCGAGGTAGCGGAAGTACACCGTGTTGTTCACGTGCCCCATCGCATCCATGTCGCCCCAGCGGATCGGCATGTGCATGCGATGGACCAGCACGTAGTGCTCGGGCATGGCCATCGTCAGTTCAAACGACTGGGATCAGCACCGTATCAGAACGCGGCCATGCCGTCGTCTGCCGTCATGATCGCGCCATTGATGAAGCGCGACTCATCCGAGGCCAGCAACAGCAGCAGGCCATCAAGGTCTTCCGGCTTGCCGACACGCTTGCGCGGCAATACGTCGATCAGCTTCTTGCCACCTTCGCTGGCGAAGTAGTCGCGGTTGATCTCGGTCTCGATGTAACCCGGGCAGATCGCATTGACGTTGATGCCGTAACGGCCCCACTCCAGCGCCATCGCCTTCGTCATCTGCACCGCAGCGGCCTTGCTCATGCAATAGACGCCGATTTGCGACAGCACGCGCAGGCCGGCGACGGACGCGATATTGATGATGCGGAACTGGCGCGCCGGCTCGGCCTTCGAGCGCAGGATCATGCGCTTGGCCACTTCCTGGGCGACGAAGAAGCTACCCTTGGTATTGGTATCAAACACGAAGTCATAGTCTTCCGGCGTCACATCCACCAGCCTGCCGGTGGTCGACACGCCGGAATTATTGACCAGGATATCGATCGGGCCCGCTTCGGTCTCGGCATGCGCGATCGCCGACTTGATGCTGTCGTGATCCGTCACATCGAGCGACACCAGGCGCGCAGCGCCGCCGGCCGATTCGATCTCGGCGCGCAACTCCTTCAGCCTGTCGGTGCGACGTGCCGCCAGCACCACGGTCGCGCCCGCTTCGGCGAGCACCTTGGCAAAACGTGCGCCGAGTCCGCTCGACGCGCCGGTGACCAATGCCACCTTGCCCTTGAAATTCACTTCAATTCCCACAAAGCCTCCCTTTGGATGATGATGTCGTTTTATGATCGGTATCATTACACGAAAGACGAGCATCACGCCTGCCGAAACTGGCGCTGCCCGCCAAAATCCCCGACAATCGCGGCAACCCGAACTGATGCCGAACTGACAGGCCAACCGACAACAATGACAAGCCCCAGCCAGAACCCTGCCTTCCTCGAACAATACGGTCCGCGCGAAGCGATGGACTATGACGTCGTCGTCATCGGCGCCGGCCCGGCCGGCTTGTCGGCCGCGATTCGCCTGAAGCAGCTGGCGAATGAAAAAGGTCAGGACATCAGCGTCTGCGTGCTGGAAAAAGGCAGCGAACCCGGCGCGCACATCCTGTCGGGTGCGGTGATGGATCCGCGCGCCATGACGGAGCTGTTCCCGGATTGGAAAGACCAGGGCGCGCCGCTCAACACCGCGGTCTCGGAAGACCGCTTCATGTTCCTCACCGAAACCGGTTCCTACACGACGCCGAACTGGATGCTGCCGAACTGCTTCCAGAACCATGGCAATTACGTCGTCTCGCTCGGCAACGTGGTGCGCTGGCTTGCGCAGCAGGCCGAAGGCCTGGGCGTCGAGATTTTCCCCGGCTTCTCCGCCGCCGAAGTGCTGTATGACGAGCATGGCAAGGTTGTGGGCGTCGCCACCGGCAACATGGGCGTCGACAAGAATGGCGAGCCGACCGGCGAATTCCAGCTCGGTATGGAGCTGCGCGCCAAGTACACGCTGTTTGCCGAAGGCGCTCGCGGCCATCTGGGCAAGCAGCTGATCGCCAACTACAAGCTCGACGCTGGCAAGGACCCGCAGGTCTATGGCATCGGCATCAAGGAACTGTGGGAAATCGATCCGGCCAAGCACCAGCCCGGCCTCGTGATCCACACCGCCGGCTGGCCGCTGGATGCGGAGACCTATGGCGGCTCCTTCCTTTACCACCTCGAGAACAACCAGGTTGCGGTCGGCTATGTGGTCGGCCTGTCGTATGCCAACCCTTACCTGTCGCCGTTCGAGGAATTCCAGCGCTACAAGACGCATCCGGCGATTCGCGGCTTCTTCGAGGGCGGCAAGCGCCTGTCGTATGGCGCGCGCGCCATCACCGCCGGCGGCCTGCAATCACTGCCAAAGCTGGCCTTCCCCGGCGGCGCGCTGATCGGCTGCGACGCCGGCATGCTCAATGCGAGCCGCATCAAGGGCAGCCACGCGGCAATGAAGTCCGGCATGATGGCCGCCGAAGCGGCCTTCGAAGCAGTGGCAGCTGGCCGCGCACAGGATGAGTTGAGCGCCTACGAACAGGCCTTCGAGGCCTCGTGGCTGCGCGAAGAACTGCACGTGGCGCGCAATTTCAAGCCCTGGATGAGCAAGGGCCTGTACCTCGGCACGCTGATGGTCGGTATCGACCAGGTGGTCTTCCGCGGCAAGGCGCCGTGGACGCTGCATCACACGCATGCCGACCATGAATGCCTGAAGCCGGCCGCCGAGTGCCAGCCCATCCTGTATCCGAAGCCGGACAATGTGCTGACCTTCGATCGCCTGTCGTCGGTGTTCATCTCCAACACCAACCACAACGAACACCAGCCCGCGCACCTGACGCTGAAAAATGCGAACGTGCCGACCGAGGTCAACCTCGCGAAGTATGCCGGCCCCGAGTCGCGCTACTGCCCGGCCGGCGTCTATGAATTCGTGGACGACGGCGGCAAGGAAAGGCTGCAGATCAATGCGCAGAACTGCGTGCACTGCAAGACTTGCGACATCAAGGATCCGACGCAGAACATCGTCTGGGTCACGCCGGAAGGTGGCGGCGGCCCGAATTACCCGAACATGTGATGAGCTCCACAGGCGCAGGCGGCAAGCAGGACGGGGGGCCCCTATCACCTTCATCCCCTGAATCGCCGCAGGCTGGCAAGCCTGATGCAGCTTCAGTTGTGACGTCCACCCAAGGCTACGCGGCTGCCGGTGACGGCGCTGCCAATCCGCCGGAACGTCCATCGCCGGTCAGCCTTGCGACGGCTTTCTGGTACTGGCTGAAGCTGGGCTTCTTGAGCTTCGGCGGCCCCACCGGCCAGATCGCACTGATGCACACCGACCTGGTCGAGAACAAGCGCTGGATCTCCGAGCACCGCTTCCTGCATGCGCTCAATTACTGCATGGTGCTGCCTGGCCCGGAAGCGATGCAGCTGGCCACCTACATCGGCTGGCTGATGCACAGGACCGCCGGCGGCATCATTGCCGGCACCTTGTTCGTGCTGCCCTCCTTGCTGATCCTCATCCTGCTGTCGTGGATTTATCTTGCGTTCGGCGATGTGCCGGTCGTGGCCGGCGTTCTGTACGGCATCAAACCGGCGGTGGTGGCCATCGTGCTGGCTGCTGCGGTACGCATCGGCAGCCGCAGCCTGAAGAACCGTTGGCTGCTGTTGATCGCTGCCGTCTCCTTCCTGCTGATCACGCTGCCGCAGCTGCCCTTCCCCCTGATCATCGGCCTTGCCGCGCTGGCTGGAGCGATCGGCGGCAAGCTCGCCCCCCATCTGTTCCGCCCCGGCGGCGGCCATGGCGCAGGCCAGGCCAGCTATGGGCCGGCGCTGATCGATGACGACACGCCGCCGCCCGCGCATGCGGCCTTCAGCTGGACGCGCCTGCTGCGTACTTCCGTCATCGGCATCGTGATTGCCGCGCTGTCGCTGGCGCTGCTGGTGCTGGCCCTCGGCGAGCACAATCCGCTGGTGCAGATGGGCTGGTTCTTCACCAAGGCCGCGCTGCTGACCTTCGGCGGCGCGTATGCGGTGCTGCCTTATGTGTATCAGGGCGCGGTCGAGCACTTCGGCTGGCTGACCGGCCCGCAAATGATCGACGGACTCGCGCTCGGCGAGACCACGCCCGGACCGCTGATCATGATCGTCAGCTTCGTCGGCTTCGTCGGCGGCTGGACCAAGGAATTGTTCGGGCCGATGGCACTGTTCTGGTCCGGTTGCGCCGGCGCGGTGGTAGCGACCTTCTTTACCTTCCTGCCATCGTTTGTCTTCATCCTGGCCGGCGGCCCCCTGGTCGAGGCCAGCCGCGACGATATCAGGCTGACCGCGCCGTTGACAGCCATCACGGCCGCGGTGGTGGGCGTAATCGTCAGCCTCGCGGTGTTCTTTGCGGTGCATGTCTTCCACCTCGACGAGGCGGTGCCGCGCTGGGACTGGATTGCGATGGCCATCACCGCCGCGGCCGCTACCGCGCTGATCCGTTACAAGGTCGGCACCATCCGACTAATCGCTGCCTGTGCCTTCGTTGGCCTCGTGGTATCTTATCTGCCTCTGAAAACCCCTATTTGAGCCGGGCCTCGGGGCCGAATTTCGACCCACGGCAGCACACATGACTGAACGCATCATCCCCGTCGCCGACCTGCGCTACCTGCAAGCCGTCCCGCACATCCCCGAAAAACTGCTGCCGGCCACCGGCCTGCTGTCGGACAAACTCGGCCGGCCGCTGCGCGACCTGCGCATCTCGGTCACCGACCGCTGCAATTTCCGCTGCGTCTACTGCATGCCGAAGGAAATCTTCGACAAGGATTACCAGTTCCTGCCGCACGGCCTGCTGCTATCTTTCGAAGAGATCACGCGCGTGGCGAAGATCTTCGTCGCGCATGGCGTCGAGAAGCTGCGCCTGACCGGCGGCGAACCGCTGCTGCGCAAGCACATCGAAACCCTGATCGCCATGCTGGCCCAGGTGCGCACGCCGGAAGGCAAGCCGCTCGACCTGACGATGACCACCAATGGCTCGCTCCTGGCGAAGAAGGCGCAAGCCCTGAAGGACGCCGGCCTGCAGCGCGTGACGGTATCACTCGACTCGCTCGACGAAGGCATCTTCCAGAAAATGAACGACGTCGACTTCCCGGTCGCCGACGTGCTGCACGGGATCGAGGTCGCGCACAAGGTCGGCCTGGGCCCGATCAAGGTCAACATGGTCGTCAAGAAAGGCGTGAACGACCAGGAGATCGTGCCGATGGCGCGCCACTTCAAGGGCACACCGGTCATCCTGCGCTTCATCGAATACATGGATGTCGGCGCATCCAACGGCTGGAAGATGGATGAAGTCGTGCCCTCGGCCGAGGTCGTGCGTCGCATCAGCGAACACCTGCCGCTGGAAGAAATCGAACCGAACTATACCGGCGAGACCGCCGAGCGCTGGCGCTACAAGGATGGTAGCGGCGAAATCGGCGTGATCTCCAGCGTCACTCAGGCCTTCTGCAGCGATTGCAACCGCGCGCGCCTGTCGACCGAGGGCAAGCTCTTCACCTGTCTGTTTGCCACCGGCGGCCATGATCTGCGAGCGCTTTTGCGCGGCGGCCACAGCGATGAAGAGATCACCGCAGCGATTTCGCACCTGTGGGCGCTGCGTGACGATCGTTATTCCGAACTGCGTACGGCCAACACCGATGGTCTGGAGCGACCTGTGCGCAAGGTCGAGATGTCATATATTGGCGGATGAGCCCGTCCCCGCTTGAAGCCCTCGCCGGTAACACCGTCGGCTACAACCCGGATCACCTGCCGGTGCCGCTCGCGCAGCAACTGGTGCGCACCGCCGTCACGCCCATCACCGACACCGAAACACTGCCGCTGAAGCAGGCACTGGGCCGCATCCTTGCGGCCGAACTGGTGTCGCCGATTGCCGTCCCCTCGCATGACAATTCGGCGATGGATGGCTATGCGCTGCGCGGCAGCGACCTGTCCGCATCGCCGGTGACGCTGAAGGTCGTCGGCAAAGCTTACGCCGGCCACCCTTATCCGAATGAAGTCCAGCCCGGCGAATGCGTGCGCATCATGACCGGCGCGGTGATACCGCGCGGCTGTGACAGCGTGATCCCGCATGAACTGGTCGTTGACGCGACCGCCACCGCTGTGACGATACCGCCCGGCCGCATCCGCGCCGGCGACAACCGGCGTCTCGCGGGCGAAGACTTGCCGGCCGGTTCGATGGCGCTGCCGCGCGGACGGGTGCTGACGCCCTCTGACCTCGGCCTGATCGCATCGCTGGGCATCGGCGAAGTGACGGTGATGCGCAAACTGCGCGTGGCCTTCTTCTCCACCGGCGACGAACTGCGCTCGATCGGCCAGCCGCTGGATGAGGGCTGCGTGTATGACAGCAACCGCTACACGCTGCACGGCATGCTGGTGCGTGCCGGCTGCGAGCCGATCGACATGGGTGTGGTACGTGACGACCCGGCATCGCTGGAGGCGGCGCTGCGCGACGCTTGCCGGCAAGCCGACGCGATCATCACCACCGGCGGTGTATCGGCAGGCGACGCCGATTTCACGCGTGAGCTGATGGCACGGCTCGGCGAAGTGCTGTTCTGGAAGATCGCCATGCGCCCGGGGCGGCCGATGGCCTTCGGTCGTATCCGCGACGACGGCAGCGAAGGCAAGCAGGTCATGCTGTTCGGCCTGCCCGGCAATCCGGTGGCCGTGATGGCGAGCTTCTATTTCTTTGCGCGTGATGCGCTGGCCATCATGGCTGGCGGCACGCCGCATCCTCTGCTGACCATGCGCCTGCCATGCGCCGAAGCGATCCGCAAGAAGCCGGGCCGCACCGAATACCAGCGCGGCATCGTCGACGCCGACGCACAGGGTCGGCCGAGCGTGCGCCTGACTGGCGCACAAGGCTCCGGCGTGCTGAGCTCGATGTCAGCCGCCAACTGCATCGTGGTGCTGCATCACGAACAAGGCAACGTCGCATCTGGCGAGATGGTCGACGTGCTGCTGTTCGACGGCCTGGTCTGACACCCTGACTTCCCGAGCCTGCAAGGCTGCAGGCGACACTTCCTTCCTTCATTCCTGTGCCGGCGGCTGGCGCACCTGAACGTTCGTTATGTTCGTGACGTTCGTGACGTTCAGAACGTCCGGGACGTGCGATTTACGGCGCATTGCTGCGCTTATCGAACAATCCTGTCGCCTCCTCTTTACCTTCCGTTCCGATTTCATCCTTCGCCTGCAGCGAACCGGAACCGTGCCACAAAACGCGCTACCAACGGCGCTCATTTGCACAGCACCCCCTGATTGTTCTCCCCGGAGGCTTACATGTCACTGCATTACGCTGGCCAATTGCCCGCAACGCCACTCACTTACCCGCCGGTGCCGGCCTCGGACAGCACGCATGAGGCAACGGCAACGGCTGCGACTGCGGCTGCAGCCACGCCCTCACCCGATACTGGCAGCGCCGCGGCAAGCTGGGTCGAGGGCGAGAACACCAGCACGGTGATCGCCGTCGATGCGGATCCGCCAGCAACAGCAAGCACGGCGGCCCAAAAAATCGCCGCCCCACCCGGTCACTGGGAATGCCCGGCCCCGGGAACGGCGGGCGCAAAGATGATCGCCGCCCACAGTGCTGTCACTGGCTTCTACGCATTCGCCTCGAGCCTGCTGGTCTACGTCACGGTCGAAGCGACCAAAGCCAGCCTCGCCACCCAGGACAGCGCCTCCCCGGCAGCAAGTACACATCGCGCCAACGCGATCCTCTGTGGCATCGGCGCTGGCGCCTTCCTCGCCTGTGGCGTGGTCTGGGGCCTGAAATTCCTGAAGTCCAGCATCGAACAGGGGATGATCCGCCGCCATGACTGATACCTACATCCATCCGCCCGCCGACCCTGAAGTCGCGGGCATCGTCGACCAGCTCAGCGAAGGCCTGCAGAATCTGCAGGAGACATTGGACCAATGCCGCGAGCAGCTCGAGCAAGGCTATTCGCTCGGCGATCTGCGCGGCATCACCGACGCAGAGTACGACGCGCTGTACCGCATCGCGCGCGACCTGTGCGACAACAGCGACTTCCACCATGCGCTGCCGGTGGCACTGCAGCTGGCGCTGCACAACCCGGCGAACTACCGCTATCCCTTCATCGCCGGCGCCTGCCTGCAGCGCCTCGGCCATCACGAGCAGGCAGCGCTGATGTATGCGCTGGCCTGCGATGTCAATCCGGACGACGCAGCCTCGGCCTACCGGCTGGGCGAATGCCTGATCGCGGCAAAGCGCCCCGATGATGCAAAACAGTTCTTGCACAAGGCCATCGATCTTTCGTACGGCAGATTTCATTGCCGTGAATTACAGGCGCTGGCGCGCAAGAAGCTGGAAAGCCTGCACTGAACATGCAGCCGCGAGCACAACATTGATTCACTTACAGAAGGAAAGACCGTGACTACGGACACCATCATTCAAATCCGGTCGCTGGTGCCGGGAGACGACCTGGTTTACACGCAAATACCGACGCCTCAGGGCCTGGTGACTCAGGAAACGAACGCGGAGGATT
>JACCDR012016217.1_pt1 | contig 18848 bp, 31 predicted proteins | sample 7446431 | NCBI WGS metagenome assembly JACCDR01 (sample SAMN15323443, study PRJNA562643) | freshwater metagenome | isolation source: river surface water | place: USA:Blue River Watershed | collected 2017-08-17
GGGCAACGTGGCGCAGCGTTGGAGGGTACGAATATGAGTCTCGCGGAACTTCTGGCGGCGCACGCCGCTTTCAGTGCTTCGCTGGAAAACGACGGTTACGGCCAGGCGTATGCGCCCCAGGTCGCGGATCGTCACTACCTCGGCAGCGCTGAGATCCTCGGACAGGATGTCGAGGTGTTGGGCAACGACGGGTTGGAGCTGCTCGGCAACGACGCGGAAGCGCTCGCGGAGCTCCTCGGGGAGGACGGCTTGGAGTTGCTCGGTGCTGCGCGCGCGCGGCGGCCGATGCGCTTCCAGCCGAAGCACCGGATCGCGGTGCGGAAACCGGTGCTCGATCGCGAGCTCCCCATTCCGATCCCGGCGGTGGTTCTGACGGATGCGGTGCCGACCGCGATCCTGAACGTGCAGGCGCAGGAGACCTGCCAGATCAACAAGCTGATCATCCCGTCGAACCTGGGTAACCAGGTGCTGATCAACGACGTGATCATCGCGACGCGCTCTCAGTTCTTGGCGCCCGGCTCGCTCTCCGGAGTGTTCTTCTCCGAAGTGCAGACCGGACGACTGAAGGGCGACACGAGCACGCGCGGCACGATCATTTCGTTGAGCGTGACCAAGACGGTGGCCGGCGATCTGACGTTCGTCGGTGCGGGCTTCTTGGCGCTCGCCGTCGTCTCCTGAGGGGCCGCAATGGGGCGCATCGTTCTAGACCTCGCGTTCGCAGCTGATGACTCGGTGACGAGCCATCTGGTTGCGTACGCGACGATCTTGCGAGCGCTCGCAACGTGGAACCGCGACCGAATGCCGGCGTGGAGGATCCCAAGCCTTTACGCCGGCCACGTCGTTTACGGAACGCCTGGTCATCAGGAGTTCCCGGACGCGAAGCGTATTGCCGATCGTGGCTGGGCTGACTGCGGCCCGCTTGCGGCGTACCGGGTGGGTGAGCTCTGGCGAGCTGGTGAGCGCGCCGACTTCCGGATCTACGTCCGTGAGGTGCCGGACTGGGGAATGCTCTACCACGCGCAAGTGCGTCGCGAGTCGGGCGACATTGAAGACCCGTCGCGCTTGCTCGGAATGAAGTCACGGCCGCCGGCTCTCGATCAGAACGGCGGCGTCGATGTGCGCGATCTGCTTCGTTTGAAACTGCTGGCGCGGCGCGGTTGGCGCGCGGCCTGAAAGGGAGATCCGAAATGCTTCCGTTAGCGGCAAAGTTTCTGCTCGGTGGTTTGGGTGTTGCGGCGCTCGCCGCGGTTGCCTCGAGTGGCACCGCGAAGGCGGGCGAGGTCCCGCCCATGCCGGCGGAGCTGGTCGATCGCATGGTCGCCGCGCTTGCACGGAAGGACCCGCGCGAGCTCCGGATGTTGGCCGGCGAGCTCCGAGCGCTCGGCTATCCGGAGCAGGCGCAGAGTCTGATCGCGGCCGCCGTCGAGCTCGAGAAGGCACAGGGCAAGCCGCCGACGTCGAAGCCGCCCGCCGCGGGCTCGAACGCTCCGCGGCCGCAGATCGTACCCGCAGCCGGCGGCGGTTACACGCTTCCGTCGACGGCGCCGATCAGTCCGCTTGGGACACCGACCGGACCGGTTCAGGACGCGAGACAGCTACTCGCGGCGGAGGTCGCGCGCAGCGCTGTCAAGACGGGAACGCCGGACGCGGGGCTAGTTCGTAAGTTTCAGCTCCAAGAGGGGCTGACGGTTGACGGCAAGTGGGGGCCCAAATCGGCCGTTGCGATCATCAAGTACGGGATCGTGCCGCCGACTCCGAAGGTGTGGCCCAAGAACGCCACCAGCGCCGCGCAAGAGGCGTATTACGTGCTTCTGACTCGGCAGGCGGCGACGGACCCCGCGCGGAAAGAGGAGTGGCAGGCGGCCGCGCGGAAGATCACGGCGATCCAGAAGTCGGCCGGAGCTGCGCAGGTTGTCGCGACCGCTCCGACCGCTCCGGTGTTCGCGCAAGTCGCGCCGGGCGTCAGTGCGGCCGAGTTCGCGGTGTCGTCCGCTCTGAAGGAAATGAGCCAGTAGCGCGCGAGCGCGTTTCGGAGGTTCCCATGGGTCTGTTCGGAAAGATCGGAAAAGCGTTCAAGGGTGCGACCAAAGGGATCGCGAAGGCCGCAAGCGCCGTTGCGAGCTCGAAAGTGCTGAAGGTCGCAGGCGGCGCGGTCTCGATCGCGTTCCCGCCGGCTGCGCCCGTTCTCGGGTCCGTCATGGTCGCGGGCAAGCTGCTCGAAGCGGCGCAAGGCAAGGGCGGCAGCAAGCCGCAACAGGCGGCGGCGAAACGCGCGATCGTCGCGACCATCAAGCAAGCCAAGACCGATCCGAACGCGGCGCGCGCGGTAAGCGCGATGCTGACGGCGGCGCGCATCAAGCGGGCGGCGGCCGCGAGCGGCAAGCCGATCCAGATCCCCGGCACCCCGGGCTGGTTCGTGAACGACCAGGGAATGATCAAGCGGGTGAGCTGATGGCATGGCTCGGCGCTGGTTTCCCGTGCTCGTGCTCGCGCTTGCTGGGTGCGCGTTCGAGCTCGATCCGCTGGACGGTGGCCCCGTGAGCCTCGCGTCTGATCTGTCGTCGCTGGTTCGCGAGCTCCGCGAGCGGAACGCTTCGGAGCGCGCGATGCACATGCGCGATCCGGTGCTGGACTTCGGGGCGTGGGGCCAGCTCAAGCCCTACCGCGTCGCGGTCTACGATTCGCCGTTTCCCGTCATCAAGTACACGGCGAAAAACTCTCCGCCCCAGGTCCAAAACATCACGCTGGTGATGGCTGGTGCGGATAGCGCGGCCCTCGTTCCGCCCCAGATCCGCTGGCAAGTGATCGTCGGTGTCGGCAACGCTTCCGCTACGTGGATCTTGGACGCTCAGAAGCTGCAACAGATTTCGGTTTCTGGTCAGTCCGTTCAGGTCAACGTGATCGCGCTGCCGTCGCGGGCGCTCGGAAGCGCGTTCGGCAACGGCACTCCGACCTGGGAGCGGCCTGCGCTCAATGACAACATCGTAGCGTCGGCCTTCGCGACGAACGGCAACACCAGCACCGCGCGCGCGACGCTCTCCTATTCGGTGCTCGTGAGCGCGGGCGATGAGATCCGTATTCCGGTGCCGGCGGGCGCGAACACGTTCAAGGTGCTCAATCAGGGCTCGACGGGCGCGTTCGCTGCGACCACCCGCTACATTGCGGTCACGAGCGGTCCGGCGGTGTCGTGGCTCGGAACGGAGGTCGCCCCGCAGTTCCTGAACGAGGATTTTCTCGTGATGCAGCCGAACACGCAGATCCTGAGAATTGCGGGGGCTCCCGCTGGCGGCGTGGTGAACCCCGTCGAAGCGCTGCTGATGTTTGGTCTCGACCTGTGAGGCGATGATGCCAGCGAAGAAGAAAAGGCCGGTCCCCACGCGCGCGCAGCAAGCCAAACTTCGCGGCGCGCTCAAGGGAACTGTGGTGCTCCTGACTCGCCAGCTTCACCGGCTCGAACGTGAGATCAACCGCGCCGAAAAGTTGGTGAAGCGGTGAGCGCGCAACAGCTCCGCCAATCTCCGAGCGGGCGCGAAGTCGCGGGCCTGGTTCCGCTTCCCCCGTACATCACGGGCGAAGTCGTCCAGGCGGTGAACCTGCAAGAGCTCGGAATGGGCCCGGTGGTGATTCCGCCGGGTTCGATCGCGCTGACCGACATTCAGTCGATCGCAGCGTCGCGCTTGCTCGGGCGCGGTGCGGCCGGCGCGGGCTCGCCCGAGGTGCTCACGCTCGACACGACGCTCGAGTTTTCCGGGACGGTCGTGCGGCGCGCAGCGCTCACGGGCGACGTGGCAGCGTCGGCGGGCTCGAACGCGACGACGATCCAGCCCGGAGTGGTGACAAACGCGAAGCTTGCGGACATGGCCCAGGGCCTTCGCGGGCGTTCGACCGCTGGAACCGGCGTCGGCAATGACATCACGCTCGACGCGACGCTCGAGTTTTCTGGTTCGTCGCTCCGGCGTGCGGCGCTGACCGGTGACGTCACGGCGGCGGCGGGGTCGAACGCAACGACGATCGCGGCCGGCGCCGTCGATAACGCCAAGGTTGCGGCCGGCGCTGCGATCGCGCTCACGAAGCTCGCGTCGTTGAACGCGGCAACCCTCTTGGGCCGTCGGAGCGGTAGCAGTGGCACGCCTGAAGAAATCACCGTGGGTTCCGGCTGCGGCTTCCAAAGCCCGACCGTGATCGGCGTTTCGGACAACGGCATTTCGAACGCGAGGCTAGCGGATATGGCCTCGAATACCCTGAAAGGGAACAACACCGGAGGGACGACTGATCCGCTCGATCTGAGCGTTGCGAACGTGCTGGCGATGCTCGGTATCACGGCCGGTTTCGGTCGTAACCTCTGCATCGTTCGCAGTGCAGGCGGCCAGAGCTTCACGGGTGCGAGCGGCTTCGAGCTCGTCACGGCTTGGGATACCGAGCTCGTGGACTCGACCGGCAACATGCACGACAACGGCACGAACCCGAGCCGGATCATCACGCGCGCGGTCGGAACGTTTTTCGTGCTTGCGACCTGGAACGCCTCTCAGACGGGCGTGCTCCGCGTCCGTAACCAGGCCGGTACCAGCCTGATCGATTTCACGACGACGACGGTGGACACCCAGACGGGTTTCTTCTTCTTCAACAATGCGGCGAACACCGACTATTTCGAAGTGCTCTTCGACATCAGCGCAAACGGCACCATGACCACGTCACCGGTCACGGCTTGCACGTTCGCGGTCTGTTCGCTCTTCATCTGAGAGGTTTGCGATGGCTCGTCTCGTATCGATCGGACCCGTGCTCGGTGAGTACCTGCAAATGGCACTCGGCCAGGCGCGCGGCATTTTCCTTTCGTCGTCGGAGGGCTGCGCGGTGTTGCAGCGGCTCGGCCCACTCTTGCGCCACGTGAGCGATACGGGGCAGCCGGCGTCAATCGTGCTGGCCGATCCGGACTTCCGGCTTTTGGTCGCGGCGGCGCAGAAGTGCGCGCAATACGCGACCGCTACGAACCTGGAAGCGCTCGCCGTCGCGCTTTCGCAGTTCTATGGCTCGCCCGAGGGGCAGAGCTCGGCGGATGCAGCTGCGCCCCCGCCGCCCGTTCCCGGCTCGGGCGCGCGCGCGTTCGTCGGCGGCGGTGTTCAGTCGCGTTTGCCGGTTTCGTTGCCGGCGCCGCTGGCCCCCCCGGCCGCGTCGTCGCCGGTTCTTCTGCCGGACGTGGATGCTGGCGTGAGTAACGCGAAGCTCGCCGCCATGGCCGCGTCGCGTTTGCCGGCGGCGTGGGAGCCAACGGAGGTGCCGGCGCAGTTCGCCGAGGGCTTGATCCTGTCGGAGGGCGTGCTTGCCGTCGCGGCGTCGGAGTCGGGCCCGCCGCCGGCAGCGTCGCCGGTAGTACCGGGCCCGAAGCTCGCCGACCACGAAACGGATCAGGCGAAGTTCAAGTCGGAGCTGCGTAACGCGGCCTCGCTTCTCGCGACGAACACTCCGGCGGAGTGGGCCGTCTCTGAAAGCGCGCTCGAACAGTCGCGCGAGCTCGCTTACCTCGTGAAGGTTTCGAACGACAAGCGGGAGACCTATTGCGATCTGCTGTTGGAGCTCGAAGCGCTTTCGGAGGGCGAGCTACGCCCGGAGACTCGGCGGCGCGCTGATCAGGTTCTGAACCTGATGGCGACGATCCACGCGGAGCTGTTGCAGTGGTCGGGCGAGATCAAAAAGCGGCTCGAAGAGCTGCACGTGCCGATCCCCCCGACCGATCGGCCGCCGGCTGACGGAGCGGGTGGCGAGCTGCCGTCGCCCCGCGAGTCGATGCGCATCTCCGGGGGCGACGTCGCTCACCTGGATCTCGCCGAGCTCGACAACCCCGCGGCGCTCGGGCCGTCCGCCGCCGACGTTGCCCCGGATACGGCGAGGGAGGTCCCGCCGCCCGCCGTAGTGCCTTCCGCGGGACCCCCCCCGCCAATCGCCCCCCAGGCGGGTCTCTCGGGGGCCCCGCAGGTGGTGACGAGCGGGCCGGGCGCGCGGTCGTCGGTCGTCCCGGTGGCGACCCCGCCCGGAGCAGTGCTCGCGGTGCAAGCGGGGCAGCGAAAGGGCTGAAATGCCGTCTCCCGCGAAGTCCAAGCCGATGCCGCGTAGGCGCCTGGTCGTCACCCAAGACGAGGCGATGAAGTCCTACGCGCTGACAGAGGCCGATCTGTCGGAGCTCGAAGCGCGCGGTTACGTCGTGCCCGACGCGGGCTTGTACGACTGCGGCGAGCTCCGCGCGGGCGTTACGGCGATGCGCACGGCGCGGCGGATCGAGGAACGCGAGGAAGCTCAATCGAGCCTGATCAAGTCCGCGCTGTCGCACGTCGAAAAGATCGTCGACAAGTACCACAAGCCGATTTCCGATCTGCTCGCGCTGTGGGCCGCGGAGATCGATCGCAGTGCGAAGCGGTGCAAGGAACTCGAGGAACGCCAAACCGCGATGATCGAGTCGCATGAGAAGATGCGGCTACAGGAACGTGAGAGCCAGCTCGCTCAGATGATGGTCGAGGCGGGCATTCGTCGAAAAGACGCGGCGATGGATCTGCTCAAAAAGACGGTGCCGCAGCTCGCCGGCCAGGTGAAGGATTCGCTGATCAAGCGCACCTTGGCGGAGAAGTTGATCGAAAGCGTGCTCGAGAACCCCGACCAGCTTGGCGCGCTGATCGAGCTCGAGTTTTTGAAGCCGCATCAGCTCGAGATGTTGAAAGCGGTGCTGGAACAGCACGGCGCGAAGGCGAAACCAGAAGAGCAACCCGCGGCGGAATCCGCGGCGGACACGAGGAAGGGAGATCAAGCAAATGGCAGTGTCTCAAGGTAGAAACCCCCCGACGGGCCCGGTGAATCGCATCAAGGGTCAGGTGACGTTCGACGCGGCCTCGTGTGGCGCGGCGGCCGTCACGATCCAGACGGTGACGATCCCGGGCGCCAAGGTCGGTGACATCGTGCTGCTGACTCCGCCCCCGGGCGGTCTGAGCGTCGCCGTCGCAGCGATGCCCGGCTACGTGAGCGCGGCGGATACCGCCAAGGTGCCTTTCGTGAACCCGACCGCGGGCCCGCTGGACCCGGCGTCGGCCGTTTACGACTACCTGCTTTTCCGTTCGACGTGACCCGCCGGCAGGGTTGCCGCGGGCGCTTGTGAACGCAGGCGCTCGCGGCGGTTCCGTCGATGGTTTTCGGTGAGGTCGCGGCCGTAGAAGTAGCCGGCCGCAGTTGCACCGAACGCGCGCCCGACGGCTTGGCGCGCGACGATCTTGAGGAACAGTCCGGCAGCGAGCGCGATCGGTCCCATGCACCCGAACCTAGCACCCCCCTTGATTGCCCAGCAAAGCTGGGCTTTGCCGTCGCCTGCCGACTGGTTGCAGTTCGGGGCGCTCGGGCTGCTGGCTCTGGTGCTTTTCGGTGCGTACCTACTCGCGCGGCTTCACCTCGAGGGCGTTCGGCGCATCGACGAACGGCTCGACAAGCTGATCGAAGTACTCCTAGCGACCAGCACAGACGAGGAGCGGCGGCGCTACCTCTCGAACGTCTCGCGCCGGCCGGCTGCGGACGCCGCGTATGAGGCGGAGCAGCAAGCCTTGATCGAGTGGGCGCGCGCTCACCTAAACCCAGCGCCGGCGACGTCGCCGGCGCCGTCCGATCCTCCACCGAGCACGGGGCCCTGATGTTGCTTTATCTCGTTCTCTGCATTCTCCGAGGTCGCAAGCGCTGATGGCTCGGATCGATCGCTATCGGCTGCGCCGGCTGGATGCGCTCGAGAAGGCAGCGAAGGACGTTGCTGGGCTCGCTGTGCAGTTCCGTCAGCCGGTGGCCATGGTGGTCAAGCGCTACGCCGCGAACGTGCGGGAAGAGCGCAAGCGCCGTCGCGCGTTCGAGCGTGAGACGTCGTCCGTTTTCGCGCTGATGTTGCGCCGCTACGCAAAGGCGCTGAAGGCGCAGCGAAAGCGCGAAGCGGCCTACAACGACGCGATCAGCGGCGAGATCAGAAGTGACAAGCTCGAAGCCCTCGAGAGCTGGCTAGGGCCGCGCGACTTGGCGCCCGAGCTCCGGGAGGTGTTGAGCTCGCTGCGCGAGGACCCGCCGCCGACTCCGACCGAGTTCGCGGCCGCGCTGAAGAACGTGATCGCGGTTTCCGATCACTCCGTCGATTACCTCGCGGCCGTTCAGGGCGTGCGCAAGCGCATCGCGCGCCGCAAGGGGGCCAAGTGAACCACGTGGAAGCGCGCTCGCTGGTTTCGACGTTGGGGCTCACCCCGGCGCAGTCGCTCGTTCTGCGTGCGGTTGCGCTGCATGAGACCGGCTACGGCCAGGGCTGGGATTCGCCGGAAAAGGACGCCGCGAACAACATGGGAGCCATCACGACCACGCGGCGTGATCCTGACGGCTCGTGCGTCGAGCCCGACTTTCCGAACAAGGATTCAATGCGGGAAGGGCCGGGCGGCGTCGGCGGCAACGTCGTCGAGTACTTGACGTGTTTCGCGAGCGATCCGACGCCGCGCGACGGCTTCGACCGCTTGCGCCGCAATCTGTTCGAGTCGAAGGCGCAGAGCGAGGACAAGAAGATCACCCGCGGTCCGGCGATGGTTGCGGCCGCGTCGCAGGGGCTCGGAGAGGTCGCGCGCGTGATGCGCGAAACCCGCTACTACCTCGGCACCGCGCCGACGAAGCCGCAACAGATCGAGGCGTATCGCTCCGCGCTCGACAAGGCCGCGCGCAAGATCGTCGCGGCGACGGGCGAGCCGTGGCCGTGGTCGGGAGGCGGTGGCCTCCCTTTAGTTCTGAGCCTCCTGGCGGGGGGCCTGGCGCTGGTGCTCGTGTCGAGGGCGAGATGATTTCGAAGAAAGGGATCTTCGCCGCGGTCGCTGCGATGCTCGCGACGTTGCCGCTATTGAAGCTCGCAGCGAGCCCGCGCAAGCGCGTTGTGTCGGCGGCGGCCGCCGAGCTCGGCAAGGGCTCTGCGGCGCCGTATTGGCAGGATGTACTGGGCTCGGCGATCGGCGCTCCGCCGGAGTGGTGCGGGGCGTTCACGCTTTGGGCGTTGCACCGCGCGGGGCTTGCGAAGGATTGGAAGTGGGAGATCGGGAAGGGCTACTTGTACCGGCTCCCGACGACCACGAACCCGGAGCCGGGCGACGTCGCCTATTTCGATCGCTTCCAGCATCAAGCGATCGTCGAAGCGGTGACACCGACAGAGGTCACGCTGCTGAACGGCAACGGAGCCGGCGGCAAGGTGACTCGGACCCAGGTCCCGCGCTCGAACGTGCGCGCGTTCTATTCGATCGCCCCGCTGCTGAAGAAAGGCGCAACGGCGTGAAGGCGAAAGCGTTCGACCGCTCGAAGTTGATGCGCCAGCTCGAACGCGAGCGCCGGCAGAAAGTCCGCGCGCGTCTCTCGGAGCTCCGCCAGCTGATCAAGGCTGCGCGCCGCTCGAAGCGCGAAGCGATCAAGCTGGTTCGTACGCAGTGCCGAGACGCGCGGAAGAAACTTCGCAGCGTTTGCGCGATGCGCGTGGATCGCGCGAAGGTGCGAGGCGTCGAGCAGATCGAGGGCGCGCGCCGCGAGCTCGCGCGGGAAGCGGTCGCCGAGCAGCACACCCGATCGGCGATCCGGCGCAGCGAGGGGCAGGGCCCGAGCGTGCGTAAGACCTCGGCGGCGGAGCGTCGGCAGGAGAGCGACGACGCGGTGAGGTCCAACATCCCGCGCGAGCTCGCGGGAGTGTTCGAGCGAGTCAAGCGGCACATCAAGGGCTCGCAGTGGCAGAGCCGCACCGAGTCCTTTCTGCAATGGGCGCACGACAACCCGGGCGAGGTGTACGCGATCCAGTCCGAGCAAGCCGAGCGCGAGTTGTCGAAGCTGATCGCGGAGCGCGAGCGCTACGAGCGTGAGCTAGCGGAAGCGGTGCCGTTTTGACTGAGCTCGCCAAGACGCGCGCGGATCTCCTGGAGACGTTCGAGGCATTGCGCAGCGACGCGGCGCAGATCGAGCTTTTGGCGCAGCGCTTTTGCTACAGCGATCCGGCGTACGATGAGGACTACAAGATCGAGCGCTGGTTTCGGATTCGCGTTGCCGAGATCAAGCGCATTCGCTGCGACGTCGCGGAGCTTGCGTCGCAGCTCGAGACCGAGCTTTCGCGGAGGGCTGGCTGATGGCAGAGATCAACACTGTACCGATCTTCGAGGGCTGGAACGTCTGGGCCGTCTGGCAGAAAAAAGACCTCGATTTCGAGCTCGATGGGCTTGGCCTGAGTCGCGATCGGCGGCTTCGGAACTGGGTTCACGACGTCGCCGGCATGTCGGCGAGCGGCATCGATCTGGAGGGCTCCGACGTGGAGATCCTTTCGGGCTCGCCTGACCTTCCGATTTCGCACCGAAAGGAAGAAGTCGCGGGCCCGGCGATGACGTTGAAGGGCGACGCAGAGCGCCGTTACGTGCGTTTTTTCAATCGAGGGCAACAGCGTTCGAAGCCCTGGCCGCATGATTCGAACTACGTGCTCGATTTCATGTACGACCCGCGGAACAGCTCCGATCCGGTGGTGCAAGGGCCCGCTCCGGAAACGACGCTCGGAGGTGTGGCGGAAGCGGTCGGAGAGGGCGCGGCGTCGGTGCTCGCTCCCGTCTTCAAGCCCACCGGGATCTGGTTGATCGCAGGCGCGGCGGCCGTCGTCGCGGTTGCGGTCGTAGTCGGCAAAGCGTCCCGCTAAGAGACACTCAACCCCAAAACGTCAAAAGCCCCGCAGTGCGAGGCTTCCAACGGTCCCGGTCGGTTTAAGGCACCGCCGGGGCTCTGCGTGAGTGGCATGGCAACCCTTCAACACACCCCCCCCAAAGTCAAGGACCCCGCAGCGTGCGGCCTAACCAGCCCACGACCCGGGCGGCCTGCCGGCGAAACCGGTAGACCGCACGCTCCGGGGCCCCTGGCTGGGTTGCCCCGGAACCAGGCGGCTCGCTTCCGATCCCACCGAAGCGGGCCGCCGCTTGCCGTTTTGGGGGTCGCAGCGGCGCTTACATGCTGCCAGGGCGGGCCCGTTCGGGTGTTCTGCGCTGGCTGCCCCCGGGGGCCGTCGTGAGCTCGCGACGCACCGGCCAGGCGCGCGGAGGGCGCCGAGGTGACGTTTTCCCGGTCCGGCTGACGGCGGAGCAGCGAGCGGAGCTCGAAGCGTTCCAGGCGGCGACTGCGGGGCCCGATGCGCTCGGCCCCTGGCTGGTTTGGGCGGCTCGCATCGCAGCGCGATCCGGGCTTTTGGCGGGGGGTAATACCGGGGCGATCGTCGCCGGTAGTACCCAGCCGGCGGCCGTCACCGAGCCGCGGGGTAATACCCGAGCTCAGGACTGCTCAGACGGACGCGGCCGCCGTCTGAGCTTGACAAGCGCCCCAGGTATTACCCGACCAGGCCGACGCCCCCCGGCCGCCGGTAGTACCCACGCCGGCAACCCCTGCGGCTGCGAGCTCGGCGTCGGAGCGTGCGAGCGCCACGCGGTATTACCCGCTCGAGTGAGCGCGAAGCCGCGCGCGGTATTACCCGCTCGAGCCATTCCGCCGCGGGAAAACAGGCTGATTCTGGATCTGTGTGCGGGCTCCGGAGCGTGGTCTCAGCCGTACGTCGACGCGGGCTATCGAGTCGAGCGGATCGATCTGCCGGCGGACGTGCGCACGTTGCGGCCGCGTCGCGGGGTTTGGGGCGTCCTAGCTGCGCCTCCCTGTCAAGCGTTTTCTCTGGCTGCGAACCGGGGGCCCGATCCGGCGAGCTCGCGCGACTTCCGCGCCGGCCTCGAGGTGGTCTCAGCTTGCGTGAGACTGGCCGTCGCGTGCGCGCCGGCATGGTGGGCGCTCGAGAACCCGGTGGGGTACCTGCAACGCTTCCTCGGCACTCCGCGGGACGTTTGGGAGCCGTACGAGTTCGGGGACGCGTGGACGAAACGCACGGCGGTTTGGGGTGAGTTCGATCTGCCGGAGCGAGGCCCGTTCGTTAAACCGACGGGTTCCGCCATGGAACGAGACACGGCGGCCGCGCGCGCGGTCACTCCGCCGGGCTTTGCCCGAGCGTTCTTCGAGGCGAACCCATGAGCCGCTGCATCGGTTGCGGGCACCTCGACTGCTCTTCGCTCTGGCCGCTCCGGCGCAAGTGCTGCCCGGACTGCTCCCACGGTCGAAAGCCCCGGCGGAAAGCACGTTTCCGAGCGCCTGTCAATGACAGCGCGTTGCCAGCTCCGTTGCCACCGGCAACGGGCAGAAGTGGGAACAAGTCGGCGTGGCAAGGCCGATCCGGAGAGTCGAAGGAAAGCGAGGGCTTGCGCCTTACTCCGGGCGAAAAGAGCGCCGAGTTCCGGGAGCATCTGGGAACAAGTGACGTCGAGCCGTGGGAGCCGCGCCCGCCGGACTTCGTCGCCGCGCTGTGCGACTCCGAGCGCGGCCCGGAGCTGCCGAATGTTTCACGAAAGCGACCCAAAACCCTCGGCGAACCCCAGCGATGAAGCCGTGTCAGCACCCATCCGTGCTGCGCTTCGAGCTCGCAGCCCCCGCCGAAAGCCGATCCGAGCTCCGTGTCGAGCGGGTGATCTGCAAGTTCTGCGTCTCGCGTTGGGTCGAAGCCCGGTCGAAACGAGCGGCCCCCGAGCATGCGGGCACCGGAGAGCCGGCAGGCCGCCCGGGTCCGGCGCGTAGCGCCGGGGTTCGTGACCTCTCCAAACGCGCGCGGAGCGCGCATCCGCGCTTGCGCGGTACGGGTTGGGGTGACCCGTGACGGTGCTCCTCGTGTTCTTCGAGGGTGGGGGCTGGGTTGCGTACGGCCGGCTTGATGCTGTGCGCCGCCCGCGACCGCTCCAAACGCGCGCGGAGCGCGCATCCGGGCGCCGTGCGGCCCGCCGCGAGCTCTGGGCCTCGCTCTGGCCGAAGTCCGACAACGACGCGGAGCGGTCGCGCTACTGGCGAGCGCTCGCGCGGCAACTTTCCAGGCCGGCGGCCAACTCCTGGCGGGGTCCGGCGGCATGACTATTTCCCGTGGGGCAGCGCTCAAAGCGGCCAGACGGCAGGTCGGACACGCTCAAAGCGTGGAAAGGCCCGGGGTTTTTGGCGCACGGGGGGCGGCTTGTCAATACAAGGTTAAGTCACGCACGGGCCCGAGCCCGGGTGTGACGCCCGCCACGAGGCCAGGGCTTGCAAAAGCGAGAGCACCGCTGACGCGGGGCTTGACGCCTAGCGAGAAGCGCACCCTTCCCCGTTCGATCCAGCAGTGCGCAAACCTAGTCGGCGGGCGCTCCGCGCTCGCCGTCTGGATGTGGCGGCGCTCCGACTTCGAGCCCACGGAGTTCGAGCGGCACTCGTATTGCTGCGGCTCGTACAAGTGTCGAGGCGAGCGTTACGAGACGGACCGTGAAGGGCGCGAGCGGCTTGTGAACCCGTGCGCGCGCTACTCGGCGTCGGTGCTGTTCTCGCGCATGCGGCAAGCCATCACGCGCGATGAGTACGACGCGCGCGGTTGGGTGGTGCTCGTGCTCACGCTCGATCGCGACGGCTACTACAGCGGCAAGCCATGGGCTGACGCGCTGACGGCGTATCGAGCGCTTGGCAAGATGACTGCGCGGTTCCTCGAGGCGCTGCGCCGCGATCAGAAGCGCAACGGCGAGCGACGGTTGACGAACGCTTGGGCGAATGTCGTCGAGCAGCATCGCAGCGGCTGGCCACACGTGAATTTGGTGCTCTACGCGCCGGAGCTCGCGCGGCGCCTCGAGGTGGATCAGGCAGTGCGACGCGCGCGCGGACAGAACGAAACGGACGCGCGCTTGATAGAGGGGCGTTTGCTTGAGCTCGCGACGCGCGCGGGTTGGGGCGTGCGCTCGACTGCGGAAGCGGTGCGCTCGCGCGAAGCGCTCTCGAGCTACCTTGTGAAGGTTGCAGGCGACGCAGATCGGCACGTGGGCGAGCTCGCGAAGCTCACGCAGCGTCCCATCAATGCGCCGTTTCGTTTCCGTCGGCTGCGCAGCGGTAAGGGGTTCCTGCCACCCAAGAAGAAGAGCGACATTTTCACCGGAACGATGGTCGTGCGTTACCGCCGCGCCGACACTCCGACGTGTTCCCCGGTGCAATCTCAGAAGCGCGAGAAGCACCGCGCGACGGCGCGCGCAAGCGAGCTAGAGGAGCTTTTGCTTGCGTACGAGCTCGCGAAACGCAAGCCAACTCCGCCATTTTGCAGAGTTTCACTAACGAGCGAGGGACTGCGCGTTGACGTCCCGCGGCGGGCGGAGCACCATTCTACGAACCCCAGCCAGGGAGAAAACGACAATGAAAGAGAACCAAGGTAGCAGTGTGGGATCAGGGACGGACAGCAAGTCGGCGGGCGGTGCGGGCGGTGCGCCCGAGGCTCCGCCGGTACAGAAACCCGAGCCGTCACTCGGTGAGTTTCTGAAGGTGCAAACGACGATCGCGACCGCGTTGGAGCACTGGTCGCCGGACACTCAGCGGCGCATGCTCGGCTCTGTTGCGACGGTGCTCGGTATCAGCCGGCAGGGTTCGACGGGGCAGGTGCGACGCATGCCGCTCGACCAGCAGCAGCAGCGCTCGAACCAGCAGAGCGGAGGCAATCAGAACAACGGCGGCCGCCGTGGGTGAGCCTACCGTCCTCGAGAAGCTGATCGTTTTCGAGCTCGGCGAGCTTGCCGGGCTGTGCGCGCGCACCAACTCCAGAGCGTTGCGCGCAAGCGCGTCGCGGTCGTGCGCGGAGCTCAGAGCGGACGCGCGAGCGTGCCCGCTGTGCCCCGCGTGCGAGGTGCAAGTACGCTTGGACGAGCGCTATCCGGTGCAGTTCGCGCCGGTCGGAGCGATGCTTTGCGGTCACATCGGGGTTCCGATGATGGCTGGAACGCGCTCGCTCGGGCCGGTCGCGGTGTGCACGCTTCCACGCGGTCACCAGCAGGCGCACCGCTTCGAGCAACTGAAACCGGTGGCGTTTCTGGGCTCGGTGGGGGTTGGCCATGGCTGAGCCGCGAAGGAAGTTTTGTGCACGCGCGGAGCGTCGCACCGGTTCGAGCCGGGCTCGTGTGAGGTCGTGTGTTGACTTGCGAGCGGAGGGTAAGTCGCTACCGCTTTGCATGTTCTGCGAGGCCGCGACGCGGGCCGTTCCGCGTCTTGCGTTTGCGTTGGCCATGTCTCAGGCAAGGCCGGTGACCCATGGCTGACGGACTGAACCAAGCGATGCTGCTCGGTAACCTCGGAGCTGACCCGGAGCTCCGGTTTACCCAGGCGGGCAAGGCCGTTCTGCGCATGCGTCTCGCGACGTCGCGCAGCTGGTTCGACAAGCAGAAACAGCAGCGGGAAGAACACACGGAATGGCACTCGGTGATCGTGTGGGGCAACCGCGCAACGGCGCTCGCCAAGATCCTTTCGATCGGTTCTCGCGTCATGGTGACGGGCGAGATTCGGACGAATAGCTACGACGATCGGGACGGAATCAAGCGCTACCGGACGGAGATTCACGCGCGCGAAGTGCTGCTAGCAGGGTCGAAACCGGGCGGCTCGAGAGCGCCGCGCGACGACGGAGACGCCTACGAACCGAACGAGCCGCAGGGCGGATTTGACGACGGGGGGAACGATGAAATCCCCTTCTGACGAGGTGCTGCGGAGCGCTCGCGTGGTCGCGCAAGCGCTCACGGGCGAGCTTACCGGCTACGCCGTTTCAACGGCGGAGGTGGCAGGGCTCGCGCGTGCGTTTCTTGATCTGGTCGAGTCGTATCGCGTGCCGGAAGTTGCAAACGTTGAGACGTTCGACAGTCACCCGCCGTTCGTCGCTTTGAAGGTAACGGACGGCGAGTTTCTGCGGATGCTTCACCCGGTCGCGTTGCGTGAGCTCGCGAGCGTTGTTCGGAGTACGTCGAGTGATGCCGCCGTGTTTTCGGTGACGAGTCCGGCGCATCAGATGCGCTTCACTGCGGGCGGGGATCTGGAGTGGGCGCGGCTCGTGCGTAGCCCGCAACCGGACGAGCTGTCGGATCCGGTGCGACGCGGCGTCGCGTGGCCGGACGCGCGTTTGTATCGTGACGGCCAGGGCGTGCGTTTGACGATCGAGAAACCGGGCTTGTATTCGATCGACTGGGTCTCGGAGGTGTACTTTCGGCGCGGTGAGAAGGACGCGAAGTTGTTTCAGCAGCACCGCGGGTTTTTCTGTCACGAGTTCGAAGCTGGTGACGAGTTGCAGATCCTCGTTCCAATCACCGGAATCGAAGTCGAGTTCCAGTCGGGGCCGTCATGACGATCATTCGTGAGGCTCCGCCGGTTCGTCGCGAGGTCGGTTCGGGTATTGCGCGGCTGACGATTCGCGTTGGGATACCCGGAACAATCGAAACGAAAGAGCTCACGTTCGATGAATATCGAACGTTGCTTGACAGCTACTCGAGGGAGGATCTGTCGTCGCTTTGCATCGCCAACGCGAAGATGCTGCAAACGCTCTTCTGGTCGCAGGAGGGCTATCACGGTGAGGTCGTCAGACTGAAAGCGCTGCTCGCGAAGTATGAGCGCGCCGAGAAGCGTAGGCGCGCCGCGAAGCGAGCGAAGAAGGTGAAGAAGGTGAAGCGGTGAGGCTTGCGCGTGCGAAGCTGCGCGCGGTTGCGCCCGAGGCGACCGCGACGACGCGCAAGCTCGATGCTCTTTTCGGCGAGCGCCCGACGCCGAAGGCGGAGAGCTTGCGCGACAAGCGACGACGCGCGCGCAGCGAGTACGGCGAGCGCATGGTCGGCACGATCGTACATCAGGTGTGCGACGTGCTGCCCATGACGATCGAGGTCTACTCGCGTGGCTTCGGTTGGGTGGAGCAGTGGCGCGCGCCAGAGCAACACATCACGTCGACCAATCGCGGCGAGGATCTGTTTGTGGTCGCGTTGGCGCGCTTCAAGCGTTGGGAGCGGTCGCTTTATCGTGGCTCGGACCGTGCTCGGCGTGACGAAGTGCAGGGCGTTCGGTGGTTGATTGGGCAGGCGGTTGTTACCTGCGTTTGCCCGAGCTACGAGATCGCGGGTCGGCCCTCAAAGCGCAAGCCCGTAACTGGTTTGAATTCTCCGGAGGTGAGCAATGTTCGAAGCACCAGAAGCAGAGGCGGGCGCAAGCCCGTACAAGCAGAATGAACCGTCGTCGCGTGTGTCGGCGACGCAAGCGGCGCCGGCAATCGACGGCGGGCGTCACGCTTCGTTCTCGTTCGAGTTCGAAGCGCCTGAAGACACGTCGCTGGTCGAGATCGCACTGAACCAGAGTGGACGGATTCGACGTGTCGTCTCGGCGGGGACCGAAACCCTGTTCGAGGGGAGCTCGCGCATGTTCCCGGACCTGAGCTCGCTGCGCCGGCCGCCGGGCGAGCTGCCGGTGTCGAAGGGTGAACAGATCCTGATCGTGGTCGAGGGCATTCGCGAGGAGCACGAATGCCGCGTGACGTTCGAGCGGCCTGAGTGAGCGGATGGCACGTCGTCGAAGTCTCACGCGCGACTTGAAGTCTCTCGCGCGCAGTGTCGCTCGGCTGAAGACGGCGTGCACGTGCAAGCACGCACGGGCGGCGGTGCGACCCCGCCGCCCGGTGCGTAACTCTGGCGGTTGAAACGCGGGCCGGTTTGGGTCATTTCTACCAGCGATGAAAACGCTCGAATCGATGCGGGTGCTAGCGCAGTGGCGGGCGGAGCTCGCTGCGCTGTGCGACGTCGAGCCCGGCGTGAGGATGGCGTTCGAGGCCACCCGATTCAGCGCTACGACGGAAAGCGCTTTGGCGGCGCTGAACCAGTGCGGGCCGGACGTACCTGCGGAAAACGCCGAGTTTTTCCGGGCCGCGTACCGAAAGCTTGCAGCCCGGGCGGCGGCGGGGGATTCTGCCCGGAGTGTTTCGAGCCGGCCGTAAGCCCGCGTTAGTCGTCACCCCAGGGGAATACCCTAAGCTTGCCGTGCGCCTCGAGTCGGCCGGCTACTCGCTTCACCGGGGTTTGCGGACTGAGCGAGCGGGCGAGCTTGAAGCGTGGAAACGCCCGCTCGACAAGGGGCGTCAGATCCACGTTCAGGTGTGCCGTCGCCGTGACGGCCAGTTGGCTTTTTACGCGCACACCGAGCCGGCTGGGTACGGCTTGCGGCATCTGATCGCCGCGCTCCTAGACCGCGTCTCGTACCAGCACGGGGCGCCAATACTGCGAAGGGATCTCGCCGTATGAAGCTGCATTCGATTGTTGAGTACTTGGCGCGCGCCGGGCGCGGGCTGGTGACGGAGTTCGATCGCATCGACGCAAAGCTCGAAGGCGAGGAGCCGGACCTTGCCGACCTGAACGCGAGCGCGGTTGCGAGCGCGCGCCACGTGGCGATCGTTCCACTGGTCGAACAAGTGCGCGCCGTGCTGCCGATGCTCGAAGGGCTCTCGCTCGAAGTTGCGGGCGCAGAGCAGGAGGACAAGCGCGCCGATCGTGAGGCGTTCGTTCAGAAGCTCGCCGCCGATCTTCTGATCAAGTCGATGGCGACGATCGCGACTCCGAAGTCACTCGGCGGTGGTGCCGACGTCACGTTCAAGTTTCTCGATCCCGAGCTGTGCGTACAGCTCGCGCGCAAGGTGTACGACCAGGGGGCAGCAGCGTGGGGCGAACCGACGGCAGTGGATGCGGAAACCCTGGTGGCGGTGCAATCGTGAGCGCTTCGAGCTCTCCCGGTTCGCCGCCGCCGACCATGAGCCCGGTTCTGTCGATGGCTCTCGCGTACCTGGGTCGCGTGGACCCGGCAACGCGCCAGGAGTGGGCCAACGTTGTTTGCGAAACCCTCGGCGTGCGCCCCGACTTTTGGCAGCGCGAGAGCGAGGGAGCGACCCCGCCCGTCAACGTGCTTTGCGCGTTGAAGGTGGGCACGCA
>JACCDR012230404.1_pt1 | contig 18847 bp, 18 predicted proteins | sample 7446431 | NCBI WGS metagenome assembly JACCDR01 (sample SAMN15323443, study PRJNA562643) | freshwater metagenome | isolation source: river surface water | place: USA:Blue River Watershed | collected 2017-08-17
GTTTATTAAAATTAACTTACTAAGTAGTATATTTTTTTTAATTGCTAAATTTTATAAAATTGTTAAATTTACCTATTAAGCCGTCTTGTTGACTAGAGTGTAATAAATCAACAATTTTATATGTATAACTACTGCGATTAATACTAGTGTATAAAGATAATTTTGCAATTCGTTTTGAAGCGCCAGGCATAAATTTTTTAAATAGTGCTTTTTGTATTTGATTTAAATCAATACATGTTAGTATTGATAGTAGATTATAAATAACATTTATATGGCACCTAAGTTTATTATAAATTTTATTTCCACATAGTTTTTTGAATTTTTTGAAATCTTGACCTAAAGCTTTAATTATATCATCTGAAACTCTTATTTCATCAATATTTTTTGAATCACGATCTAAAATAGCTCCATAATCTACATGAAATAATAAACCATCATTAGTAATTAGTAAATTATTTTGATGGCGATCATTGACACTTAATAAAAACGTAATAACACTATATGCCGCTGTACTTTTAATAAATCTATCCCTTATTTCTAGAGACGTTAGTGTAGGATTATTTCTCATAATATGATTTATTAAATTATCATTTTTAAGTATTGTATATACGGTTTCACCTTCTATAATTTCTATAAGACCTGCACTAAAACTTGTTGGAAGTATTTTGTATTTAGTTATATACATATCGCCTATTTCCTCTTTTAGTATATCATCGACAGTGTGTATTACTGACATAATACATTTATCACGAAATAAATTTTCAGGTTTATATAAAACTTTTACTAAATTGTTATTATTATCTACAAACGTTAAAAGTATAGGTCTGTTTACTGAATTTTTATAAGTTATGTTTATAAGTTTTAAATTCTCATAATTTAAATAAATTGGAATTACAATATTGATTTTATTAATTTCTTCTTTTAATTGATTTGATTTAACTGTTTCTAAAATTTTGATAAGTTTTTCAGATTGTAAAATTTTCTCTTTATGTAAACATTCATTGTTCCATCTATTTAGTAGTGCTTTGTATTTTAGTGAGTTATTATTATTACTTCTAATAAACCAAAATATTTCATTTGCAATTTCAATATCATCAATTTTACTAAATAGCCAATCAATGATTGTAGTAAAAGGTGAATTTATACCTTGATTTAATAAATAGTATATGTACAATTTATAGTTTTTAAGGTTGTTTAGGGCATGTAATTGAATTTTAGAATCTAAAATTTGATGATTGCATAGTATTAGGGATGTTTCATATGGAAATTTGCCGCATTTTTTACTGCATAAAATATTACTGCAAGTCTGTATTTTTTTATCAAAAAATTTAATATCAAGCTCATAGTATACTGCTTGTCTAGACCATATATCATGACCAGGAAAATAATGTAAATTATTTTTAAATATCTTTAATTCTAAGAAATTAAGTTTTCTATTTTCATATTGAAGTGATTTATATATTTTTTTATAGTGTTCAGCATAAATATTCCAGTCTTTAGAAACTTGTGCGATGGTTTTAATATCTTTAATATCGAAATTTATTAAATTGAAAATTTCTACTAACTTGTTTTGTTTAAGTATAGATATGTTATAAAAACATGTATCACAAACTTTATGCATAGTTTTGTTAAAAAAATTACTAAACATTGATGATTTTGCAGTTGGCAGCTTTATATAATTTGGAATATTGATAGTTTTTTGTATACAGTAGTAGCAGTATATATACCCGCAGCTTCTGCAATGATGTTTACGTAACCAGTATGTAAATGTACTATTACATTTAGTACAGTTATTGGTATTACTATCGGATTGCCACATTATCAGATTTTTGATACTCATTTTTTTAAAAAAAAATAATAATAAATCATTTAAATATTATTATGGCCTAATACCTTTTCACTTTAAAAAATTGAATATTATTTAAATGAATACAATGCCTCATCATATTATTATTATATTTATAACAGAGTGGCCTGCACTAGCTTTTGTAAATAAACACATATATCGTATATATAATCAATATGTTAAAAACAAGGGATATCCTACTGTAGAATACTTTTTTAAACCCAATATAGTAACATTAATGAATATGTGTAGTGATGGTAAATATATTGAATTACCTGGAGTATCTTTAAATTGGAATATGGGGCTTTATAGTGCATGTCGAGGAGGTCACTACAGTATAGTAAATATAATGATTAGCAAAGGTGCTGATGATTTAAATGAAGGTTTGGGTATAGCATGTTGTACTGGAGATATTTGTATGATACTTTTACTAATTAATGCTGGCGCTGATGATTTTAATGAAGGAATGCATAATGCATGTTTAGCGGAAAATATTTTAGTAATGAAATTAATGATTTTATTAGGTGCTGATGAATTTAATGAAAGCTTGTATTTAGCATGTGATATAGGTAATATTAATATAGTAAAATTTATAATTGGAGAAGGAGCCACTGATTTTAACAGAGGTTTAATTAGGGCTTGTAAAGACGGATATGTTGATATAGTAAAATACTTACTAGAAGCAGGTGCTAATGACTATAATAAAGGTTTGTATTATGCTTGTTCACGTAAACACAATGCTATTATAAATCTCATGATAAACAAAGGAGCTAACTACTGTAAATACTGTGATAATAAAAATCATAACATTTAAGAAATTAGTTTTTTTTATCCTGCAACATTCCATATATAATCTCCTGGTTCACCATATAATTTAATAAAATACCATAATTTAGCATCATAATTTGATATAGCATTATAGGGCGGCATATCATTGGCATCTTCTATGAATCCTTGAGGATGTATAAATATGCGAGTTCTACAAGGATCTATCTCGTCGGGCCATATTGTTTTACCTACTTGCACACCTAAAAAATAAGTAGTCGGAAATACATAATATAAAGTATGTAATAATACACCTGAACCACATACTAACCATAATCTTTTGGGATTAATATTACCTTTAACCATATTAATTGCGTGTGCTAAATAGTATATAAATACAGGATCATTTAAACCAAAAGGTAGTAGTACAGTATTTTTATTGTTGAAATTAGTAGCCGCTTTTTGACAATTTTCAAGATCACCACATTTTATAATTTTAACTCCATAACTTTTAGCTCGTGCTGTTAACATAGTATCAGGCCCACTAGAATACATATATGCTTTTCTACCATAGTGTTTTGAAATAATACCCATGGCAACTTGTGCTACACCACTGCTTGGACCAGCATATATAGGGTCTTTATTAGGATCCATAAACCAAAATAAACCTCTTTGTTTAGTACCACCAGGTAGTACTGAATCATCTATAATAGTATAACCATCTATTTTTATTATTTTAAGTGGTGGATTATATGGGTTATGAGGTAAATCAGTAGGACCTTCTAGTACTCCAGTATATTTTTCAACAGTAGGATATATGTATTTTTGACCAGTGAATATATATGAATATTTATTAATACCTACTGTATTATTAGTAAAATATACTCCGCATATGCTATTGTCAGGTTTTGTTAATACTACTGTATTTTTTTGTAGAAATTTTTTAAAATTAAAATGCTCAATATTATTAAAAGTACAATTATACCATCCTCTAATTTCTTCTAATTTTTTACGAAAAATTATTTCATTATCAACCATTTCATACATATTTAAACAGTGAGTATAGTCTTTCATATACATTTTAAAATCATCTTGCATATTTTTGTATATGGAACCTGACATTCCCATGTGTATTTCAATAGGTCTTAATTCCAGTAATTTAGTAACCATATTTAAAATATCATTTTGTAAATCATAACCTGAAGGAGGTGATATCATGATTTTAGGTATATCACTAACTCTATATATGACTGTATTATTATATTTTAATGTTTTTTTATTAATAAGAGTTTTAAGTATTTCTTGACATGTACCTAGTGCTCCATATTTTTTATCATTTTTTAACATAGAACCGAAATATTTTAATCGCGTATTAATTGCAGAACCGAAACATTCTATCATATAACCTTGTTTTATAAATTTATCCATATCATCTATAACTGACCATTGATCACCTTTAAATACTATATCAATTATCGTATAAATTAACCTTGTATTATAATCTTCTTTTACTGGTGGCTTATAACCATGTTTACGTCTATTCATAAGTTTTAATTTTTTATAACTATCTATACTTCCACTAGGATCATTATTAGTTAATATGCCCCAATTACCTTCTGTTAATATTTTTATTTTAAATTCTTCATATCCCACTCCTACGTATTCACTGTAGTAATCACGTTGGTGATCTATGTCTGTTAAAACAGGTTTATATGCAAATTCACGTATAATCTTTTCTGCATTTTTTGAAAATATATATGCATTTAATACACGTCTTTCTTTGTGTGATATATTTAATTTATATAAATTAGCTAATCCTAATAACAGTGTATCCGTTATATTAGATTTATCACGAGGAACCACATGTATATATGTTATATCATTTCCTCCGTCATATGGTATATATGTAATTATTATAATAAATAATATAATACACAATAATATGAACATTTATTGGAAAAAAAAATATTAATAATTTTTAAATATTTATTAAGTACTATATCTTAATACAGCTGAACCATCACTAATCAATAAGAAGTTAATTGCAACTCCAATAAATAAGATTTCAGCTTGATTATTAGAATTAATAACACCGGAACTGTAATTAAAGTAAAATTCTCTAGCTCTTGAAACATTGATATGACCTGATGGTTGGTAAGAGTTTGGATAAAAGTTAAAAGGAATGAAAACTTTACCACAATCATTAGGTGTTTGCAATTTATCTGATCCATAGTGAAATGGTAAATAGCTATTATAAAATGAACTAGGAAAAGTTTTAAATAATTCAATACCATGTGCTTTTAATCCAATACTATTAAAAGTAGGTGTGCATTGCCAGTAATTAACAGGTGTACCTGCAATAGGAAGTGCTAGTTCAATTTCAGCATTTGTAGGAGCATTTGCATTAACAAATGTTCCACTTAGTGAAGGAAAACCTGCTCTATTTAATACTGTATTAATTTGTGTTACAGACAATACTGTTGTACCTGCAACTCCTAGTGCAGTTGCAAAGTTAAGACCCAAAACTTTTTCATTATAGTATGTAAAACTTGCAGTATAATCATTTGCCTGTGCAGGATCATTTGCAAGTGCAGTAGTAATTTTATAATTACGAGAATTCATCATACTAGAATTAAATGTTTGTAATGTATTACTAGACCATTTATGCCAGTTATTAGGCATTAATGTTTGTGAAATATCAACATTTGCAACTGGTCTAGCACCAGTATAAATAGTTTCAATAGGCCATTTAATTTGACTCAATAAAATTTCATCATTAGGTTTATCAGCAGTGTATCTTTGCATTCTATGAACTCTAATTAATGAAAAACCAATCTTTTTAATAATAATATTGTGAATATCAGGATTAACAAAAATATTATTAACATATAATTCACAAGTATTAATATCAGGAACTGGAACTGGATTTGATCCAGGAGCATCATCTGAACTAGTTAATCCGCAATGTTGTAATAATTCTCTTGCTTCTGCAACTTGAATGCTAATAAATCTTTGACCGTGAGGAATTGATACTGAAACAAGTGATAATTTTACATCTTTAGAAAACCAAAACAATAGAGGAATCCATAATTCAAGTTCTTCTTGTGTAGCTTTTGGTGTTTGTGGACCGTTAGTAATTGAAGTTTTTTGAATACTTCCGCCTCTGCCGACTTGTGTATTAACGGTTCCTTCATAAACTTTTTGTTGTCCCATCATTCTATCATATCCTTCTTTTTTATTAGGTTGTACACAAAATTCTCTATGGAAACAGTATACATCATTATCATATTTATCAAGAGGATTACCGTTAACTGTAAATTCAATTGTTTTGCAGATTCTTTCACCAGGATAATCTACATATTTAATTAATCTATTACCTGCTCCACTGTTAGTAGCAGAAACACTTCCTAATTTAAGATGTAAAACCATATCATGAATAAAATCTCCATAAAGAGGAATAGAAAATTGCATAAATCCACCAAGTTGAATTTTTGATTGATTAACAATTTGATATTCATAACCAATTGCTACGTATGGTTTAAAATGAGCATTTACAAAGAGTAAATGTGTTTTTTCAATATCTAGTAGTGTAGGTGTAGGATCTTTAATTCTAGGATCTTTTGCTCTGATATATTGAATATTTTTTAGTCTTTTTTGCAAAAACTCTGTTGACATGATCATGTCATCTTGTTTACCATCATTAGTTAAAATTTTAAATGCACCGCCGTTTGACATTAATTTTTATATATAACAATAAAAAAAAATTAAATAAATTAATAAATTAGTTAGGTAAAATAATTGCTCTATCACCCACTAATATTTTATATTTATCAATTTTTATCAATTCAAAATCTCTGATAATACCTAAATCTTTAGAATAAGAATTGTCCCATTTTACATTCAACAAATAAGTAGTATCACCTTTAGTAATCATAGATTTTAAACAAGGAGGTGGTCCTACAAATTTAATTACTTTTAATTCATATATTTCATCATCATCTACTTCTTCACTGTAAATAATTACTATATTAAAACTTTTTGATTTTAATTGAATTTTATTTTTATTAATTAAAACCGGACCAACAAACCAACACTTCTCATTATCAACATGAAATGAGATTTCCCAGAATATTACAATATAATCTAGTGCAATTACGCCAGGACTAAATTTTGCTTTTTCGCCGCAATAAGAATTTTTTTTATCTAATACATAGTTAATTGACATGTTCCAGTATATGGTTTTACGTATCCAATTAAGTATAAGATGTTCCGCAGCAAAATATTCCTGTCTATTATTATTTGGTTTGCCATAATAATACACGTATTTTAGCACAGTTTTATAATTTTTTGTATCAAATATCTCTCTACGTTTAATTGATAATAGCGAATAACTCATTTTTTAATAAAAAATTCAATTTTAAAAATTATTATTAAAATTATATTTTTTTTTATTATATTTTTAAAATGTATTTTGTTGTATTGACAATCGTTATAGTAATTATTTTATTTTATTTTATTTTAAAACAAAATTTTAAAATTTACACATCAGGTGCTCATCAAAGATATAGTAGTGAATTTACAGGAACAAATCAAGAACATTTTGTAAACAATTTTAATCATTCTAATAGATATGCTGATGATATAAATAAAGTTTATAGTAATACCCCCGAATCTAAATATATGGAAAGTTTTTTAAAACAATCTATTTTTCCATTTAATATATAAATGAATCCATTTACAAAAATGCCCTATAATGATTTAATAAATAAAGTTGTAAATTTTCCTGCAAGTGATCCTCTTGTACTTGAAGAATTAAGATCTCTTTATAAAAAAAATGATGTTTTAATAATTAAAGCAGCAACTGGCAGTGGTAAATCTGTAGTAATTGCTTCTGAAATTATGAAACTAGAAAATTTAGATAAACATAATCAAGTCTTGCCAGTTAAAAAAGTAGTTATTACTGAACCACGTAGTTTAAATACTCATACTGCAGATTATCTTAATAACATATATGATAAAAATATATTTGGCAGAGCATATCGTGGTGAAAATAAAATAACAGACGAAACAAGACTTGATTTTGTAACAGATGGTTATTTATTAAATTTTTTCTTCAAAGGAGAAGTAAATTATGAATCAGTTATAATAGATGAAGTACATACTAGAAATATTAATATAGATCTACTTATGGCATTTTCACAAAAATTTATGAAAGAAGGTAAAATTAAAAAATTAATACTCATGTCCGCAACAATGGATACTAATTTTTATAAAGATTTTTATTCAGATTTTAAAGTAGGTGTACTAGAAATTCCCGGTGTTACATTTCCAATTAATGACATATATTTATCTATAGAGGAAAATTATATTGGCCAATCTATACAGATTATTAAATCACTTAAACCAATTGAAGGAAATATACTTATATTTTTAGCTTCATCTGCAGATTTGAAAAAATCATGTTATATTATTAAAGAAAATTGTTATGAATTACATAAGGGTACACCTGAAGAAATTAAAGACACAATAATTAGAAAAGAAGGAATGAAAATTATTTTTTCAACAAATATTGCTGAAAGTGGTATTACAATGCCTAGTTTAAAATATGTAATTGATTCTGGCCGCAGTTATAAAAAAATATTTAATGCAGAAGAAGAAATGTATGAAATGCGTTTAGATTTTGTAAGTAAATCAGAAATACTACAGCGTCGTGGCAGAGTTGGCCGCACTGATACCGGCACATGTTATCATCTTTATTCTGAAAAAGATTTTAATGGTTTTAGTGAGTATCAACTACCTGAAATTATTAGCGATGAAATTAGTAGTATAATTTTAAAATTAATTGTTAATAATAATTTTGAATTAATACATGATGTACCTGATGTACCTAAACATATAGAATTTGGAATTAAAATACTTAAAAATTTAAAATTAATAGAAGAAGATCTTAAACCTACACAATTAGGTATACAAGTTAATAATTTAGGTATTGATCCACAATTTGCTATTGCAATTATTAGGGGTAGAGAATTGGGTGTATCTAGAAGTATTTGTATGATACTTGCAATGCTAACTGTAGAACCTGAATTAGATAAATGGTTTACAGATGAAAAGCCTAATTATACTGCTAATGCGGTAAGTGATATTTTTATTTTTAAAAAAATATTTGAATCATTCTTAACAAAAAATGATTCTTATGCATGGTGTAAAAAAAAAATGTATAACTATAATAAATTATTAAATGCTAAAAGACAATTTTTTAAATTAAATCCTGGTAAAGATACTTCAGAAAATATTAAAGAAAATATTAGAGAAGCATTAGTCAGTGCATTTCCTTTAAATATTGCACAACGTGTTAATAGCGATATGTATAGTATTGATAGACCAGTTAAAACTATAGTTGTTAAAAAACCTACATATTTATCTAAACTATCTAAAAAATTTTTATATTTAACTATTACTAAAATCAATAATCAAATAAAATTAGGTAATATCGTTAACTGCTAGTAGTCTAGTAAAATAAAACAAATATCTCAATTTTAATTTAAAAAAATTGAATTTTTTTTTTAAATGAATTCTTTACCATATCCTATCATAATCAATTTAATTATAGAATGGCCAGCATTGGCATTTGTAAATAGATATACTTACAGTATATATAAAAGATATGTAAAAGATAGAAGATATGTAACAGTAGAATACTATCTTAATCCATGCGGTAAAACATTAAAAAAAATGTGTAAAAAAGGAAAATATATAGAACTTCCTAAAATCATAGTAAATTGGAATTTGTGACTCAATAGTGCATGTAGAGGAGGCCATTTAAACTTAGTAAAATTAATGTTTGAATTGGGTGCTATTAATAAAAATTTAGGACTTATTAGTGCATGTAGAGGAGGTCACTTAAACTTAGTAAATTTAATGATTGAAATGGGTGCCGAAGATTGGAATTGGGGTCTTGATGGTGCATGTGAAGGAGGACATCTAGACATAGTAAATTTAATGATTGAAAAGGGCGCTAATAATTGGAATAGTGGACTTAGTCGTGCATGCATGAGAGGTAATTTAAATATAGTAAATTTAATGATTGAAATGGGTGCCGAGGATTGGAATAGTGGACTTAATGGCGCATGTAGAGGAGGCGATTTAGATATAATAAATTTAATGATTGAAAAAGGTGCTTATTTATGGAATTGGGGACTCTATGGAGCATGTTTAGGAAGTAATTTAAATATACTAAATTTAATGATTGATTTAGGTGCTTGTAATTGGCATTGGGGACTTAGTAGTGCATGTGTAGTAGGTAATTTAGATATAGTAAATTTAATGATTGAAAAAGGTGCTAATAATTGGAATGATGGTCTTTATAGTGCATGTTTAGGAGGTAATTTGGATATAGTAAAATTGATGATTGAAAAAGGTGCTGATGATTGGAATACAAGTCTTCTTTTTGCATGTAGAGGAGGACACTTTAATATAATAAATTTAATAATCAGTATGATCGTTAAAGAATATAATTATAAATTTTAAAATTGAATTTTTTTTAAATATGAATTCTTTACCATATCCTATAATAATTAACTTAATTGTAGAATGGCCTGCACTAGCTTTCGTAAATAGATACACTTTTGGTATATATATAAAATATATAAAAAATAAAGGATATGTTACAGTAGAATACTACCTTAATCCTTGCAATATAATATTAAGGAAAATGTGTAAAAAGGGAAAATACATTGAATTATTTAATGATAAAACGTATATAGATTGGGATTATGGACTTGAAGGTGCATGTAGAGGAGGACATTTAAATTTAGTAAATTTAATGATTGAAAAGGGTGCTGAAGATTGGAACATTGGTCTTCAAAGTGCATGTAAAAATGGAGATAAAAATTTAATAAATTTAATGATTGAAAAAGGTGCTGAAGATTATAATTGTGGACTATACGGTGCATGTGAAGGTAATCAGTTAGAATTAATAAATTTAATGATTGAAAAGGGTGCTGATGATTGGGATTATGGTCTTGAAGGTGCATGTGCAGGTAATCATTTAAATATTGTAAATTTAATGATTGAAAAAGGTGTCGAAGATTGTAATCAAGGTATGTATTATGCATGTAAAAAAAAAAATTTAAAAATACTAGAACTTTTAATAAATAATGGTGCTGATGATTGGAATAGTGGACTTCAAGGAGCATGTAGGAGAGGAGATTTAGATATTGTAAATTTAATGATTGAAAAAGGTGCCAATAACTGGAATGATGGACTTAGTAATGCATGTATGGGAAACCATTTAGATATTATAAATTTAATGATTGAAAAAGGTGCCTCATATTGTATGAATTGTAAAAATTTTAAACATAAATTCTAAAAAAAATTGATTTTTTTTTAAATGAATTATATACCATATCAGATAGTAATCAGTATGATTATAGAATGGCCTGCACTGGCATTTGTAAACCGATATACTTTTAGTATATATAAAAAACATATAAAAAACAAAGGATATGTAACCGTAGAATACTATATTAAGCCTTGCGGTCGGACACTAGAGGAAATGTGTAAAAAAGGAAAATACATTGATTTATATGGTATTTTAGATTGGAATTTTGGACTTTATGGTGCATGTAAGGGTGGTAATTTAAAAACAGTAAAATTAATGATTAAAAAAGGTGCCAATAACTGGAATTATGGACTTCATGGTGCATGCGTGGGTGGTAATTTAGATATTGTAAATTTAATGATTGAATTGGGTGCCAATTTAAATTGGGGACTTTATGGTGCTTGTATGGAAGGCAATTTAAACATGATAGATGTAATGATTAAAAAAGGTGCCAATGATTTAAATTATGGGCTTCTTGGTGCATGTAAAGGAGGCAATTTAAATATAGTGAATTTAATGATTAATTTAGGTGCTAATAATTTAAATTGGGGACTTCTAGGTGCATGTGAATTTAAAAATTTAAAAATAGTAGATTTAATGATTAAAATGGGTGCTAATAAGTGTACATATTGTAAAAATTCATGTTTAAAAATGTTTTACTATACACAATTAATGAAAAAGGTATTAATAATTGTGTATATTGTAGTACTCCACATTCTTACCGTGTAAACACTTTAGATTTTTTTTTAAAAATTGATTTATTTTTAAAATGATTAAGCTTGATAGTTTTGTAATTCTTAAAATTCTAGTAATAAACTATAGTGAAATCCATAAATATCGTAGAATTTTTACAAAAGATAAAATTAAAACTGGCTTGCAGAATATTATGAATACAGAGTACTACAAATGGAAATATTTAATTGATAACTACTATTATGAATATGATATTAATTTATTTGTAAATTTTGGCGATATTACAATGGTTAATTTAGATAATAAATTTGATAGTTGTTTATGTTCTAGTAATATTGAAGTAGTTAAATTAGGTATTAGTAAAGAAATTAATATATTTGACATGTGTTTATGGTCTGATAATATTGAAGTAGTTAATTTAGGTATTAGGATGGGTGCTAATAAATTTAACTATTGTTTATGCTCTAATAATATTGAAGTAGTTGAATTAGGTATTAAGATGGGTGCTGTAGATTTTAATTATTGTTTATATTCTGTTAATATTGAAGTAGTTAAATTGGGTATTAAAATGGGTGCTAATAAATTTAATAGATGTTTAAAATCTTCAAATTCCGAAGTAGTTAAATTAGGTATTAACATGGGTGCTAATAAATTTAATAGATGTTTAAAATCTAGTAGCATTGATATAGTAGAATTAGGTATTGCTTTGGGTGCTAAAAATTTTGATAAATGTTTAAGTTCCTCTAATACTGAAGTAGTTAAAATAGGTATTAAAAATGGTGCTGCAAACTTTAATAAATTGTTGAAATCTTCAAGTATTCAAGTAGTTAAAATGGGTATTAATTTAGGTGCCACAAACTTTTGTAAATGTTTAAAATCTGAAAATACCAATGTAATTGAATTCGGTAATAATATAATTAAATTCTTAACATCAGATTATAGTAAAACAATTAAAAAAAATTTAAAAATAGGTAATTCAGGATATTATAATGTTATAGAAAGAATTTTATTAAAATTAAAATACCTAAAATAATCATTATAAACATTTATTTTAAAAAAATTGAATTTTTTTAAAATAAATGAATACTTTACCTTATCCCATTGTAGTTAATTTAATCATAGAGTGGCCTGCGCTAGCATTTGTAAACAGGTACACTTATAGAATTTACAGGGAATATATTAAAAACAAAGGATATGTTACAGTAGAATACTATCTTAATCCATGTAATAAAACACTAAAGAACATGTGTAGAGAAGGAAAATATATAGAAATTTTTAAAGATAATTTAAATTGGAATTGTGGATTTTATGAAGCATGTATGGGAGGTCATTTAAATATAGTAAAAATAATGATTGAAAAAGGTGCTAATGATTGGAATGGAAGTTTTTGTTTTGCATGTATGGGAGGCAATTTAAACATAGTAAATTTTATGATTGAAAATGGTTCATATGATTGGAATTTAGGACTTAATAGTGCATGTTTTAGAGGTCATTTAAATATAATAAATTTAATGATTAAAAAAAGTGCTAATGATTGGAATTGGGGACTTAGTAGTGCATGCAAGGGAGGTCATTTAAATATAATATATTTAATGATTAAAATGGGTGCTGATGATTGGAATCAAGGACTTAAAAGTGCATGTATGGGAGGTAAATTAAATATCATAAATTTAATGATTGAAATGGGTGCTAATAACTGGAATAGTGGACTTGGTGGTGCATGTATGGGAGGCCATTTAAACATAGTAAATTTGATGATTGAAAAGGGTGCTAGTAACTGGGAATATGGACTTGATAGTGCATGCATGGGAGGTAATTTAAATATCATTAATTTAATGATTGAAAAAGGCGCTAGTAATTGGAATTGGGGTCTTGGTGGTGCATGTAGAGGAGGCCATTTAGATATAGTAAATTTGATGATTGAAAAGGGTGCTAATGATTGGAATAGTGGACTCGGTAATGCATGCATGTTTGATCATTTAGATATAATAAATTTAATGATTAAAATAGGCGCTAATAAATGTTCCAATTGTAATAATTTTAAACATATTTTTTAAAAAATTGAATTTATTTATTTTTTTAAATGAACACTTTACCTTATCCCATTATAATAAATTTAATCATAGAGTGGCCTGCACTAGCATTTGTAAACAGGTACACTTATAGAATTTACAGGGAATACATTAAAAACAAAGGATATGTTACAGTGGAATACTATCTTAATCCATGTAATAAAACACTAGAAAATATGTGTAGAGAAGGAAAATTTATAGAAATTTATAATGATAATTTAAATTGGAATTATGGTTTTTATGGAGCCTGTGAAAGAAATCATTTAGATATAGTAAAAATAATGATTGAAAAGGGTACCAGTGATTTTAATTGGGGATTATGTAAAGCATGTGAGAGTGGTTATTTAAACTTGGTAAATTTAATGATTGAAATGGGTGCTGATGACTGGGATTGTGGGCTTAGTAGTGCATGTAAAGGAGGCCATTTAAATATAATAAATTTAATGATTGAAAAGGGTTCTGATAATTGGGATTATGGACTTTGTGGTGCGTGTGAAGGAGGCCATTTAAATATAGTAAATTTAATGATTGAAAAAGGTGCTAATGAATGGAATTGGGGATTTAATGAGGCATGTAAAGGAGGCCATTTAAATATAGTAAACTTAATGATTGAAAAGGGTGCTAATGAATGGAATTGGGGACTTGGGAATGCATGCGAAGGAGGTCATTTAAACATAATAAATTTAATGATTGAAAAGGGTGCTGATGACTGGAATGATGGACTTAGAAGTGCATGCACAGGAGGCCATTTAAACATAGTAAATTTAATGATTGAAAAGGGTGCTACTTATTGGAATTGGGGACTTAGAAGTGCATGTGCAGAAGGACATTTAAACATAGTAAAACTAATGATTGAAAAAGGTGCTGATGACTGGAATGATGGACTTAGTGCAGCATGTGAAGGAGGGCATATAAACATAGTAAAACTAATGATTAGAAGGGGTGCTGATGACTGGAATGATGGACTTAGATATGCATGTAGAGAAGGTTATTTAAATATAGTAAAATTATTGATTAAAAAAGGTAATTTTAACTGGAATAAAGAACTTCAAATTACATACTGTCATTTAAACATTATATATTTAACGAGTGAAAATGATGATAGCTGGAACTGTGGGCTTAGTTATGCTTGTGAAGAAAACAATTTAAATATTGTAGAATTAATGATTAAATTAGGCGCCACTCATTGTTATAATTGTGATAATTTACAACATGGTTTAGATAAAATATAATTTACTAAAAAAATTGATTTTTTTAAAAAATGAATTCTTTACCACATTCAGTTATGATTTTAATTATTGAACAATGGCCTGCACTTGTACTTACAAACAAACGTAATTATGCCATATACGAAAAATATATCAAAAACAAAGATTATGCCACAGTAAAATACTATTTTAATCAAAATAATCAAACACTTTATAATATGTGTATGAAAGGAAAATACATAGAAATTCCCAATATTAAAGTAAATTATAATTTGGGGCTATATGGTGCATGTCAAGGAGGACATCTAAATATAGTTAAGCTAATGATTGAAATGGGTGCTGATGATTGGAATAATGGACTTTATAAAGCATGTATTGGTGAAAGTGTAGAAATTGTAAAATTATTAATTGAAAAAGGTGCTAATGACTGGGACTGTATTTTCAATTATGCATGCCGTAAAGGACATTTAGATATTTTAAATTTGGCAATTGAAAAAGGTGCTAATAATTGGAACTATGGACTTAAATATGCATGTAATGGAGGGCAAAAACACATAGCAAATTTAATGATTCAAAAGGGTGCTAAAAATTTGGGCGAAGTATTTCTTAATGCATGTTTGGCAGGCCACTTAGATATAGTAAATTTATTAATTGAAAAAGGTGCTAATGACTGGGATGGAGGACTTTATTTTGCATGTGCAAAAGAACATTCCAGTATTACACAAATATTGATTAAAAAAGGTGCTAAATACTGTGGTTTCTGTTGTAATGAAAAACATAATTTTTAGAAATACTGCTTGATTTTTTTTCATTTAAAATTGATTTTTATAAATTTTTTTTAAAAAATGTTTGATATTGAAAAATTATATATTGATAATAATTTACACACTAAATTTTCAAAAAAAGAGGTTAAATTTATTAAAGATGCGATATTTGATAGATTTGAAGTAATTACATCTAGTAATATTAAAAATGGGAAAATTTATATGGCCAATGATAATGTTTATAAATTTGATGATAATTTTTATGATAGATTACAAGGAATAGGTTTTACTGGTAAAATATATAAACATGTTCCTAGTGTAATAGAACTACCTAAAATTACTATGACTGATGATATACTTTTAATATGTGGATATTTTAGTACTCAAAAAAATTTTCAAGGTACCTTCAGTAAAAACTTAGAAGGATTTGATGAATTTTACAGTGTTTTTATAAAGTTACTAGAGAAAAAGAATATAACTATGGAACCTAAAAAATTATATAAAATAGGTAAAACAGCAGACTATCTTGTATGTGATTTTGTAAAAATAGCATGTTTTAATGCGATTATTTCAAAACCAATTCCTACTGCATACTACTATGCATTGAAGTTACTAAAATTTATTAATACGGAACAAAGAACTAAATTTGCTAAACAAATTAATTTTATATATGATCACTATGAGAAAAATTATACAGAAGATAGCGTTCATGTGAAAAGAAATACAAGGAAAATAAGAAAAATTATTAAATATCTTAGTGGTTTACAAATAAAATATGGTAATGGACATTTGCAATATGCTAACTATATATACCATTGTAATACTAGTATGCTTAATTTTATTGACAGTAGCTACAGTAATACCGATAATTCTAGTATGCTTAATTATATTAATAGAGGATCTTATAGTTATTATGATGGAATAAATAAACCTTTAAACAGTATACCATATAAATTACCAGATATACCACTAGAGTATTTATTAAAATATTTTAATTTAGATACTAATGAAAAAAAATTACCAACTATCAGTTTACTGCCTTTTACACAGTGTAAATTTGATATAAATATTTTACAAAAAATATTTTATAATGATTTAGATATATCTGAAACGCAGTGTATTGAAACTTTTAATTATGCATATAAGCATAACAGTGAATATATTAAAATATATATTTATAATTATGCTAAAAATAAATTTCCAGATAGTTCTAAAGTTTTAGCATATTTTAGATTACTTATTAATTAAATTGAATAAAATTGAATTTTTTTTTAAATGAACACTTTACCTTATCCTATTATAATTAATTTAATCGTAGAGTGGCCTGCACTTACATTTGTAAACCGATACACTTATGGAATTTACAAAAAATACATTAAGAATAAAGGATATGATACAGTAGAATACTATCTTAAACCATGTAATAAAACATTAGCAAATATGTGTATAAATGGTAAATATATTGAATTAAATAATACCGAATTAAATTGGAATAATGGGCTTATAGGTGCTTGTATTAGTGGACATTTAGATATAGTAAAGATAATGATTGAAAAAGGTGCCGATGCATGGAATTGTGGACTTCAAGGTGCATGTGTGAAAGGGTATTTTAACATTGTAAATTTAATGATTGAAAAAGGTGCCTTTAATTTGAATTGGGGACTTAATTGTGCATGTAGAGAAGGTCATTTAAACATAGTAAATTTAATGATTGAAAAAGGTGCCGATGATTGGAATTGGGGATTATGTGAAGCATGTAGAGGAGGCAATTTAGATATTATAAATTTAATGATTAAAAAGGGTGCCGATGATTGGAATAATGGTTTATTTGAAGCATGCAGCGAAGGTCATTTAAATATAGTAAATTTAATGATTGAAAAGGGTGCCGACGCGTGGAATTATGGACTTCATGGCGCATGTTTAAGTGGTAATTTAGTTATTATTAACTTAATGATTGAAAAGGGTGCCGATGATTGGAATGAAGGACTTAGTGCAGCATGTGAAAGAGGTAATTTAGATATTGTGAATTTAATGATTGAAAAGGGTGCTGATGATTGGGAAGTTGGATTAACCAGTGCATGTTTAGGTGATCATATCGATATAGTAAAGCTAATGATTGAAAAAGGTGCCGAAAAATGGAATGATGGTCTTGAAATTGCATGTGTTAATGAATATGTTGATATTGAAAAATTAATGATTGAAAAAGGTGCTATATACTGCGGTGAATGTAATAATCAACGACATAAATTTTAAAAATTGAATAATTTTTTTAAAATGAACACTTTACCTTATCCTATTGTAATTAATTTAATTGTAGAGTGGCCTGCACTTGCATTTGTAAATAAATACACATATGGAATTTACAAGAAATATATTAAGAATAAAGGATATGTTACAGTAGAATACTATCTTAAACCATCTAATATGACACTAACAAATATGTGTAGAAATGGTAAATATATTGAATTAAATAATAATGAATTAAATTGGAATAATGGGTTTATAGGTGCTTGTATTAATGGATATTTAGACATAGTAAATTTAATGATTAAAAAAGGTGCTGATAATTGGAATTTGGGTTTATGTGAAGCATGTGGAGGAGGTTATTTAAACATAGTAAATTTAATGATTGAAAAGGGCGCCGATGATTGGAATAATGGATTATTTGATGCATGTAATGGAGGTCATTTAAATATAGTAAATTTAATGATTGAAAACGGCGCCGATGAGTGGAATTATGGACTTCAAGGTGCATGTGTAGGAGGTAAATTAGATATAGTTAACTTAATGATTAAAAAAGGTGCCGATGATTGGAATGAAGGACTTAGTGCAGCATGTGAAGGAGGGCATTTAGACATAGTAAAACTAATGATTGAACTGGGTGCTGATGATTGGGAAGGAGGATTAACTAGTGCATGTTTAAGTGGTGATATAGATATAGTAAAACTAATGATTGAAAAAGGTGCTGAAAATTTAAATGATGGTCTTGAAATTGCATGTGTTAATGAGTATTTTGATATTGAAAAATTAATGATCGAAAAAGGTGCTACATACTGCAGTGAATGTGATAATAAAAACCATAAATTTTAAAAATTGAATTTTTTTTAAAATGAATA
>JACCDR011034165.1_pt1 | contig 18844 bp, 31 predicted proteins | sample 7446431 | NCBI WGS metagenome assembly JACCDR01 (sample SAMN15323443, study PRJNA562643) | freshwater metagenome | isolation source: river surface water | place: USA:Blue River Watershed | collected 2017-08-17
CACCATCAGGTTATTGCCAGGGACCCAACGCACAAAGGTGCAGGTGGTCTCTTTTGTGTTGGATGTTGGGAACAGGAGTATCTGCACAAACACCTGCACAATAGCAAAAATGGAGGTGAAGACCAAGACGATGAAGAGTTGATCTGCCCTGTACACTTTCAAGGGGTACCGTCCTTGTCCGACTTGAACTCGATCCGGGGGCACAGGGTTGCCCCTATTTGAGAGAGCAGCATCGCGAAGTACCCAGGACTAGAGGTTGCAGGTTTCGAGCTCTTCGGCTCATAAGGTTTGGGGGGTCGACTATTAACCCAGCATTTGGCCCCATAGCACAAGGCTAGGGCCAACCAAACGGACGGCACTCCCAAAGCTCCGAACAGCTTGTAGGGGAGGTACGTTAGGGACGCCACGACACCAAAGGCGACTAGAGCGTGCAAGAGCAAAACCAAAGGGGCCCAGACCAAGGTCACGCGAATGTAGAAGCAACGGTTTGTCCCACTCTTTAGTAGGTCGTCAGGGCAACCAGTACGATACCCACAGAAACGCCGCCAAATACGAACGGACCACAAAAACCAACGAACGTGCCACACAGTGGTGTCTAGCGTAATGGTCATAAGAACTCAGGTACACCGGTTGGAACTACAGCGGAGGTTAGGCCAAGGCTACTCAGCGACGCCATTTGCTGTCAACGGGAGGGATGTTGCCGTTCGAAACCGCCTCTTCCACGAGCTTTTCTGCAGCTTCGACCACACCGATCCCAGTACCCCAATCCGGGACACAATGGGTGGCTGCCCAATCCTGGAGCTCACCGTGTTGGATGTCCGTGAGATTCGAGTAGTCGTACCCCTGGACGTACTCTGGGGGCTCCTCACCTCCACACAGAGCGGCCAGCATCTCACGAATCGGGTGTCCTGGCTTGGCCTGCCAACTGGGTTCAACTTCTATGCCGCCAATTATCATGGTCATTTTGCTTGGGCTTTCTTTTCAGGGGTTCAGTTCAAGGGAGACCTCTTGCACAAGTTGACGGACACGTACAGTCCTGCCCGCTTTCAGGACTAGGCCCTCGAACCGGGTTTGGTCGCAAGTCTGAAGTTGAAAGTTTCGGTGCCCCGACCAAATGACCATATACGGGTCAAACCCTCTGAGTCGAAGGCGTCGAGCCACGCCCAATACGACGGCTACGGTCCGGACCTCGTTACGGTCCGCGAGGTATCGGGGCAAGCTCTTCAACCTGTCGTTGACTTCCTCAGAGTTCGGCTGGATCCCAAGAAGTCGGGCATGAGCCAGCTCGTGCAGTAAGACTTCGACAGCGTCCAGGTAGGGTTGGCCCTCATGCGCGGACCCGGTAAAGGTCGGGGCACACTTCACCTTGCACAAGCGCAGGAGCTTCTGCTCGTAGCGGTGCAGGCGGTAGTAGGGTCTACCAGGGAGTGGCTGCGGCATACCCTGGAGTATGCAGAGGCCCCTAGAAAAGGGGGTAGAAATCGGTGGAGGGTCTTCAGACCTCGACTAGTCCTCTAGGGAGGTATTTTCCAGAAGCTTCGAGGACTGGGCGTCCTGGTCCTGATAATGGTCCAGCAAAGGAGTCAACAGGCGCTGAATCCCGCGCCATCGCGTGGGGTTATGCAGCCACTCCTTCAATGCCTTGGCATCCATCCCCAACATCTCAGAAATCCCAATCATGGTTTTTCCGGACATCAGGCCGTCCATCCAAACACGAACCCGAGGCTGGCCATCCGCCAAGAAGAGGGGGTTGGTCTTGAGCTCACGGTCGATGCGATTCAGGAGGTCCCGAGGGGGCAGGGTCCCAGTGTCCCCAATCGTCTCCAGGATGGCCTCAGGAGTCAAGGCATCCCTCCCCTTCTCGTGGCGGTCCCTAGACCGTAGCAAAAGCAGGGCCTGCGTGTTGAGGACCTTGGCCACGTAGGTCAAGGCCTGGCCCACATTGAACTGAGGGCCGAAGCCTTTCTTCTGAAGAAACTCCAAAGTCTTCCCCAGCGCATCGTCCTGGATGTCCGGGGGCGTCTTCTTGAAAGTCCGTGCAAGATGGATCGCCTTGCTTCCAAGGTTCTTGGCCGGGGCCTTCAGAGGCCCTACCAAACCGCGCTTGAGCGCTGGAGCATATTTGTCGATGGTCCCACCTTCCCCATCCACGTCGCCTGGGGTGCCAGCTCGATTGAAGGCATACAGCAGGGCCACACCTAGCGTGGTCGCGTCATCGCTGAAAGCGAGACGCACCAGCAGGTTGGCTGCGTAGCCCAACTTGGTAGTGAATGGGAGAGAAGCGAAGATCTGCCGGGTGAGGTCCCTCGCTTCGGAGGCCAAGATTGAGCGTTCCACGCCACTTGACGCCCAATAAAGTGAAATTCAGCCGTAGGCCAACATCTCAAAGAGCTCGGGGATCTCAGCAGCGATCCCCAGAGACTCCTTCATCTCCAAGACCTGGTCCGACAACGGGGCATCACTCCTGAGGCTGTCCTCCCATGGCTGAGGGTCCTCAAAGTGGGAGACAAACGCAGAGTGCGTAGTGCCGTTGTCAACCATGTTGATGCCGGCACCGAAAGTGTGCTCCCGGTTGTATCTTCGAGAATAGGTCCTCAACAGGTTCTTGGCGGCCGCTGAGGCCGCCATCGAGAGGTACCCTCGAAAGTGGTGCAACCCCACACTGTGCAAGGGAAGGGTCCGAATCCCTCGTTCCGGGAAGATCCCGCATTCGTCCAAAGCCAGGATGTCACTGGTTCGAAAAGTGGCGTCCTCAGAGAGGTAGTGCCCCTGGAGAGGGATGGGAGACGCCTCGAAGGTGGACATCATGTCGATCCAAGTAGGCAGGTCCACTCCCAGAAAGTCGACAGCGTCCCGGACAGACATCTGAGGCCCAAGGCGCTTGATGGCCGACTTCAGGAACTTCTGGATCAACGAAGATCCGCACAGCTTGGTCCAAACCTCCTGGGTGACCTCCTCAGGATCAATCCCGTAGCTGATGACCTTCTTGACCGCCCGAGACACCGTGGGTCGATACTCCCGATAAACCTGTGCCATGTCCGTAGGAAGGTGCTCTGGGTACAAGAAGACCCGCCCATAGTTCTCCTCGAACTCCTGGACAACCTTCGTGGCCTCCTTGAGGAGATAGGCTTGGAATCCCGGGACTTCCGACCTCAGGAAGCCTCGTCTGGCGTAGCCAGGGAAGGCTTCTCGCCGGTACTGCCGTAACCTCTGGACATCAGCTAGTTTGTAGTAGGGTTTCCCATTCTGGGTAACCACAGCAGGGTTCAGCTGAGCCGAGATTGAGCCGCTTACAGCGGCTCTCTTCCGAAAACCTGCCCATGCTGTTGGAGTAACCCCCAAATACTGAAGCATCTCGATGAGACCCACCAGCTGAGGAGGCCTGAACCTCTGGAGGGTTCTCCTCAAGCAGAGATAAGCCCCAACTTGAAAGGTACTTTGAGCGCCCGCCTTCTCAAGCACAAAGCCATACCGCTGTATCAACTGGTCAAGATCTTCCGGGATCCCACGCATGATCCATCCTGTTCCCCTGACTATATAAAGTCCGGAACGTCACACTCAGACAGGCAATCCGCTACAGCCAGACCTGAGTCTTTGTTGTTGATAGCACCCACCCCAAGGAAGACACCCCCAGGGAGCTTGGTTGAGGACCTACCCGTTGGACACAAGCAGGTCAAGCTTTCGACTTACGTTCGATTCATTTTCATCCCACAACGCCACACTTCCACAACTCCAGGCCCATTTTCCTTGAATCCACACTTCAGCGACTACTCATCAGACGAGGACAGCAACGACTACTGCTACTACTGGGACGATTGCTACTACGTGTACTACGGGGACTGTTACTGGAAGGATGATTGGAATTAGGAGAAGAAGATCAGGTTAGATAGTGGTTATGATTATGAATATTGGGGTTGTTAGTGGGGATCTCTGTCTTCGGACTAGGGTCTAGAGGGGAGAGATCGGGATCTCTGTGTCTCTGTGGTAGACCCATTGCTGGCAGGTGAGGGGAGATAGCCTCCCGAGTCTCATCGCAGCGCACGCCCTACTTAGGCATTGGCTTCATTCCAGAGGAGCTATCCCTCCTAGAAGCCTTGCGTGACCGTAGGTCACAAGCTGTGCGAGGGTATGGAGTGCCGAAGGCACGTCCGAATCTCGCAGCAACAGAGCATCCATACCTGTATTCCCAATTCCGGAACCCCCGAAGGGGCACCGATGGGAATCCGATACACCGTGACCTGGCTGACACGCTAGTTCTTTTTCGCCTCCACACGTGGCTTGTGGAGTCCCATTGGCCGGAGCCCAAGAGGCTAGTAGGCCATTATCCTACCGAGTGGGTTTGTAGCCGTCGGTGGATAACCTGTGGGTGTTCGCATGGGTTCCCCTCCAGAGAAAATCCGTGTATAGTGAGGGGTATGCAACCGTTGACGGTCATCCTATGGGAGGACGTGGTGGGGACACCCAAAGCCTTGTTCAGCCACATTCCCTACCCGCTGAAGGTAGGTGACCCGCTGAACCTACGTTGTAGGTTGACTAGGGAGAATGGGGGCCGGTCAGAGACGCTTTTGGTGGACGGTCAGTTCCGAGTCACAGCTGTCGGCTTCGACGCCTCTTTGGCTCCAGCCAGACAGCTTCTGACAGTCGTTTCCCTGGGCAGGCCCCCTACGTGGAGGGCCGTCAAGAAGGTCGCTCAGAGGCGGCGCCTAGCGCCGGCAATCTGTGGACGGACTTCGGTGGGTTAGGCCTGTACGAGCTCAGCCAAGGGCTGCCGGAAGTACCTGTAGGCTTCCTTCAGAAATCCGTTGACCACGGGGACCACTTCCGAAATCCGTGAACGTTCCAGCTCCACTCTCGTTCTCGGTACCAGGACCTCCGGGTGCGGCACTTGGTCGTCAAGGATCAAAGGCTCGTAGTTGACTACGACAATACTGTCGGAAGTCCCGGTACCTCCGAAGCTCACGACCTGGCAGATCCCTTTGGGGACAGGCCCTGGCCACATTGCAATCGCCAACCTACCCTGTGTCCCAACATAGAACACTGTGGTCTTCAGTGTGATGTCGTAGGCCCGCCTCGAACTGTCGTACTCAGCGAAGGTGGGCTCCTCATGGGAGAGGTGGTAAGCGGCGATCTTGGTCAGGTTACTGAGACCCCACATGGGGTCGACGAGGGGCTGCATACCCCCTAGTATGTTGGAGGCCCTCTTGACCGGGCCAAAAATCGTCAGAGGCCCGGACCGGAACGGATTTTTGACCCAGGATTAGGGTCAACGTCTGGTCATTCCATTCAGGATTGACACGACCGCGTTGTGGATTTCGACTGTGGCCTTGTGCAGGTCAGCTTCGATTTCCTGAGCCCAAGCGGTAAGCCCTGCGTACCCGACCAGAGCGACTATGGCGGTCAGCAAGCCGAAGGCGGTGCAGTTCATGGCCTCAGAGATGCCTTCCGCCAAGAGGCGGGCTTTCTGGCTGGCGTCGACACTCTCGACCCCGACCGCGGCAAACGCCTTGATGAGCCCGACAATGGTCCCTAGCAGGCCACTAAGCATGGCCAGGTTGGCAAATAGGGCCAGGTAGCCAACCCTCTTGGAGATCAGGGGAACCTCAGCGAGGGCGGCCTCGTCCATTCCTTCCTGGAACCCATGAGACCCTCGATGCAGTCGGGTCAAGCCAGCCAGGGTGATATTCCCCAAGGGGGAGTTCGCCAGCTTGGCTACCCTATGCGCACGGGCCCAATCCCCAGCGAGGATCAGCTTGCAGAGCGTCGCCTCGAAGATCCGGGGGTCTTGGTAGGCGCTAAACAGGTAGACCACCCGTTCGGCGATGATGGCCACGGAGGACAGGAGCCAGCCTAGGATGAGCCACATAGCCCACCCACCCGCTTGGAATTGGTACCAGAGAAATGTCATTCGCCACTGGGCAGGCGGTCGTCGAACTGACGGTAGGCCTGCGTCTCGACAGCTCCCCGGGCCGAAGACCCCTGGTAGTGTCCCTTCTCCGAGTACAACAAAGGTTCCCCCACCATTGTGGTGAACCTGATCTGACAAAACCGCATCCCAGGGTAGACCCTGACTGGGATCTGGGCCGTGACTTCCAGGGTGTACTGACCATTGAAGCCTGAATCACCGTAGCCTGCCGTCTCGTGAACCTTGACGAACATGCGGCCGATGCTGGATTTGCCGTCCAGCACTGGAACGTAATGCCTGGTGTGTACGACCTCGGCTGTGTGCATCAAGTAGCAGATCCCTGGCTTCAGGACCCAACCTTGTTTGGGGTCCATTTCGAACCGGTCTACCAACCACCTCTCTTTGGAGTCGAAGACCGGACACGTCACGCTTTGGAAAAAGCGGCCATCCTGAGTAGTATGGGGGGTACCCAGGATGGGGCCCACGTCTGTGTAGGTCCCCTTGTAGATCGCGACCCCCGTCCCCAGAGTCAGATCTACAGACCCTGGGTTGACGTACTTTGAGTCAAAGGGGGAGATCTGGATCCTCCCCTGGCGCAACTCTTCTTGTACTTGAGGTCCCGTTAAGATTCCAGCCAAATGCATGGCCGCCTTTTACACCAGGCCTAGCTTGGCGTAAACCGAATAGCGTAACGCCACGTTGGACGCTGCTTTTTCAACGAAGTGCCTCACCCGGAACAAAGGCATCACCTTGTTCTGCTTGCGCCCTTTGGGTACTGGCTCGATCGTGATCGTGGGGTTGCCCTTACCATCGTCCCCGAACGCGACGATGCGGCCCTTCTTGTTCTGGTACTTCCCGTACGTGATCAAGTCCCCCACGTTGAAGTAGGCTGCCGTCCGGTCCATGACGCTCAAATCTTGAAGTTGTGGCCCATGGTGGGGACCCAGAGGTCCTTAGTCTTCGAAGTTCGGAGGAAGTCCTCGCCAACATAGGCGTACCCCCCGTCACCCCACTTGGTTCCCCAGGAGTTCTTGATGATGAACCCCTTCTGCCTGTCGTAGCCTACGACCACCATGGCGTGGCCTCCCACGTAAGGGGCTTTGGGGGCCCTTAGAGTGGAGGTCCCCTTGTGACTACCGAAAGCCTTGTCGATCTGGGTTCCGAAAACAACAGGGTGCTGGCCCCAGAGCGCCTTCAAGATCTGGTCAATCCGATGCTCACCGACACCATCGATCCGGTAGTACCCCTTGATCTTGCGACTGGTGGCCTTCAGCATGGCTTTCAAGCTGGGCAGGACATCCCACTTGGAAGGGTCATAGGGCCAGTACTCTTCCAAACAGATCCCGAACTTGTTGATCACCTGAAAGGCCAGTCGGATGTGGGTCCCTGACTTGACCTTGACATCGCTCTTGCCGTCCCCGTTCAAGTCCATGAGGTTACGGGCCAAGGTCCACACGAACATGCGGCTCAATTGGACCTTTGGGTGTCCCTGGATTGAGCTGATGATCTCCACCGAATCTGCCGTCGCATTGCCGACACAAGAGGGTAGTCCCCCTTGGCTGGTGTTGGTGCAGTGGGGTCGGAGGTCCACATCCCCTGTCTGAGCTTCTTGCAACAGGGGCAACAGTTCGGTGGCGAACTTGAGGTCGGGGGATTCCCCCCGCTTTTTCCCAGGATCTGGGACGTAGCCATATTCAAGGGGCATTTCGGCCATGTCGGTAGTCCGTGACAAGTAACTTATTGTAGCCAGACTTACGGCATGAGACACCTACTGATTGCGCTGCTCCTGTGCAGCTGTGGTGGGACCTTTGAGCCAGGTAAGGGCGAGGCGGAGAGCCCGGCCACCTACAAGGCCATGTGTCGTCACTTGCAGAGCCTGGGATGCCCCGAAGGAGACGCGGTCTACAACGATGACTTGCCAGGTCCCGTTGATGTCCCCAATCAGAGCTGTGAGGACTTTCACCGAGGCCTGAGCGAGGACGGGATCCCCGTGAATGCCAAGTGCGTCAGGTTGGCTCCCACCTGTGATGAGGTCGAGGCCTACCGGCAAAAAGACCCTTCCGAGTGTGGTTGACTTCAGTGTAGGTTAGTGTCGTGGTCCGCCCGATCGAAAAGGTTGGGGGGCATTCGAGACTTGACGCACACCCTTTTTAAGCCGGGAGACTTTCATGCGAGACTCCGACTTGATAATGCCCGGCCTTTGGCAAGGCCGACGGCCTCCAGAAGGCACCTACTTGTCAGAGCGAGGATTCACTCTCCTCATTTTGTGCGCCCGTGAGTGGCAACCTCCAGCAACAGACTTCCCTGGAGTCCACGTCTTTTACGCCCCTAATGACGATTCCCCGGCCCTTCCCCTGACCTCTGAAGGCCTGGCACTTGCTATGCGCGCAGCGCGGACTGCCGCTGCGGCCATTCAAAATGGGGGGCTTGTGTTGAGCTCATGTTGGGCAGGGGTAAATCGATCCGGCCTCGTCTCAGCCCTTACAGTCCACTACCTAACTGGTTGTTCAGGGGACGACGCCATTCGCCTGATCCGGCGAAAGAGGCGCCCCAGGATGGGGCACAGACCGTTGAGCAACGCTCAATTTACTGAGGTCTTGCGAAGGCTACCTTCTAGAGATATGACTCCGATCCATGGCCATTACATACCTCAAAGGTGATGCCACTCTCCCCCAAGCGAGTGGACCCAAGATAATCGCTCACATCGTCAATACTGCAGGGGGTTGGGGCGCTGGCTTTGTAGTTGCGATCTCGAATCGTTGGCCTGAGCCGGAAAGGGCTTACCGTCTTTGGCACCGTCAAGGACCAGAGTTCAGGTTAGGGGCCCTCCAGATGGTTCCTGTCGAGCCAGACCTTTGGGTAGCCAACATGGTGGCTCAATTCGAGTTTGGCACCTCTGGGAACCCGCCAATTCGGTATGACGCCCTGAGCACCTGTCTTGCCAAGTTGGCTGTCGAAGCTCAGGAGAAGGGGGCGGCGGTCCACGCCCCCCGCATTGGATGTGGCTTGGCAGGTGGGACTTGGGACAAGGTCGAACCCCTCATCAACGAAGCTCTTCAGGAGGTCCCCGTCTACATCTACGATTTCGGCGGTTGAGACGCTGGGGACACTGGTGTATCCTCAGCTCATGTCCGACGAGAGCATCAAACCCCTCCAGAATCGAGTCCTGATCAAGGAAGACCCCAAGCAGGAGTACACGACTTCAGGGGGCATCATCGTCCCCCAGACCGTACGCGACGGCAAGTTCTACGCGACCGCCTCTGTGATCGCCGTAGGCGAAGGTCGTCTGCTCAAAAACGGGAGCAAAGTCCCCCCGGAAGTGAAGCCAGGTGACCGCATCCTCCTAGGGAAGTCCCTAGGCTCTGCAGTCACCTACCAGGGGGAAGAGCATCGTGTCGTGGACGCAGACCTGATCGAGGGGGTCATCGAAGATTGAATGTTCAGGGCCCCATAGCTCAGTGGTAGAGCTAGCCGTTTCTAACCGGCCAGGTCGGGGGTTCGATCCCCTCTGGGGCCGCTCACCAGTAATGGTAGTAAATGGTCCGCGGATACCGCGGGTTAAGCTCATCGTAACGGTCCGAACGCAGAAGGTGGCGCTCGGACCTACGACGGTGCCTAGACGCGGCAGTCTTGTAGAACCTCAACGAGTAGGCAAGCATGCACCTGAGATTGTGCCGCTTCCCACTGAACTTGTTTTTTCGACGGTGGTTGGTGTGCATATAAGCGCACGCACACTTCCCTCGGCCAGAGCCAGTGGTAGTCCGCGGCAGAGCCTTTTGCCTTGAGGGCTGATCGCTGCTGCTGTGAGTTCGTCACCACGGTCGGGTTCCCTGAATCCTGAACAAGAGATACCACACAATTCCGCCCGCGCCAAGAGTTGGGTCAGCTCCTGTTCATTGCCTACTGCTAGGAAGGCAATCGTGTTCGACTTTTCGAACCACTCCTGGTCTTCTTGGGGGTGCTCGTCCACGAACTGCCTCAGGGCATGGCTAGCCTGGACTGCCTGCTGGGCAGGCGACAGGTCTGCCCGCACTACGAGATAGAGCTTCATATGAAGGGGTCTACCTCGTCCACAGCCTCGGCCTCCCACAAGGACTTGATTGCTCGGTTGCGTTGAGACTCGAAATGCTTTTCGACCCTGTCGAGCAACTCTGAGGGCAACCCATGTTTTTCCAACGACTGGCGCCATCCAGCTCTTGGAATAGCATGCCTCATTCCCGAGTGCCTCTCACCAATGAACATGCCACAAGGGTTGGAGTAGACCCTTCCGTGTGGGGTCTCGATATAGGGCCACAGCTCCAAAGGTGAGTCATTGCAGCAACCGCAGTTAAACCTCGTCTCGTAGTCCGTGACTAAGGAATTCACGGACGGCGAGCGGTAGACCACCTTGCCCCAACGTCCGACCTTTTCAGTGAGATCAGGGTAGAGGCGCTGCAACCTTTCGACTCGTAGAGCCTCTTCCACCTTCTTGGATGCTTCTGCTTGCAGCTTCTCCGCCTCGCGGCGGAGTTCTTCAACAGGGTCAGACATTGAGCGCCTCCTTGGCGTATGCGAATGCTGCTTGGATGCTCTCCACCGAATGATCCATGAAGAACTTGGTTTCAGACCGAGAGCCGTTGCGGAAGATGTCCAGCTTGACAGGTCCCGTCTTGATCGCCCATTCGAAGTCAATGGTCAGCCCCTTCTGCTGGATAATGCGTCGACAGAGCCGGGTCTCATCCAGCTTCAGGTCGGGGCACCACCCTTCGTAAGTAACCCCCCGACTATAGTAGCTGTCAGGGGACAGCGCAGGATCCTTCACGAGCTCCGTGTAGGCGAGGTACAAGGGATCGGTGGCTTCGAAGAGGGCCCAAGACTCCTTGAATTCCTGCTCGCTTTTCTCGCGCTCGTCTCGCCGCTTTTGTTCCGTTTCCGAGACCCATTCCTCTACGAAGGTCAGGGCTGCCCCTTCCCGACGAAAGCTAGTCGTTGAAGCCACGGTTCTAGCTAAGGGGTCCCCCTCCTCGTCATCGTAGTCATCATCTTCGCTGTCACCGCTGGAAGCCGGGACAGTCTGGTAGGTCTTGATCGTCCCGTCCTCCTCGAAAGACGGTTTCCAAGCGTCTCGATCCACACAGCGCGAGTTGACCAGTTCAGGCCAGCCCACCCCCATAGGGTCCGAGAAATCGTAGAACCTGTACTCGTAGGGGCAGGCCCAGTAGCAGCCCTCGACAACCAGCAGCTGGTTTTCTCGGTTGTACTCGTAACTAGCCCAGCAAAACCCGTGACCCTTCGCGGCTTCTTTGGGGAGGAAGTCTCTGCGAGCTCCGGTGTCGAGCTCAATGACGGTTTGCCCCTGGTAGTCCTCACCGCAAACCAGGTAGGGATGCCCATTCGGATGGTCTTCAACGAACAGGTATGGGAAGTGCCTGTAGTTGTTGCGCACATCTGCAATTGGTTGGTCGGATCCCTGACGGTAGACGAGGCCTTGCGTGTAGTCCCAAGTCCCCTGTCCCGTGGTAAAGGGCGTGACGACAAGCTTGTACTGGCCAGACGCTGAGAAGTACTCCTGCCGCCGTTCCAACACCGCGTTTTCTGGCACGAAGTGCCTGTCCTTGGCCATCTTGTAGTAGAGAGCCGAGACCTTTCGAGGCACCAGCTTCAGGAGGGAGCTTCTGTTCTCCTGAGACAGGCTTTGGGCACTTACGTCGAGTAACCGCGCCTGAGTCTCGACATCGGGGTTCTTGACCCAGGCCCGTATGGCTTCTCGGTAGAAGTAAAGTGGGGTGCCCCATAACACCTCCACAATGCGGCGCATCAACCAGTCAGACATACCTCTCGGCAGGCCAGCTTTTTCGATGGCTAGGTAGCGGACACCACGGACAAAGCCGTACGCCAAGTACAGAGCTCGTGCTTGTAAGCGGTAGTGTTCCCTGCGAAATTGCAAGGAAGAAAGAGCCACCTCATAGTTCGGGGGCTTTTCCGCTTTAAGCCGCGCTTTCTCCTGCTTCAGGGCGCGGGTTTCTTCAACTTGCTGCTTGATGGCAGCCTTCAACTTCTGAATGGTCTCGTTCATGGTACATCTCCAGATTTGTCGTTCAAGTTCCAGGGTTTAGGGGAACCGACAGATCTGGAGGGCCACGTGCTTCAAGAGCCCATCTTGTTGGAAAGCCGCTGTATCTACAACATCACGGTTCGCAACCTAACCCAAGTCCCTCGGCGTGTCAAGGTCAGACAGGGGGTTCTCGGTGGATCCGCAACTCTTTGCCGGTCCACCAGACCTCTCGGTATTCGATCTTGGGGTGGGCTGATTGGAGCAACTGAGACATTCCCGCAGTACCCTTGGAGAGGTCTTCCTGCAATTTGAACGCGATACCCACGTCGACATAGACCCCGTCCGGGTCAGGGTGCTCTCGTTTGAGCATGCGGCGGTTGCGGGCGGGGCCAGCGCCAGGCCAGGGTCCGTCCAAAGCGTGGTCGACAGGACAGGGGCGCCCTTCGAAGCCTAGCAGCTCCCCCACGTAGCCTGCGATCATGTCGAGTCCCCGAGCCTTGCCCTGAACCAGAATCGTCCCCTTTGGGAACTCTGCGAGGACTCTCTCTACAGGGAGCTGGTCGAGCCAGACACGAGGGCCACACACAAGAACCTTCATGAGGCTTAGGTACACCGTGTTTCATGGTGTACCTTAAGACATGCCGTACGTGCCCTCCGTAGGGGATACTTGGGAAACGTGGGACCCCTTACGGGAGGCCTCGGTCAAAGGCTGTATAGTAGCAGTGGGAGCTTCCGCGATTCGGGTCATTGGTGCAGCGGGAAACATCGTGACCGTTCCAGTTGCAACGTGGGCTCACGCTTGGAGGTTCCATTCGCATCGGGTAAGCCATGGCCCTTGCTGGCACCCTGAATGCAGCGAAACTAATGCCCCCCTGATGTTCAACCCCCCTTCAGGGGTAGCCCCTTTTACCTGTGCAAGCCACGTACCTTTGGGGGCTCGTCTACAGATCCAGGGAGACGACGTAGACAAGACAAAGCACGAATGCCCCATATGCGGCTTTGACCAGTGGCACCCTCGCAGCGAACTTGTCTGGTTAGGAGGGGTGCGCCCCTCCTTGAAGCTTGAATGCACTATGTGCAACAGCGCTTGGCTATTTGCTGAAATGCCCGAAGGACCTGAGGGGGCGAGATCGCTGTACTCAAGCCTGGCACCGTACCTGGGTCAGGCCCAAGTACAGGTAGGTCGCTTGGCTTACAAGGCCTTGGAAGACCTCAAGGAATCGTTCGAGCACCACCTACACCCCTCTTTGGGGGCGCGACAAGCCCTCTTGACATGGCAATCTGACAGCCTCGACCCAATAGAAGGTGACCTCTGGTTCTACCAAGGCCGCCTAGTCAAGGCTCAGGTCTCGAAGTCTAAGCGCTACGGTGTGGATACCGTGGCCGTGGTAGTCACCACCGTCGATGGCCCCCTTGCGACGTGCACCGTCGTAACGTACCATGACTTCCAGGAACACGCTGTCTTTCCCAATCACCTGACCTCCTCGAAGAGGCACGGGGCACTCCGCCCAGGAAGCTTCTGGAGTAGGGGTGACGGACCCCCTTGCGAGGTCCTCAATGTGTTGGGGGGTCAACCCGATTTGGAGTTCGTGGTGTTCAGCCGCGACTCAGAGACCCTCTACCTCAGCACGACGGATTTCTTGAAAGCCTTCCATGTGGAGGACGTCCCTGCCCCCTGTGAGGTCGGGCAGACTTGGGCTCTTGCCGCTGCCCTCTTCACGGTCGTGGCGATTGAAGCGAGCCTCCACCAGGTGACCTTGTCCGATCTGGAGGGGCAATTCACGCAAGTGGTCTCCTACTGGGAGCTCTCAACCAGGTACCAACGAGTGGTGGAACCCGGCTTCTGGGACCTCGTAGGTTGGCCCGAGGGCCAATGAGGGCCCCGCGTCTCGGTGTACTAGCGGAACACGAGACTCCTTTTGGAGCCTCAGTAAGTAGGCGACTCAGTCGCAACAACCTGACCGAGATGAGCTATGAAAATCGATTGTGCTTTCTGTGCTCGACAAGCCAAGGCCTTTTTCCTGACTCTGGACGGCGGTTTCTGGGCTGTCTGTCCCAGGCACAGCCCCGTGTTCAAGCGGATCGCCATGCAGCTGGACCCTGAGAAGTACGACATTGTCGGATATATCAGAGAAAACTACGAGCCCTGTGAGCAAACGCAAAGTGCCCAAGAAGAGCAACATTGCTAGGCAAGGCAGCGACCGGATTCGTCACAAGCGATGGCGGCACGTTGAGCATGACTACGTCGTCACGGTTTTGGAAACCTTGAACTACGGGCACGGCAAAGTCAGGTGCACCATCCTAGTAGACCGCACCCGGTACAGTAAGCGCCCCAGGCTCTGGACTGAGGAAGCCTTCCTGGTAGCCTTCAAGCCCGTAGGAAGGCCCCAGAAAGAGCAAACCCTATGGGATCTTCTTTGACTTTCGGTGTAGACTGCCCTTGAGGGCCCGATATGTTCCTATCTAGTGACCTCTGTCAGGGCCCTGCACTTCCTCTCGCGTGTACTCTTGCTGTGCTTGTCGGGGCCATCCTAGGCTACGCCCTTGGAAGATGGGCTCGGGGCCGCGAGGCAGAACGCCAAGAGAAGCTACTTCGAGAGACCCTCTCGGGGTCTTGCTTTGTCCGGCGCTGTATCAACGCGGGCGAGGCTGACCTCGAAAGGTGATGATCCCGTGGGTCATGTCGTAAGGGGAGACCGCGACACGTACGAAGTCTCCGGGGAGGACACGGATGTGGTGCTTTTTCATCTTGCCCCCCAAGCGAGCTCGAATCTGGGCCCCGTCTTTTCCACCCACCCTGGTTTGGATCTGGTACTGACCCCCACCCATTGCATCCAACACCACACCTTCCAGCTCAATCAGGTCTTCTCTGGGCAAACTACTAATCCTCCGTTCGATCTCGTCAGGCTAGGATACAAGTAGATCAAAGTCAAGGATGACCCCAATCCACGTCACCAGCTTTACGGACGACTCCCAGTTTCAAGGGGTCATCGAACCTGAGGATGCCTCTTGGAAGCTATACCTCGACAAGCAAGGGTACCCTCGTTTGGTTGTAAGGGTTACCGTTCGTAGAGGGGACACCACCCATCAGGGGTACGTTGCCGTGGATGATGTTCTACCCGAGGGCTCTTCCGTGCCCCAATTGATGCAGAGGTTGATAGATGACGAAGGCTGACCTACAGGGGACGATTCGGGATCGGTCCACACACCCAGACAGGAGGGCGGGCACATCCTCCGGTCCGCGATACGCATTCGAAGTCGACCGGGGTTACCAAGCCCCAGTCATCTTGGGAGAGGGGGAGACCCCAGAAGAGGCCAGAGCTCAGGCGGCGAAGTTCGAGGACCCCTCACCTAGAAAGCCCAGTTACGAAGAGCTGGAGACCTCCGCTCAGACGAGGGACCACATTGACATTGTCCGAAAGCTACTGCGCCTGTTCGCCATGGAGCTTACCCAACGAGGGGAGACCCACGACCAGTCGAAGCTGAGCCGTGCCGAGGTGGACGTTTACACGGAGTTCACCCCCAAGCTCAAGGGTATCGAGTACGGGTCCGAGGAATACAAGGCCTGCTTGGCTGCGATGGCTCCAGCCCTCAAGCATCACTACGCCCACAACAGGCACCATCCAGAGTTTTTCGAAGAGGGGCTCGACGGGATGAACCTCATAGACCTCCTCGAAATGTACGTGGATTGGGTGGCTTCTGGGAAGCGCCACGCCGGGGACATCCGGAAGAGTATCGAGATCAGCAAGGCTCGATTCAAGATGTCGGACCAGTTGGCAGCCATCTTTGCCAACACGGCGAGGGACTACCCCCTCTAGAAGACTAGAAGTCCCAGGCCACGTACCCGCCATAGATAGGGACCACTCCTTTAGAGTAGTCTCGCCAGAACCCCACTTTGCGCACCCTACGCTCGAACTTCGTGAGGGCTTCCACTTCGAGCTGACGGATGCGCTCTCGGGTCAATAGGAGCAGGCCTCCGACATCCTCCAACGTCCGACCGTCAGCGTAGTCCAAGGAGCACAAGGTATTACCCACTTCATCCGGCTCCAAGCCCTTGTAATTTAGGACGATCTCCCCGTAGGTGTTGACGTCCAGGTACATGTTGTGTCGGCACCCTACCCAAGGGCATGGCCTGGGCCCTTCCAGACATTCCGCCCTAGTTTTAGGACGCCCGTCAAGGGAGGGGGTATCCTGGACCATGGTTAGCTTGACTTTTCCCTGCACGGGTCTTTAAGTACACCGATGTCCGAGTACTACGTGGAAATGTTGTGGGACTGTCCCATCTGCCACCATGAGAACAAAGGTGTTCAAGGGGAGGACGAGGGTCTACGTTGCTCAGGCTGCGGGGCGCAGAAGACTGCGGACACCCCCTACAGAATGCCTCGGGACATCAGTCGAGCTGCAGCAGTAACGGACCCTCGACACGTTGGTTGGGGCAAGGCTGCCGCACACTGGACCTGCAGTTATTGCGGATCTCAGGAGAGGGACCTGCAAGGCCAATGCTCTTCCTGTGGGGCGTCGAAAGACGAGAGGGTGCGCCCGCCTCAGGCTCAACCGTTGAAGCTGCCAATTGAAGTTCCAAAGAGGCGGAGCACTGTCCCTCTTCTCGTCGGGGGTCTGGCTACGATTGGGGTGGTGTCAGGGGCCCTCTACTGGGGGCTTTCGAGCCATGCAGGGGAGGCTACGATCACCAAAGTCAAGTGGAGTCGTGAAGTTCGGTTGGAGGAGAAGAAGACTCTGGAGAGTCAGGACTGGGCGGACAACGTCCCTTTCTCTGCGTTCAACAAGTCTTGCAATTCCAAGGTCAGGGGCACCACGAAGTGCAACCCACATCGTTGCAACCCTCATCCCGAGTCCTACGAATACAACTGCACCGGTGGGGGAACCAGAGCGTGCAACTGCAGACCCCAGTGCACCGATACGGGTACCGGCTTAGCCAAGTGCAAAGAGGTGTGTGACAGGTGCCCTGTGCCCAAAACCTGCCAGACGGGTACCCGCACGGTTTACGACACCTGCTACGACACATGCCCTGTAACTGACATGTGGTGTTCGTACCAATACCATTCCTGGGAGACCGTTCAGGTTGAGAACATGCAGGGGTCGGACAATCACCCTACGTGGCCTGAGCTCTATGCGGGGCCGAACCAAAGGGTGGCCCAATCTGCGCGGTATGAGGTGCACTACACCTCAGGAGATCAAAATTGGGTGGAGACCCCGACAGAACAAGTATTTGTCACCCGAGAGGTGGGACAGGCCCACCGTATTGAATGGAACCACGCTGGGGCCTTCCAAGTGTTGGATTGAAAGCATGACATCGTTCTGGTCTTGTGACGAAACAGGCGCCACCAAGTACTCCAGTCTAGAAGCTGCTATCCAGGCGGCGATTGAAGGGGTTAAAGACCCTCCCACTGAATTGAAGGTCTACCAGTTCAGGCCGACCGCTGTTGAGCCCGAAGCCTTTTGCAAACGCAACACGAGCCCTCTGAGAGACCTCCTGGAACGTTTGGACGTGGGTTATGGCGTGGGGTCTAGCTCACCTCCCACAGAGGCCATGTTGAGGGCCGAGCGAGCCTTTGTTGAAGCGGTAGTAGCCGCTTATGAAAACTGGGCCCTGGAAGTTGTCGAAGCCCGAACCGTGCCAGTTTCCACCCCCGAAAGGGCGTTCAACCTAACGGTGTGACGCGATCCATTGCTCTGCGGCATGGAGGTTCTCCTCAGCCTCTCTCAAAGCCTGCAACTCGGGTAAGGCGAGTTCCTTCAAGGCCTTCAAGGCATCCTTCTCTTTAGAAAGAGGACCTGACGTACGGTCAGGTCTCCATAGCCATCCTGGGGGGTAGCAAGAAGCCCACCATTGGCCTCTAAGCGTTCGAACTTGGACTCGGATGGGCCCTATCGAAGTCGACCATGTAACCCCCGTCAAGCTTGACGATGACACGGGCAGGTCTAGACCGAACAGGGAAAGCGTTTTGGGTAGGGACATGGGCCCACTCTAGCAGGCCCGGCCCTAAAGTCTAGGGCTGTAGGGGGATCACCACAGGGGCTCCCGGAGGATCGGTGCTTACTAGTGTTGCGGTAGCCCCGCTGTCGACGGCATCCGGCAAGGTGTCTGTGTGCCTAGCTCCGACGTTCCACTGAGCCAGACCTAGTCGGTAGGCGTGGGCCATTGAAACGCCAGTCCCTATCAGTGAACTTGTCAAGGCATTGTTTGGGGCAGGCCATGTATAGAAGACGGGCGGATCTGGTATAGATGGGAAGGTGTAGCGGTCAGACACCCGGGTGCAACTCTGGATGTTGGTGACCTGGATCACTGAGTTGGGAACCGCTACTTCGAGCGCGGGGGAGAAGAACACAAGCCCGTCCGGCGAACCCAGCAGGCCACCTGACACCTCACCTGAGAATTGGCTGACATTCAACCGAATAGGGTAAGGGACCTGATTGACCCATCTGAACAAGGCAGGCATTGACCTCAGGGTCTGCCCTATCGTGGTGACCACATCCGAGTCTACTCTCAACGAGTAATACTCCTGGCCCTCCAAGTCTGAAGCCAGGGTCAGATCAATAGTGGTGCTAGTCACGGCCACAGCGGCAGTCACGCTCACCAAGGTCCCGTTGATGTGAGACACCACATAGTTGGAAGGGTCCGTTACGGCAGGGCCCACATCCAAAGGGGCGTCCACCAAAAGGGTCAACCTTCTAGCTGATCGGGCAGTAGCCCTAACACCTACGAATGCAGCAAAGAGGTTGACATCAAAGAAGGTCTCCGCACTAGGGATAGTCCCGACATCAATCTCTATTGTGATGACGCTGGGGGAGTAGGCGAGCTCTACTGTTGGGATTGATGACAGGGTCACCAAGTGCTCTACATCGAATAGGAGAGGGTAGGACACCTCCGCTGTTGGGACACCCCC
>JACCDR011460252.1_pt1 | contig 18840 bp, 20 predicted proteins | sample 7446431 | NCBI WGS metagenome assembly JACCDR01 (sample SAMN15323443, study PRJNA562643) | freshwater metagenome | isolation source: river surface water | place: USA:Blue River Watershed | collected 2017-08-17
CAGAAACATGGAAAGCCCCAAGTGCGCGTGACGGGCCATTCGCTTTATCTGTCGGCCTAGTTTCCACCTGAGTTACCGACAGCGTTACCAGTCCCTGTGCCAAGGCTGGTCGAACAACGCCGGGTGTAGTGCGTGAACGGTGTTTCTCGGGTGCGGCCCATGCAGGCCCGTTAGCTGCGTCAATTTGCGCCCTGACGTGGACGATGTTTCGGTCAGCACGGCAGGGGTCGATACCTGCACGCCGGGGCTACTCGCGTATAGCCTGATCCGACACCAGCACTCTGGCATGTCTACATTTCACCACGTGCTGACCGAAACACCGTCCTGAAAAGCAAAGGCCCTAGTCCGTGCTTTCCGTGCGGCGGCACTTACCAGTTCGAAACGACCCGGTGAAAGCACAGGCTAGGGCCTGCTGATTTTCGTCTAGCGCCGCCGCACTTGACAAGGTGTATTTTACAACAGCCTGCAAAAATGTACAGTGTTTTATGCGTGGAAACCCTAGTTGCCAAAACCCGCCGCAAATGACACGCATATGTGCGCAAAAATGGACACTGCCGCCTGTAGTGTCTGGAATTGCGTACACGTTCCCAAAACGAGTACGTTTGTAGCTATTCCTGCAGCATCTCAGGCGTCACAGTGTTCCGCGCCACCTGCCCGAACCTGTCGCTGTAGGTGATGCTCGTTACCTGCCTCTCCGCGATCCAGCCGCCCCGCGCTGCGTAGGCATCACGCGCCGCTAGTGTCGGATGCTGAATCACTGTCATGCCGCTGTGCTCCTTTTCCTCTACGTGGTGCCTGTGGCCTGTGTGGCAGTAACGCTTAGTCGTGCCGCCCCAAACCTTGGGGAACTGCGCGGCGAACAGGATGGGCAACTCATGCGGCTTTTTCATGTGCCCGTGATGCCATGCAAGCATCGTCTCCCCGTGCTGGTGCGTGTAGTACGGCAGCTCCGAGTCGATCACCTCTAGGCGCGGTTCGTTCTCGTACATGGCTTGGAACATTGCCCGCAGCCAAACGCTGCTGCTGATGTCGTGGTTACCTTCAGCAAGCAGGACGACAACCCGCTCATGCTTGGCAAGAGCCATCCCGATGACAGTACGCAATATCCGAATCGCCGTCTTCACCATCTTGGGCATGCGGCCATCTGCGTCTAGGATGTTGCCGTGTAGCGGGGTCGTCGCACTGATGGCAGAGTCGTAGTGCAAGAAGTCGCCTAGTTGAGCTATGACGCAGGTTCCCGCCTTTGGGGATGCCTCTACCATCGCCGCAAAGCACCCCACAAGCGTTTTTTCCGCGATGCCTAAGTCCCAATCGCCTGACTTGGTTTCAACGTCCCACGCAAGCGCCCCAACATGGCTATCAGTCAATGTGTAGACATTGCACAGATTCTGCGACACGTTCGCCGGACATGGCGCAGGCGGCATCTTGGGGATGTCCTCGCACATCGCGGCGACCGCCTCGCGCATGATGGCCTCTTGCGCCGCCGTGTCGGCTTTAGACATCACCCACTGGCCCTTGATCTTGCCATCAGGGTCGTAATACGTGCTGACGCCTCTGAGCATCTGTCCTGGCGATACGGGATGAGTTAGGTCGTGTTCTGGACTCCACCCCTTTACCGCTGCTTTGATCTTGAGCAGATGCAGCCCGCGCTCTAGCGTGCGGTTGTTGATGCCCATTGCTGCGGCAGCTTTGCGTATGCTGCCGTATTTCTCTATCGCTTCGATGTACTCAAGCTGGCGAACCGTGGCGAATTGCACTAACTTGGAGTAATCCATGTGATCCCTTAAAGTCGGTAAGTTCGTACAGGGGCACGCGATCCAGCATCGTGCTTGCAGACTATCGCTATAGCCCTTTGCGGGTCTTCAAAGTTCAAAGCCTCGTAAGCGCACATTGCCGCCTTTGCTCCGCTTCCTATGGCCTCTATGCCTCGCGTGATGCGCTCCGGTGTCGTGCTGACGTTGTAGGAGACAAGCCCCGACGCGGATAGAATCAGACACTGTGAGCCGGTGAATTTCGGAGGCTTATCTGTCGCCCCTTTTTTCCACCAGGACAGAAATTCCTCCGCTTCGTTTACGTCACCCGCGAAGCCGATCAGACAACCCTTGCTGCGGTAGACCTTCCTGCCAAGCCATACCCGGTCGCCGTCCGACACGCTGCTGTCAGACACCATCAGCCCTAGTCGGGCATCGGCGAGTATTGAGGTCACTGCGTTGCCTTGATGTACTCTTGCAGCGTCACGATCTTTGCCGCCATTCGGTCAGCTTCTTGGCCCAATCCAACAAGAGAAGCCGCACAGCTTCCGAGTAACTCCCGCTCAACGCCTCCGGTTCCATGATTTCCGCTGGAGGCTGTGGCACTGCTGGCGGGGCTGTTGGGGGCGGCGAGGATGGCTTCAAGGTTCCGCAACCCGTCAGCAGCAGCACGAGCAACATGCTCAGTATTGCGTTTCGATTCTTGGTAAGCACGGTCAACCCTCCCCACTTTGGTTTGCAGTTCAGACTCACGTTTCCGGGCGGCTTCTGAGGCTTCCAGCGCCGCCGCAGTGCGCTGGGCTATGTCCTTGTCCCATTCGGCTGTAATCGCGTCCTGGCCCTTTGTGTAGGCTTTCCAGTGCGTCCCGGCTAGGAACACGGCGACGATCAGCGCAGCAGCGATACGAAAGTACATCTTGTCCTCCAAGGGCACCGGCTAAGTGCATGATTCCCGCCGCACAGGGCACACATCATTCGGACTCGAAAAGCACGCGCTCTGCCATGCGCCGTTTAACCAACCCCGGCAGTACCTGACCATTGGCATACACCCAGCGGTCGAACTCCTTTGCCGCGCCTTTTCTGTCGCCTGCGTTCAACTTGCGCAGCAGCGTGGAATTGAGCAGATTTTTGGCCCCGGCGTTGTAGGCGAAGTCCGTCAGCGCATCGAACTCGTTTTGACTCAGCGGGACGGTGACGTAGCGATTGACTGCGCGTTCGTACTCGCCAAGAGTCGCCCGCATGATGTCGTCGGCCTGCGCCTGAGTGATGGGCGCATCAGTCAGCTTCACGGGCGTGCCGTCTGCGTAGCGGGTGGAGCCGTAGCCGATAGTTGGGACACCGGCAGGGCAGCGGTATGGTTTGGAGCGGAAGCCCTCAAAACGCCGGATTAGCTCTAGACACTTCTCCGAGGCTTTCATGGCTTATCCTGCCGGATGAATTTGCCCGCCAAGCCAAACAGCGACACAAGCCCCGTGCCCTTTGCCACCCACTCAGTAGGCAGATGGACTAGCCAATCCTGCGGGAGCGTTGACCAGAGCGCGATGGTTGCGGCACTCACGGCTAACGCGATGGTCGAATAGTCCGATAGGCGGCTGCGCCAGTTGTTAACCAGTTTCATCTAACGCTCCCGGTGATGTGGGCTGTGTATCAGGGCATTCGCTGTCTAGCGGTGTTCTGTCTGTCCATTCGTGCAGGCGGTCGGTGTCTTGCTCTTCTTCGCGGCGCAATAGCCAGCGCAGAAGGTCGATCACCGGCTCCTCTCAATCAGCCGGTCAAGTTTGCGATCCACCTCCTTGATGTCACTCCGAAGGCTTGCCAATGCCTCACGCGCCGCAGCGTCCTGCGTGTTGTCGCGCTCCCGCTGCAATACAACCGCCGTCTCTAGGTTCGTGATGCGGCTGTCTATCTTGCTTATGAACCACACCAGTGCGCCGGTCTGCGCGATGATTGCGACGATCAGGGTGATCGGCACGCTCTTGCTCAAGTGCCAGGAGGTTTCTTGCGTCATGGCTAGTCCACCTGATAATCAAAGTCGATTTCGATCTTGTCCCCCACCGCCCAAGTTATTGGGGTGGCTGATCCCATGTAAGCAGCGGTCGATCCGGCTATCGCGCACCGAACAACGGATGCACCGGCCACGATATGAGACACCCCCGCATACACCGTAGGCCCCGTTGCATCCTCGATGTAGCAAGACCCTGAAGAATTGCGGGCCGCTTGCTTGGGCAGGCTGAAGGTCCACGCGCCCGAGCCCACGTTTGTCGTGCTGCCAATCGTCATCTGAATGTTGCCCCGGCAGGTGTCGCCGTCATAGATATACGATGCATTCAGGGTGCCGTTACCGATGTCCGTAGCCCCGCCACTGCCCCAGGTTGGGGTGTAGACCTGTCGCGGCATGCTGATGTAGTTGTTCGCATCAACGGGCACGCTATCCGTTAGGGTCAAACCTCCCGGCCAATTGTTGCCTTCAATAGTGGTATTGGTAAGTGTGGCAGATAGCGTCCATGCCGTGTGCGCAATGCTGTTGTTGGCATACACGCCAAGCTGCCCGTCAATCGTCGCGCCACCAGAACCAGCCAAGCGGTTGCCGATCACGCGGGCCTTGAGCGTGTTGGCCGTCATCAGAGGGGGGGAGCCTTCGCACCCTTGAATCAGCGTGTTATCGGATGCCGCCAAATCAGCAATTGCGTTGCCAAAACAAAACACGCCGATCATTCGCCGGTTGCCGTTTGTCTCGGTACTCGGGAACTTGACAGCAGCAACGGCGGCAGTTTCGACTGTGCGCGTGTAGACGCCGCCAATCATCTCGGAGCCGTAGCCGTCTGAATCATTTTCAAACTCGACGCAATAGCCCTCCATGTCCTGAATCTCCATGCCGTACAGGCTGCGCTGCCATCCGGTGTCGATGGTTGCCGCGCCAGCGTCATCAATCAGAACCCCCTGCCCGGTGAAATTCGCGCCGTCGCCATCCAGCCGGAAATTGACAAGGCGCGATTGTTTGCCGAGCGTAATCAATGGCCCGTTGGCATTCTTTTTCAGAACTGACCCAGCGCCGCAGCCATAAACCGTTGTGTTATCTGGCACCGTGAGATTGCCAACCTTTGCCGTCCCCTTGGGGATGTAGACCATTCCGCCAGCGCCCGCAGTAATAGCCGCCTGTACTGCATCCGTGTCGTTGGTCGAGCCGTCAAAGGTTGCCGCTGCAAACAACTTGGCATCAATCGGAGAGCTTCTTTTAATGGCCTGAAGTGTTGTAGCTACTGCACCTGAGCCAGAGTAAATAAAGCCGACCAACGCAGCCCCACCAGAAGCGGCCATGTCTAGCTTAAAGTCGCCCGTAGGATCAGCCCTGCGCGTCCAGACGGTAGCCCCTGCAGCCGTCTTTAGCGTGATGTCGTAGGCACCTGCCGTCAGGTACAAAGGCGCGGGAAGCTCGCCTCTTGCGTTTAAGGCTATGTACTCACCTCCAGCGCCGTCGCTGGTGTACGTGTGCGCCGTGGTGCCGGTTGCTTCTGTGTACGCGACCTTTTTGGTGGTCGTCCCCTGAGTGTAGGTGTATAGACGCCCCGACGCCATGAGCGCCCCGAGGTCCGTAAAAGCCTGCAGGGTGAACATTCCGGGTTGACTGACTGATGTTGCCATTGGGTCTATCCTTTCGGGCGGCGCTTCTCAGCGGACGCGGTTTTGTCTAGAATGGGTGGATGTCTTGGTTGCTTGCCGTTGTTCTAAAGCCGTTGTTTGCCCTGATCTTGTTCGGACTCATCCTATTGCCCGCCCGTTTGGCTGTGCAAAAATACATGAAGCCCGGTCGGTTCAAGTCACTGCTCCTGAAAAAGATTAGCTAGGCTGACGCTTCCGGCTGCGCCGACAGGCCGACCGAGTGCGCGAGTAATTGGGTTGCCAAGTCTTGCCGCCGTTCCAGCCGCGCCAGCACCAGCCGCCGCCGCAGCGGTCACTGGTTGTGACAAATACAATCGCATAAGCAAGTTCCCCGGAATGCCCGTTAGATAGTCTGCTGGCCCCATCGACCGAGTGGCCGTGCCGCTGTTCCCAACAATGTCGGGGAATGCTTGCGTGAACCGCGCCGCCGCGTACATATCCGAGTTGTTGCCGCCCATCGTGAACCCGCCACGATCTTTTTGCATCAACGTGCTTGCAAGTCCGCGCCCCGATACGTTGCCGCTTGACGGGTTGACAACATTGGTTTTTGCCGTCAAGTTCATCAGATTGCGATATTGCCCGCGAGCCTCTGCATATGCTGTCCTCTGCGCACCTGACAGAGAATTCTGAATGGCATCCTCTACCACTTCCTGCGCGGCAAATAGGGCTTGCCCTAGCTCTCGGTCGCCCGCCTGAGTCGTCATGTTGTTGCGTGCCGCTTTGCCCATCTTTGAGGACAGAGCGCGCAACTGTTCGCGTGTTGCGCCGCCAGCGTCGTTGACAAAACCATCCAGCCGCTGAATAAGAGGGTTGTCCAACAGCGATGCATTGCCGCCGATCAAACCATCAGAATCCTGCACGATCTGGCGTAGACGCGTTCCCATCGCCTGCGGGTCAAGCGGAACTGGAGTGCGGTCTGCAACGGCATTAAAAACTGCCCCTAGTCTTTGTTCTGCCGCCTGCAAAACTGGCGTGCTTAATTCGTCGGAGTTTTCGCCAATTGCACGGGCAGCAGCTCTGTTTACGGCACGTTGGTTTGTATCTTTGATGGCATCAAACCCGCCAGAAGTCAGCGGGTTAGACTCTGCCGCCGCCTCCATTTTCTGAAGCATGGCAGAGCCGCTGGCTTTACCCGGCGTCAGTCGCATCCCTAACTGCCGCCCGCCTTGCGCAGATGCACGCTGCCCTTGCGTAATGGCACCGCCTCCTTGGCTTGCCAAATTGCCAATAGAGTTTGCGACCCGTTGCCCTGCTGCTCCGCCAGCGCCGCCAAACAGCGTATTTGTCACAGTTTCGCTCGTGCTTACGGATGGCTGTAGAAACCCTGTAGCAGCACCAATAACGCCCGCCCCGGTCACAGTGTTGGCCCCAGGAATTGCGGCGGTAGGCGCAAGCATTGCCACGTTTCCGGCGATGTTGCCAACCTTTCCAGCAGTCGTGTCCATTAGCGGCGCATCCAGTCTGCGCTGCTCTGCCACATCCTCGCGGGAGACTTGTCCCGCGAGTTGTCCAATGCCGCGCCCCGTATCGGCAAACGCTTTGCCCATTCCAGCCAAGCCACGATCTAACCATCCGGGTGTTTTGATGCCGGTATCAAGCGGTCCAAATTGAAGCGTGCCACCACCATCTGCTGGCGACTGTGGGGCGGCTTCCGGTTGCGCACCCCTTGCCTGCTGATAGGCTTTGGCTACGATGTCGAACTCAGGCGTGCCCTTCTTCGCCTGATTCTTGACGATCCACGCAGCGTATTCGTCAGCGGTTGCCATTTAGCCGCCTTTCAGGATGTTGTCCGCTTGCTTGCGGATGTCGTCTGCCGTTGGCATCTGCGCTTGCGGCTGCAGGCCATTGCGTCGGTTCTCTGGCACTTCCTGCAAGATGCCGTTCGTCGCCAGTTCCCGGTTGCGCCTCTTTTGGGCAATCACTTTCGGGCTGTCGCCAATCTGCGGGAAATACTGCTTGTCTGCGTTGTCAAACTCAGAATCAGCAATCACCGCGCCGGACTCGCGCCGCAGCACGGCATTTACAAAATCTCGTTTGGCTTGGTCAAGCTGCTGCTTCTGAGAGCTTGACAGCGCAGTAACCACCGATCCAATGCCATAGCCGGAACGCGACCCCGGTACGCTGGTTGTAGTGCCGGACTTTTCAAGTTCATCCAGCACCTTGCCCGCTTCTCGCATCCGAGAGCCAAAGAGCAGCGCCTTGCTTTGCGTGTCGTTCAGAGGCTTCTCTGTCCCGGCCTTTGGACCGTAGCCCTGCACCGGGCGGATGTTGCCCTGCTTGTCCTGCTGCACAAGCATTGGCGTTCCATCCGGTCCCGTCACCTCAAACGGCTTTGTCAGGGTTGCTGCAGTTGCATCGCGTGACCGCGCATCGGTCAGGTTCTGGCCGCGAATTGTCACGCCGCGATTCAGCGCACCCTCTGCCCGTGTGCGGGTGTCGGTCAGCACTTCGCCAGGCGTGGCGACCTTCTGGATGGTCTGCGGTGCCACAGCCCCCGGCACGTTCATATTCATCTGCACCGGGATGCGTTGCTGCCCGCTATCCTGAAACTCGTATTTCGGCGTGAACAGCGTAACCATCTGCTCTGGTGTCAAGCGCGACAGGTTGCCGGTGCGGATGTCTGCCCGCAGGGCTTCGGGATCGTCCGGCAAGTTGGCCGTAAGTTTCTGCACCAGTTCAGCAGGAAGCACGCCAATGTCGCCCATTTCAGACAGCACGCGCACAACTTTGTCTTTAGACAGTTGCGGGTCACGCTCAAACCCTCCACGCGCCGCCTCGTAAGCATCGCGCCGCTCTTTGGCAAGTTTGAAGCGCTTCTCATCAATTTCAGCCGCAGTCTTGTCGCGTTCGCCTTGACCTTTGAGCCGCTCCGCAATCTGCTTCTCAAGCCCGCCAGCCTGATCGAAGTAACCGCCGCCGCGCAGTGCCTTGATAAGAGCGTTTTCGTCGCTGCCGTATTGCGAAGCAAGCCCCCTGATGCGCTGCTGATCCTGCATCCCGGCTTCCGCCCTCTGCATCTCCATGCGCTTGGCAGCAAGAGCCAGCTTGTTCTGTTCGGCTACGTCATAGTCGTTCGCGTAGTCCTGCATGCTACGCACGGGCTTGACGTACTGCGAAAATATGGAAGCGTTTGCCATCAGTACACCCCCCCGAATCCCATCGTGTCAGGACCGCCCGTGGTGCCGTAACCGCCATAGACCGGCTGCGGTTGCCTGCGCTGCCATGCCGCACCGGCTTGGTTAATTGCGTTGCCCCAGATGTTGCCCTGCGCCAGCCGTGCCGCGCCCGTAGCGTCCCCTTGGCTTTGCAATGCGCTGCTGACGTTGTTCGCCATGCCCTGCCCTGCCGCAGCACTCGCACCCGTTGCGGATTGCCCAATGCCTGCCAGCGAAGCAAGCCGGTTCAGCGTGTCCTGACGCCGCTGATAGGCCGAGTTGTAGCCGGTGGTCGCGTAGTCCGTATTGAAGCGTGTAGCCGCCTTGAGCGAAGCACCAGACACCCGCCCGCCAGCCGCTGCAAACTTGCGGTCCAGCCCCTGCTGCCCCTGCTGACGCCCGAACTCATAGCCGGGGTCCATCTGCAACGGGCGCGACAGTTCGTCGTCGTAGTTCTGCGGTGCAGTTCCTGGCGAACCCTGAAGGCCCAGCCGATCCTGTACCGCAGCGTCTAGCGCCTCTTGCTGGACAACCGGCTGAGTCGCGGGCACGTACTGGTCATATTCCGGGTTGATGGTCACAGACGTTGCAGGGCTTCCCGGCGTCGTGTACTGCGGGGTGAGCATCTGGCGGATTTGCGCCTCTGTCAGGTTAGACCCAACCCGAGCGGGTGAATCGTCTCGCATGCCGTAGAACGCACCCAGCCGTCGCAGGGCGTTGGTCCCGATGGCACGATAGGGCGCATAGTCCCCTCGCGTCAGGTCAAACTGCCGCCGCTGCTCTGCAATGCTTGCAGCAGTTGCCGCAGCCTGCGCGTCCGCAGCATCACCCGCAGAATCTGAGCCAATCAAGCCACCAACTACGCTGAGAATTTCACCAAACATATCGTCCCCTTACCCGGCCACGCCGATGGTTCCCTCGCCGCTGATCGTCAGCGCCGTCCCGGTACTTGCCCCGCCGACCAGAAAATCAGCCACATCAATCCGTAGCATTCCATACCAGTCGTATGCCGAATTGGCAGCAACTGATAGACCCGTGCCGACTACTTCCGTTCCTGCTGCGTTCGCTCCAGTAGCCCCGAGCCACAGCGAAAACGATGCCGCGCTGCCGGTCTTGTTCACTACCCTGATGTGCTTCAGAACAATGAACTGCCCCGACGATCCTGCGTTTACCCCGCCGCTTGCCGCAGGCGGATTGAGCAGGTTCGTTGTGGTCGTAGTCGTCAGGGCAATCGGCCCGAATCTGAAGGCTTTCATTCCCAGTACCCGTTAAAAGTGACAACGTAGAAAACTTCCTGCGAAGCCGTTGCAGTCCCAACCCGAAAGCGGACAGTTGTTGCAACGTACTCGCCAGGACGCACCACAATCGGGGCCTCAAACGCCCGCACTATTTCCCGGTCGTACAGCCCGCCTACAGGAGTGCCTACAGCCGCAGAACACATACCCAAAGGACGCCTGCGCGGTGCGTGCGTGGTAGCCGTCACGAAGGAACCAGTTTCAGCCGTTGCCAAGCTGATGGCGGTATGGCCCCATGCCAAACCCCATACAAGGGTTGTTGGGGTGGTTGCCACCGCTGCGCCTGCGTTCATACACATGATCGAACAGCCGGTGATGTACAGATTTTTCCCGGTGATGTTGATTGTGGGCGCAGGGTTCAGGTAGTAACACCCGATCATGTCGCCAGCCGCTGCCACGTTGGTGGCCTGCGCCGTCATCAAGAACTGCCCGCCAAGCCCAGCAAAAGCCGCATTAGGGGCCGTGTTTGAGCCTGCCTGTGTGGTAGGCAGGATCAACTGGTTCGTGTTGCCTGCGGTCGATCCCATCGTGTGGCCGTTCTGCCCAATAGCGGCAGACAGCCCCATCCCGGCCATGATGTCCGGCCATTCCTTGTTAGTCGCCACATCCATGAGGGACACGCCGACACGCGACACGCGCATGGTGTTCGTGTTTGACACCGCGCCCGTGTTGTACTTCATCATGAAAGCAGGCGCAGACCCGGCAAGGAACGGCAGACCGTTCGCCACAGGGATCGACTGTTCACCGATCAGCACATCGTCAATCCAGTATTCGACTTCGCGTTCGCCAATAACGATTAGGGCTTTGTAAATCTGCCCCGTGGCAAAGTCGGATAGAGGCTTGGGGACGGTGAACGATGTAGTCGCGGGCGTGCCGTTGTAGGAGATGACCCCTTCAAGCCCTGCGGATGTCAGCCGCATCCACACGCCATCGGTCGGAACAGTCGTGGCAGCAGTCGGCAAGCCCAACCCCATCAGCCACACCTCGCCGCTCACCATCTGCGCCGTGAACTGCCCAAAATAGAACTCAATGGCAATCGGTGCCGTGTTCACCAGCGGGAAGTATTGGAACGTCCGCATGAACGCGCCGTGTGCAGAGGTCGTGCCCTGCACTGTGGAGAAGTTCACCGTTCCCGCGCCCGGCTGCGCTGCCGTCAAGGTGGCGAACGTGTAAGACCAGATGTGCGTGTTCTGCGTCGTGGCGTTGAACACATCATTGAACAGCACCGTGTCCATGCCGATACGCGCACGGTAGTCGGGCGATGTCTCAGGGCTTTTCAGGTACGGGGTTCCGGTATGTTCGCCGCTATCGTTCTCCGAATGGATACGAACCCCGCCGATGTAAGCGTGCGTGTTCGGCAAGGCGACTTGCAGGTTGTACGCTGCGTCTACGTTTGCCTTACCCGCGCTGCTGGAGCCTGAATCAATGACAGCCATTTATGCACCTACTGAATATTGGACTTTGCGCCGACCGACAATCGGGCCAGGAGTAAACACCGCGTAGCAGGTAGCCGAGCCACTGCCGGGATTCGCCGCGAAGGTTGCGCCGTCCCATTGCCAATCGTCCGCAGTCCTCCCCGTTGCAGCCTTGCCACACGGCAGAACCTGCACCTTTGACGATGCGGTAATGCTGGCGTCGGCGATGGTGAACGACGCCTCATATGCCGGGTCGCTGCCGAAGTCCACTTCGACTTCCGTCCACGAAGCACCGCCGCCGCCACCGGCGATGTTCTGGATAATGAACATAGGCTCATCAGATGAGCCACCGTCATCCGACAGCATCGCAACCGCAGCGCCTGCAGCACCTTGAGCGCCAATGAAGCCTGCAAGGCCCGCATTCAATTCGCGTGTTAGTACGTCGAAATAGCGGTCCCACTCAATATCGACGGTCACGGGAACGGTCTGCCCGCCCACCATTGCGGTGCCGATCTTGATGCGCCCCTGTGGTTTTGTGACTACGGTTGCCATCAGATATCTACCGCCGCGCTATACAAGCCAAACGGGACCTCATCCGACTGCCACAGCCGAAAGACGCGGTTGCGCGAAATGCCCAAGCCAATCCACCGCACGCGCTCCATCCACCGGCCCGTAACCCCGAGTCCGCGCAGCAGCGGAGGTCCGAAGGTATACCCGCCATCGTTGGAGACTTCCAGCGCGATCTGCCCGCCATAACCGGTCTTGCAAGACAGCTCCAACCCGTAATAGCTCACCGGCTCCAGGCTAGGCTGCACCATATGCGGCCATGTGCGTTCACGCCGCAGCACCCGGCCATTCAGCGTGTTCAACGTACTATCCAGCCGCGTTACTACTCCAAGCGAATCAATCGCGTAGTGTTCGCCCCGATACGCCGTGATGAAGTCAGCCCGCAGCGGCTCCCATCCTGCATTCCATTCGCCCCGTTCGCTCCATTGCTGCTGCGAGGCGTCAAACACCCAGGTCGTCTCTAGTCCTGGCGCATTGATGCCGATGAACTCATGGCCTTCAATCTGGTAGCTCCACATCGACGCCTGCGTGATGTCGCTGGAAGCCTTCAGGGCTTCCTCGACTGCGGTGGTAGATACCCGCTGCGGCTGGTTACCCGAAGCCATGTAGACGATGCCGCGCCCGTTTTCGGTCTGCCCGATCCAGAACAAAGTGTCTGCAGCGTTGATGGCGGCATGTTTCCCTACACAGCCGATGTCCAGCGTGTAGGACTGATACCGCACAAAGGGGAAATCTGCCCCTCCGCTGTTGATCCATATTTCTGTAGACAACTCACCAAACAGCCACAGTTGCCGATGGCTTGCCTTGATCGTTACGATGTCATCAGGGCTTGAGTCTGCAGAACTGAAGTCCAGCGCATCCAATGCCGTGCCGTCATCAATCGCAGACAGGTAGAACTGGTCTGTCCCAGGGTCTGCAAAGCAGAAATACCCGTCAATCTCGACCACGTTGTAAGAGCCGCGCCAACCATCCACCGTGATCTGCGTTAGAACGTTGGACGCAAGGTTGTAGATATACAGGTTGTCACCGTCAACAATGGCAAGCTGCGTCTTGTTGTCGTCCATGCCAACGCGCCCGGAACTGGTCACAAGGTTGCCGCGCAGCACATAGGAGCCGCTCACCAGTTCATACAAGCCGTTTCCGGCAACGGTGAACAGCCGCCCGTCCGTTGCCCACTGCCCTCGCCCCTCGTTTGCAAGGTTAGCTACTTGCACCTCTCCAGGCGCAGACGCCATCATGAAATTGGAGCCGTCCAGTTTCTTGGGGTAGACGTTGACAGCCCGTTGAACCGCAGCCTTGCGGTCCCCAAGGTGGTAGCTAGGCCCGATGGCTTGGACGTAGGGCGTTCCTGCCATCAATCCCACCCGTTCAGAATGTTGCCGCTAGGCGCTGACTTCTGATAGCTGACATAGTCCACTACAGCAGGCTCCCAGCCCATGATGCCCATAAGCGCCGCACGTTCAGCCCGCACCAGTTCAGGCGGGAGCTTCCCAAGCACCGAAGGTGCCAGCCGCACCGCTAGAGAGGCTCCTAGGCCGTTCTCGTAGCCCGGAGGGGCCGTGTAGTTTGTCGTTAGGTCAGCAAATGCTGTGGCAGTGACAGCGGTCAGCAATTGCACCGTCTGCCCTGTCGCTACGGGATAGAGGTAGATGGTCGAAAGCCCATCGTAGGCCCATGCGACGGGTTCGCCCGTTTCAGTCGGGTCATACAGCCCCGAGTACTGCAGCATGGTGAGGTTTGCAATCGGTTCCTCTTCAACCGTCACTCCGAGGATTTCGGTGCCCACGGGAATGGTCGCCCACGATCCAGCAGCAAGCGTGATATTGCCGGTCTGTGCGGCTGATGTCAGGACAGATTTGTAGAGGAACTGGCGCTTAGCGCTCCATTCGTCCACCAGAAGATTGAGCCGACGCAAGCCCTTAGCGGCATCGTCAGCGTTGAGGGTTTCGCCTGCTGAGAGCCGGTTCAGACGTTCAAACGCATCGGTGATGATGTTTACTGCCTGCATGCCCTACTCTCAAAAAACCGGACGGTGATTAGCCGCCCGGAATCCCAACCACCAAGGAGACCCTTACGCGCCCTTTTTGGGCCTGCCGGGACGCTTTTTCTCGACAGTCGGCACTTGTGGCGCTTCAGTCTCAATTGGCGGCTCTGGCGTTGTTTGGTAGGCTGGAAGGTTCCCCTCTGGATGGGGGAAGAACTTCCAGCCGTCCGCTTCCATCGCGGCCCGGTCCACGCTTTCAAAATGCTTGTTGCCAAGCGTCGGATGCTTTGCGTAGAACATCGGGCCAATCATCAGGAGGTCGTGAACGCCGTCACCATCGTGCCGGTGCCGACGATGTAGCCCTCGACGTACCACTGCGTGCCACTGATGGCGGTGAAGCGAAGCCGCCCGCCAACAAGCCCGCCTTTGGTGTCGCCATCAAACGTCAGCGCCACATGGGTGGAGCCGTCGCCCGTGAACACGTCACCAGAGGTAGCAACAGCCGAGTCGCCAGCGATGTACGCACCAATCAGGAAGTCACCGCTTGCGCAGATGATCTTGTAGCTGTTGGATGTGCGCGACACCACCACGCCGACATCAAACTGCATGCCTTCAGCGGCAGCAGGAAGAGTCAGCGTAGCGCCCGACGCCACACCCAAGGTAACCAGCGAACCGGATTCCTCTGCAAGCAGCGTGCGCGATGCCGTGACAGCGATCACCTGACGGTGAATGCCAGTTGCAACGCAGCCATCGGGAGAGCCGTAACCCAGGCGCTCAAGGGAAGAAGAAAGTGCCATGTTCGCTGCTCCTTAAGCGTTAGCTGCACCAATGACGCGGCAACCCCAGCCCGGACGAAGGGCAGCGAAGCCGTACAGAATGTCCAGACGCAGCAGCAACTCATCATTGCGGATGTCCGAACCCATCCACACGCGCAGCGAAAGGTTGCCCTCGTCACCAGCGATAGGACCGCGACGCACACACTTCTGAGCGTCATCCATCAGCGGCAGGTCAGCCGTGATGAACTGGTACGCCTCTTGGTGGTACATCAGTTGTTGCACGTAGCTGGTAGACAGGCTACCGACAAACGTGATGGCACCGCTCGAAATCGAACCCGCAGCGATATAGGCGTTTTGCCGTGCGTTGTTGGTGTCGAAAATCAGCGCCGGGGTAAACACGATGTTGGTCGTGGTGGAGCCGCTACCGACAACGAACTGCTTCAGCGAGGCAAACGGGGCTTTCGTCTCCGGGTGGACTTCGTACACGCCAGCGATGGTAAACACCATGCCAGCAGTCGGAGCCACCGAGAGATTGGAAGCCGTCAGCGAGGTGGCGCCCGAAGAGATCGCGCCGTTAACGTCACCAGCCACGTCGCCCGTGTTGGTCAGCGTCCACATGCGGTCATTTTCATACCAGTCGGCCATTGCGGTGCGACCGATCATGCCTTCACGGTACTGCTCACGAATCTGAGCCGAGTCTTGGAAAAGACCCTTCAGACCGTTGACCAGACCACCCATCGCTACCGAGTCGCACATCACCACACGATTGCCGTCTTTCGGGGCAAGGTTCTGGTTCAGCTTGGCACGGGCAGCACCCACGGCAACGAGATCAGTCAGCGCAGAGCCAGCCGTACCGGCCACGTTCCAAGTTGCCTTGGTCATGTAGGCGATAGCGTCGGACTCAATGCCAGAGATCAGCGTGGCAACAGCAGGCTCGATGTACTTCTTCGACAGAGCATCGAAAGCGCCATCGTTGTCCACCGACTGCAGCAGCTCTTGGCTGTTGAAACGCATGTCCACGCCGTCTTGGGTAGCGACGGTGATGGTTTGCGTCTCTTCGTTCTGGTCTTGCACATCCATGATGCGCGAACCCTGACGGCGCTTGTACATGTTGGGGGACTTGACGCGCAGAGAATCGCCGTGCTTGCCGCCCATCTTGAAGGAATCGTCGTATTGACGGTCGATCGTCCCCAGGAACGCGGCCTTTTCATGCGCGATCCGCAGGGACTCTTTTGCCACCATGTCGGTGACCTTGAATACGTTGCTCATTTGTTACCTCGCAGCGCCTCTCGGCGTTAACGGTTACGAATCATTTCCTGCCGCCGCTTTACAAACTGGTCGTAGGGCATGTCTGCCAGCGTCTTGCTGACAGGGCCTGCGCCTTTGACTGGTTCTAGCGGAGCCGGAGCCTTGCTAACACGCGGCTTGAGCTTGTCGGATTCCGCCTTGAGTTTGATTTCTAGCCGTGCGATTTCTCGCCCTGCACGAACCGCGCTCAGTTTGGAGATGCGTTCTGCTTCGTCCGCGTTTTCGGGATCAGCAAGCCATTCGATTACCTTTACAGGATCGTCGGCCTCGAAGACAGCTTCAATGGCAGGTTTGGGAGTGCCGCTACCGTCTTGCAAGCCGCCGAAAGCCTCGTCCAGATCGGACGCAACTTCGTCGAACTTCTGTTGACCCCAGGTCTTTGCAAGCGACTCGATAACACCCTGGCGGCGCTGTACCTCGGACCGCTGCTCGGCAACTGTCGGCGCTAGCTTGAGGGCTTCAGCTTTGACAATTTGCGCAAGTTCAGCGCGGGTCAGCGATAGGGGTTGGCTATCGTCTGCGGATTGTCCATTTGTATCACCTATCGGGCGCTGTGTCAACTGTTCACGCGCACGAAGTTCGGCAAGCTGCCGTGTTCGCCGGTCGATACCCCGTCGCAGGCGCTCAATCTCGCGTTGCTCTGGCGTCTTTTCCGGCTTCGCTGCCTCTGGCTCCTTGTTCTCCCCCTCGTCCGCGTCGATTGCGCGGTTTTGTTCGGTCAGGGCTTGGGTTGCTGGGTCAACCGCAGCGCCTGCCGTTGCCTGTTCGGCCTGTGGCAATGCCTCTGCTACCTCGCTCATGTAAGAGCCTTTCGTCTGAGCCTCTCCCCCTTTTCCACCGGGAGAGGTTGCGGCGCTTCTCAGCGGTCGCGGGATGCTGGGTGGTCAGCGGTTCAATACTCACCGGCAGGGGATGGGGTTAGGCCGCAATGGCCCCGAAGGTTTTCCAGGTGCCAGGGCTTCCGCCTGTGACGCAAACCCTGCCGATATTTCCAGAGGCAGCGGGCGCAATTTCCATTTGCCTGTCGCCCACAACAAAAGTGCCCACTGTCCCGGTCGGTGCGGCGTTGTGCCACCACTCAATCAGCGTCCCGGTCCAGCGCACCTGTCCATCATTGGTATTGCTGACGCTATCCACATCGGCAGCGCCCCGAGCAATCCACGGCATGCCGTTGCAGTACGTACCATCGTCGTAAATCAATGACATCGCGGCTACTGGCAAATCAACGTAGGCTGTATAGCTGCTGGCGCTGGTCCCACGATACAACCGCACGAAACCGCGACGGATTTTTGACGCATAGGACAGCGGGAGAATTACCCCGTTACCGCCCAGCGTTGTGGCAATGCTCTTGATGGTCCCGGCATCTGTTCTGCCAAGCATGCGCGGCTTGTCGGTAATCAGTTGCGTTTGGTAGTGATAGGTGCCGCTGGCAATGCTCCATGTGCCTGCCGTTGCGCTCAGTGTCAGCGTTCCGACAGTGCTGATGAATGATCCGGTGCCGGTCGTGATGGCGTGATCCAGTTGCACGTACTTCCCATAGCCAATGTACCCGCGCTCACTCAAAAGCCAAGAATAGTTGTTCCAGGCCGTCAGCGAACCAGAGGAGTCGCGCACGCCAATGCCCATTGTTTCGCTGATGGCGAGGTCAGTAACCAAGGTGTATTGCCGATAGCAGTTATCGACCGACAAGGCAACGTTGGAATCAATTTCGACATGGTCGTAATAGACGCAATCCAGCCCTTGCATGAAAATGTGGCGATTGTTCTTCAGAGCAACATGGTGCCGCTGCCCGCCCGATTGGCACACAATCGCCGGTTCGCCTTGCTCGAAAAAGTAGCTGTCTGAAATTGTCGCGCTTGAATTGGACAGCAAGACCTGCCCAAGCTCGTTGTGCATGGTGGATATCAGAACTGAACGACATGTGTCGATCAGGTAATTGCCGTTTGAGCAATTGACGATGGCCGCGTTGCCACTGTTGGAAATCTTGCAAAGGTTGGCCTTTTGTTCGCTCGACTGATAAACGGACACATCCTCCATGCGAAAACTCTCGCCCGCCGCTGAAAGTTCAATTTGATAGTCGGTGCCCTGTGTGTTTTGGATGTATCCGCCATAGATGCGAAACTGATCCATATAGTTATCGGTCGTCTTGGCAGTGAAATGAACATTGCTCATGTAGACGTTGTAGAGCGTGACCGGCGCTCCAGTAATCAGCCCACCTACAACAAGGGACGGGTTGGCGTCATTCAACACCCGCATGTTCCGAACTTCTGCGCCGCGTTGGTTCGGGAATGCGACATCCCAACTTGTACCGTTCTGTGTGTTGATAAGAAAGATTGCGTTAGCTGTAAACGTGCCGCCCGCCCGTGGCAGCAAAATCGCCCCAGGCTTGAAATGGATGCTTGTGTTTACTGGGAGAAAAACGCTGTTGGTGACGATGTAGTTACCCGGCTCGATAACCAAAACGCCACCAGAAGCGTTCTGCAAGACCTCCGCCGCAACCAAAAATTCTGCGTCCGCGTTTGTTCCGTCGCCGGGGTGGTTGACCGACACTCCAGTAACGGCCAAATTCCGATCCCCTGACACCAGGGATGTGCCATCGCTCGACAGCATCGGCACGCCTGGAGTAATCGTGTACTCAACAGACTTATCTACCGCCGTGATCGTCATGGTGCCGATTGCGCCATACGGCCCGTAAGTCTTGGTCTGCGCCTGACTCACGGTAAAGTCGCTCATCAGGTTCGGTGCCGCGCTCACAAACGAAAGCGTAGCCTTGCCCGTCACGACAAGCGTAAGCTTCGCGTGTGGGTCCATCGTGAAGCTGTAGGAGCTTCCTGCTGCTAGTGTTGCCATATCAACCTCACATCAAAAGTAAAAGTTCGTCGTCCCGCTGACGCTTGCGTTTCTTGCTTGCCGCTATCGCTTGCGTCAA
>JACCDR011213965.1_pt1 | contig 18832 bp, 21 predicted proteins | sample 7446431 | NCBI WGS metagenome assembly JACCDR01 (sample SAMN15323443, study PRJNA562643) | freshwater metagenome | isolation source: river surface water | place: USA:Blue River Watershed | collected 2017-08-17
ACGGCAATGAATGGATCGAGCGGTGTGACTCGAAATGTCAAGGTAAGACCTGTGGCGCCTGTGACTACACCGATCTGAAGATCCGCAGCCGCTACATCCAGGCCGCCCAGACCGAACGGCACGTCGAGCTTGCCGCCCTCAAGCCTCTCGACCAGCGCAGCCAGGCGATGCGTGTCCGTGCCCGCATCCACCGCCCGGCGCGGTACCGGTTCGTCGAGAACAGCCATTGGCGTTTCGCTGTGCGTCGGGCCGCGTTCCGCGCCCAGCACACCCTGGGCACCGGCTATGGCATCACCAAACGCTCCATCCGGTTCGCCAGCGACGAGATCAAGCACCGGGACTGGACCGCCGGGGTCGACTACGTCGAGTTCGGGTTCACCCGCCGTGCCTCGCCGGCGCAGGTTCAGGCATTCATCGATGCGATGAATGTTGAACTCGACCCGTGGCTGCGTATCGGTGACTGGGTCCCCTACCCGGCCACCGCCACCACGATGCGCGCCGATGTCGACCTCAGCCTGTTCGAGCTGGCCATCGACGACGACCCCGCCACCGTCCTCGCCCGGCTGAGCGCCTGGACGCGCGCGGCGCGGGTGCCGATGCGGCTGCCGATCGTCGGAGGCTACTTCGCCCCGGCCAGCGAAGAGGTCAACGCCAAGGACTTCGTCGCGGACCTGTGGCTGGTCAACGACCGCGCCCAGCCCAAGCTGCGGATGCTCGTTCGAGGCCGCCCCAGCCCCTACAACGTCTACGCCGCCCTGATGGGCCGGGCCTCCTGGATCGACGCGGCCCGCCACACCGCGATGCGGCTGGACGCCTTCATCGACACCGACCCCACCCAGCAGGACTTCCTGCGTCCGAACTGTCAGAGCTGCGCTTTGGGCATTCCGGTCACCATCCTCGACCGGCCGTACCACCCCACCCACTGCCCACGCTGCCTGGACGCGCACACCGGCACCTTGATCGAGGAGCTGATCCACCCATGACCCCACCCACCGGCTGGCTGGCCCTGCGCCGCGACGACGAGGACACCTCGCCCGACGCCCCCCGGCCGCAGCGATGAGCATCGACGAGCGCTTCGCGCAGTTCCACGCCGACAACCCGCACGTCTATGACGAACTGGTCGCCCTCGCCCGCCAGGCCCACAGCCGCGGCTACCGCCGCCTCGGCATCGAGCTGCTGTTCAGCGCGCTGCGCTGGCGCTCCATGATGCGCACCACCGCCGACGAGTACGGGTTCAAACTCAACGACCACTTCACCAGCCGCTACGCCCGGCTGATCATGACCCGCGAACCCGACCTGGCCGGGCTGTTCGCGGTGCGCACCCTCCGCGCCCGCTGACCCCGCACCGGCGACCGATGGAACTACCCAGGCTCCCGGCACTGCCGGGCCGACCAACACCCGAAACCTTCGAGGAGCACACCGTGGTCGCACCGCAGATTCCCGCATCCGAGCCCGCCCGGCAGTTCGACTGCGGCGACGAGCAGCCCCGCACCGCCCACGACGAGCCGGCCCCCGACCCCGGCAACACCAACCCCGAGGAGCTGACCGAAGACCTCGACGAGGACGACGACGTGTACGACCGGATCAGCGGCGCCGATCTCGGCCCCGCCGAGGAGACGACCGACTCGGGCGACGGTGCCGACCAGCGGTAGCTGGCGCGACCTCGCGGTGCCGTGCGCGGACCCCGAATGCCTCGACGCGCACGGCACCCGCTCCCTCGCCGAACCGGAAGCCGACGGCGAGCACCGCTTCTACGAGTGCGGCGTCTGCGGCTACACCTTCGGCTGGCGCCGAGCCGACATCAGCGCCACCGCGGCCGGGGTGAATAGCGAGGGGGTCTGCGCCGTAGGTGTACCAGAAGCCCTGCGCCGGACCGTGTCGGCAGCCATGACCGGCCCCGCACCGTTACCCCTGCTTCAGATCGGGAGACGCCCAGATGCCCACCCTTCGTGACGGCAGCCCAGTCACCGACCCGCGCCTGGATCGCCTCGTCGAGTTCGACGAAGCCTCCCGCGCCTTCCCGGTCTGCGCGGTCATCACCGCCGAAGTGCCCATCACCAGGCTGTGGACCATCCCCGCCTCCGAACCGGTCCTCAACCAGGGCAAGGAAGGCGCCTGCGTCGGCTTCGGCGTCACCAACGAGCTGCGCTTCGAACCCGCCCCGATCGCGGGCCTGGACGCCACCTTCGCCCGGGAGAAGATCTACTGGCCCGCCCAGCGCATCGACCAGTGGGCCGGAGGCGCCTACCCCGGGGCCAAGCCCTTCTACGAGGGCACCTCCGTGCTGGCCGGCATCAAGAGCGCCGCCGCACTCGGCTTCTACGGCGAATACCGGTGGGCGTTCGGCGAAAGCGACCTCGGCATGGCGATCTCCCACGTCGGCCCGGCCGTCATCGGCGTCAACTGGTACACCGGCATGTTCAAGCCGGACTCCCGGGGCTACCTCAACGCCACCGGCCGCGTCGAAGGCGGCCACTGCATCCTGGTCATCGGGATCAACACCCGGTACAGCTACTACACGATCTACAACAGTTGGGGTCCCGCCTGGGGCAGGAACGGCACCGCCCGCATCCGCCGCGCCACCATGGACCGGCTGCTACGCGAGGACGGCGACGCCTGCATCGTCACCCAGCGCCTCACCCCGGCACGGTAAGGGCCGCTGCTGTGGAACAACTGGCTCTCAAGTACCGGCCCACCGGCTTCGACGACCTGGTGGGCCAGCGCGCCGTCAACGTCGTCCTGCGCGCCATGGTCGACCGGGACCGGGTCCCCACCGCCCTGCTGTTCAAAGGCTGCCGCGGCACCGGCAAGACCACCACCGCCCGCATCCTCGCCGCCGCCCTCAACTGCGAGCATCCACCCGGCCCCTGCACGGCCTGCGTGTCCTGCAAGGCCGTCTACGCCGGCACCAGCGTCGACCTCGTCGAAATCGACGCGGCCAGCAACGGCCTCGTCGACGACATCCGGGCACTGCGGCAGCAGGTGCTCTACGGCGTCGGCGGACGCTACCGCGTCGTGGTCCTCGACGAGGCCCACTCCATGAGCGGTGCCGCGTTCAACGCGCTACTCAAAACCCTGGAGGAGCCACCACCGGGCACCGTGTTCATCCTGGCCACGACCGAACCCGGCCGGATCATGGACACCGTCGTCAGCAGATGCATGCCGTTCAGCTTCGGACGCATCGCCGTCGCCGACATCACCGCCCGGCTGGAACACATCTGCACGGCCGAGTCGATCGCCGTCGAACCCGCCCTGCTGCACCGCATCGCCGAGCGCGCCGACGGGTCCATGCGCGACGCCGTCATGGTCCTCGACCAGCTCACCCGCGTCGACATCACCACCCTGGACGGCTTCACCGCGCTGGTCGGGGACGCCGACCACGGCCTGGCGATCCTGGAGCCGGCCAGCCGCGGCGACATCGCCGCCAGCTTCGCCGCCCTCACCGACATCCTCACCGGCGGCGCCGACACCACCGCCGTGACCGCCGCCATCGCCGACACCCTGCGCGACGTACTCGTCCTACGCGCCGGAGGCACCCCGACCAGTCAGGGCGCCGCACTGGACGGGCGCCGGCAGCTAGCCGACCGCCACGACACCACCGTCTGGGTCACCGCTCTCACCGTGCTCTGGGACCTCAAGACCAAGGTCCGCGCCGGAGACGACCCCCGCGTCCTGCTCGACCTGACCACCGCGATGCTGCTGGAACGCTTCACCAAAGCCGGCGCAGGCCGGCAGCCGCCGGCTGAGGCACCGACCCGGAAACTGTCGCTGACCGAGATGGCGGCACTTCGCCGGTGAACACCGCCGACCTGACGATCCTCATCCCCACCCGGCTGCGTCCGCACACCGTCCAGGAGCTGGCGCGGGCCTTCGCCGACACCTGCACCGCCGACACCACGATCATCTGGTGCATCGACGGGTGCCCCCGCGAGCATGAGTACACCGACGCCTACGACAAGGCCGTCACCGTCTACCCGCGCCAGCGCATTCTCACCGGCCCGCGACGCCGCCTGGTGGCAACCCTCAACCACCACGCCGTCGAGACCGCCTCCGCCGTCGACGCGCCGTTCGCGCTCGGCTACCTGGGCGATGACCACCGACCCAGAACCTTCGGCTGGGACACCGCATATCTCGCCGGCCTGCGGGGGCTCGGCAGCGGCATCGTCTACGGCGACGACGGGCACCAGGGCGCCAACCTGCCCACCCAGATGGCGATGACCGCCGACATCGTCCGCGCACTGGGGTACCTCGCCCCACCCCACCTGGTCCACATGTACTGCGACAACTTCTGGAAAGACCTCGGCGAAGGCGCCGGTTGCCTGCTCTACCTACCCACCGTGGCCGTCACCCACCACCATCCCGGCGTCGGCCTCGGCATCTGGGACGCCTCCTACCGCGAATCGAACTCCGCCGACCGGTACGCCGCCGACCGGGCCGCCTACGACGCATACCGGGCCGAACGACTGGCCGCCGACATCGCCACCGTGCGCACGCTTCGAGGACGACGCCCGTGACCCAGATCTTCCTGCCCCCGCACCAGGCGTGGACCTTCGCCCGCCTCCCCGACATCCTCGACGACTTCGCCATTCCTGCGGGAACGGTCTTGCACATCGGCGCTCACCACGGCGAGGAGGTCGCCATCTACCGGCAGTGCGGCTTCACCACGATCCGTCTGGTCGAACCCGACCCGGACAACGTCGCCGTTCTCGGCAGTCGCTTCGGCACCGACGACGACATCGACATCATCCCCGCCGCCGTCGTTCCGGCCGCCGAGGTCCACTTCGGGCTCGCCAACCTCCACCGCGCCGAGCGCAGCGTCTGGTCCGGGCTACACCCGCACCCCACCGCCACCGGCGAAACCGTCCAGGTCTCCACCGTCAGCATGTCCGTCGTGCAGACCGGGGAGGACGTTCTCGTCCTCGACACGCAGGGCAGCGAGCTGGACCTGCTTCGCGCCGCCGACCTCAGCGGGCCGTATCTGGTCATCGTCGAAACCACCCGCCGACGCGGCGACGGCGCCGCGTTCTACGACGACGCCGTGTCCTACATGCGGCAGCAGGGCTTCTGGCTGGTCGAGGAGTGGGTCCATGACGGCTCCGGCTACACCGACACCGTCTTCGTGCCCGGCCCGGAGGCGTAGCCGGTGAAGCGCCGCCTCGTCTTCACCGCGTACAACCGGCCCGTCTACTTCGAACCGGTGATGGCCGCCTGGACCCAGGTCCGCGGCTTCGGCGACTGGCAACCCGAAGTGTTTCTCGAACCCAGCCCGGCAGCCGAGGCCATGACCGGCATCGCCGCCGAAGCCGGGGCCGCCGTCACCCGCAACCCGCTCAAACGCGGCGTACTCAGCAACCCCTGGAACGCCCTCTACACCGCATTCAACGCCGGAGCCGACTTCGTCGTCCTCGCCGAAGACGACGTACTCGTCAGCGACGACATCCTGGAGTACTTCACCTGGGCCAGCACCACATTCGCCGACCAGCACATCCTTACCGTCTGCGCCTGCTCCTTCGCCCCCGCCTGCGCCCCCGGCCACGAACAGAACACCGTGCGCCACAAGCAGTTCACCCCGTTGATCTGGGGAACCTGGGCCGACCGGTGGACCGACCAGCTCCGCGACACCTGGGATCACCACTACAGCACCGGAACCAGCGAGGCCCCGCAGTCGGGCTGGGACTGGAACATCAACCTGCGGATCATGCGCGACTGGGACGTGATCTCCCCGATCGCCAGCCGCAGCACCCACATCGGCCGCCACGGCGGAGCCCACACCACCGCCCAGACCTTCCCCGGCTCGATCGCCCCCACCTTCGCCGCGCACCGCCCGAGCGCCCCGTTCTGCCCGCCATCCAACCGATAAGGGGTGCATGACCTACGAGAGGCTGGACGGCGCCTTCGAACTGCCCGACACGGTGGAAGACCCGAAGCTGCGCGCCCTCTACGAAGTCATCGTGCACGACATGCGGGCCGAGGCGGCACACCTGCCGATGAACACGGTCCAGCAGTTGCTCATCGAACGGATCTGCTTCAACTACATCGTGCTCAAGAGCAAGGAGCGCGGTGACCTCGGCGGCTTCTCCCACTCCGGCGTGCAGAAGGACTACAACACCTTCTGGCTGTCGATGACCAGCGAGTTCAACCGGCTCCTCGGCAAGAGCGAGCCGATGAACGGCGCCGAGCGCAAGGCGCTGCTGAAGGAGATGCAGCAGATCATCGTCAACACCGTTCAGACGGTGTCCGACCCCAGGGTGCGCAGCGGCCTGCTGGAAAAGCTGGCCGTCGCGTTCGACAAAGCCGGAATCTGAGCGAGGAGACAACCATGGCACTCAATCCCCGAGGCGCCGGTCGCGGCAGCGACGCCACCGCGGCGGCCGTCAGCCAGGCCCAGCCCGCCGACCGCCGCACCAGCGTCGGCGACGACGAGGACATCCAGTTCTTCGAGGGCACCATCGTCAAGATCGACGCCCAGGGTCGTGAGGTCATGAGCGACCACCTCGCCCCCGGCGAGACGCTGCGCCGGGACACCACCGACAAGTACACCGCCGTCCGCGACACCAGCAAGCGTGACGCCGGCAAGGACGAGGACACCTCGCCCCGCAAGGACGACGACAAGTAGGTCCACGCACCCGGCAGGGGCGCCACCGCGTGCCCCTGCCGGGTTTCGCGGGACACACCAACACGATCGGGCGGAGCCAGCGTGGGAACGACCATCTTCGACCGCGATGAACTCGACCTCATCGTGGAGTTCGCCGGCTGCTCGCTGGATGAGAAGCCCGGGAAGAACTGGGTCGAGGGCGTCGGTGGGCTGCCCGAGTACATCTGCCGCATCGCCCGCGCCATCAAGCGCGGCGGCGGCAAAACCACCAGCCAGGCCATCGCCATCGCCGTGAGCCGGGTCAAGAAATGGGCCGCCGGGGGCGACGACGTGGACGCCGACACCCGTGCCAAGGCAGCCAAGGCGCTGGCGCAGTGGGAGTCCAAGAAGGCCCGCAGCAAGGCCAAAAACGCCAAGCGGGGCAGCGACACCGTCAATGCGTCGCATGTGGACAGTGCCGTCCTGTGCCTGGCCGCGGCCTACAACGTCGACATCGTCCGGCAGGCGTTCGAGGCCCGCCAGCGCGAAGCCCGAAAGACCTGGCGCGCCGCCAACCCCACCGGCAGCTACGACGACGGCCCGCAGAGCCTCTACGTCAAGGAGCAGTGGACCACCCACCTCATCGTCGCCAACGGCTTCGGCGAGGGCAAGGTGCTGTTCAAGATCCCGTACACCGTGGACGAGGACGGCGGTGTCACCTTCGGCGACGCGGTCCAGGTGAAGACCACCTACGTCGTCGTCGCCGACTCCGAGCTGGGCGACGACGGTACCCTCACCGACGCCGACTTGAAGAAGCTCATGGAGCTGTGCGGGCCGTGCCCGGCCAGCCCCGTCGACACGATGCTCACCCTCAGCCAGCCGGCCCCGACCCCGCTGCAACGCCTCGTCGCGCAGCACGTCAGGAAGTCCCGCGCCGACACCGCAGACGGCGGGTGAGCCGTGGCGCACCGCAGCCTTCCCATCGACCACGAACTCGTCGTGTACGTCGGCACCGACACCCTGCGCGAGTACCGGTGGCTGCCGGACGGTGCCACCCCGCAGGACTTCACCGGCTGGTCGGCGCGCATCCACATCGCCCCCGTCCGCGGCGCCTGCGAGCTGCACCTGACGACCGATAACTCCGAGGTGACGCTGTCGAGCGACGGGCTCATCTCCTTCCGGCTCTCCGCCGCGCAGTCACGCGCCCTGATCACGCCGAGCCCGATCTACGCCCTCGACCTCAAAGACCCCGACGAGGTCATCACCCGGTTCGTACGCGGCCGGGTCACCCTCGTGCGCGACATCGGTCGGGAAGGTGTCCCGCCGTGAGCGTCGAGGACATCGGCGTCATCGAGGTCATCGTCCCCCGCGTCGGCGTCATCGAGGTGCTGGGGCGCACCGGCCCGACCGGACCCGTCGGACCGGTCGGCCCCGTCGGACCGACCGGCCCGGTCGGTGAGGCCCTGCGCTTCGAACAGGCGGTCCCCGCCACGGTCTGGACGATCCCGCACGGGCTCAGCTACGACCCGGCCGGCGTCACCGTCATCGACAGCGACGGCTACCTCATCGACGACTTCGGCATCGAATACCTCGTCAGCGGCACCAGCCTGCGCCTCACCTTCGACATCAGCCTCGCTGGTGTCGCGTACCTGAGTTGACCCCAAGGAGTTCACCGTGACCGCACGCAAGGCCGGTTCCAACAAGGACATGAACGGCCTCAAGATCACGAATCTTGGGGCGCCCACCGCCGCGAGCAACGACGCCGCCCGCCAGGTCGAGGTCGAGGCCGCCCAGGCGTACGCGATCTCGCGTACCAACCACACCGGCACCCAGCTCGCCGCCACCATCTCCAACTTCGACACCGCCGTGCGGCTCAACCGCATCGACCAGCTCGCCGCCCCCACCGGCTCGGTCGGCCTCAACAGCCAGAAGCTTGTCAGCGTCCTGGACCCCAGCAACCCGCAGGACGCGGCGACGAAGAACTACGTCGACACGTCGCTGGCCTCCGTCGCCTCCGGGCAGACCCTCAAAGGCACCGTCCGCGCGGTCGCCACCACCAACATCAACATCGCCTCCGCGCCGTCGACGATCGACGGGATCACCCCGACCAACGGTGACGTGTTCCTGCTGGCCGGCCAGTCCACCGGCGCACAGAACGGCCCCTACGTGTGGACCAGCGCCGGGGCGGCGATGGCCCGCGCCGGCAACTGGGACTCCGCCGGTGAAGCCGTCGTCGGCTCCTACTGGATCGTGCGGGAAGGCACCAACGCCGACAAGTTCGCGCTGCTGACCAACGACACCTTCACCCTGGACAGCACCACCGGCGCGTTCACCTACATCGGCATGGTCACCGGCGTCACCGCCGCCTTCGAGGCGGACATGGGCAACGGCGCCGCCACCAGCTTCACGCTCACCCACAACTTCAACACCCGCGCCGTCCACGTCACCGTCTACCGGGTCGCCAGCCCCTACGACCAGATCGACGTGGCGGTGGAGCACACCTCGGTCAACACCGTCACCATCAAGCCCGACTCCGTCTGGTCCACCAACGAGTTCCACGCCGTCGTCAGCAAGGCGTGACCCGCTTGACCCCGAACACACCCGAGAGGCGGTGACCACCAGTGACAGCCCGCACCATGCAGTCCTACTTCAAGCCGCTGGTCGCCGCCATCGCCGAGGGGGCCACCACCCCGGACCCCGGAACGACCAACGCGGTCGCGCTCTCGACGACCACCGGTGCGTTCATGCGCTGGACCGGAACGGAATGGAACGCCCTCGGCGGCGGGGGCGAGGGTGGCGGCGAGTTCGGGACCTTCCTCACCCAGTTGACCGCGACCGTCGACTTCGGTGACGGCCTGGTCGAGGACACCCTCGTCAGCCAGTTCGTCGCCGCCGACACCGTCAACGAGAACAGCATCATCCACCTCGCCGTCGCTAGCTCCACCGACCACAGCGCCGACGAGATTGCCGCCGAAGGCGTCAGTGTCTACGCCACCGAGGTCGATCCCGGCGTCGGCTTCACCCTGGTGGCCGTCGCACCGCAGGGCACCTGGGGCGAATACACCGTCGCCATCGGGGTCATGAACAGCTTCGACGGCGGCCTCGTCTTCACCAAGGCCGACATCGGCCTGTCCCTGGTGGACAACACCGCCGACATGTCCAAGCCGGTTAGCACCGCCCAGGCCGCCGCCGACATGCTCGCCGTCACCGCCCTGAGCACCAAGACCGCCCCGTACACGCTGACCGCCACCGACAACGTGATCCTGTCCAACTACGCTAGCGCCGAGATCACGCTGCCCTCGGCCGCCACCATCGGCGCTGGCCGGCAGTACACGGTCAAGAACATCAACGCCTCCACCGGCACCCTCAAGGCCGTCGCCGGCACCATCGACGGCGTCGCCGCCTCCACCGGTGTGGCGTTGCTTCAGTACCAGTCCCTCACCGTCGTCTCCGACGGCGCCAACTGGCACATCCTGTAGGAGGCCGGCGAGCGATGAGCTACATCCAGATCAAGTCGGTCGGCAAACGCAACAACAGCTCCGTCCAGGCCGCCAGCAGCGTCAGCAGCGAGGTCGTCACCACCATCGACAGCGGCACGGTCGCGCTGAAAGCCGGCCGCCTCTACAAGATCGAGGCCCAGGTCGGCACCGCCTCCAACGGCACCTATACCGACCTGCTCCAGCTCAAGATCAAGGACACCAACACCGCCGGCACCGAACGCGCGCACAACATCGCCCACGGCGCCCAGGACGGCGGCACCTACGTCCACCCCTGCCTGCTCGTCGGCATGTACCCGTGCACGACCGATGAGACCAAGACGTTCGTCGTCACCGCCCAACGCATCGCCGGGACAGCGACCTGGAACGTCTGGCGCACCGGGGCCACCAGCCAGATGACCTACTGCACAGTCACCGACATCGGCCCGACCGCCGATGTCGTCACGCTTTGACCTGAACACCGCCGTCGGGGGATAGGACCACCATGTCGATCATCATCAAGTCCGGCTCCAGCGGGAACACCGCCACGGTCAGCGCCGCCGGTGAACTCGCCGTCGGGCTGCCGGCGAACCCCCTGACGGCGGGCTACGCCAAGATCACATCGTCGTCCGGCGCCCCGATGAACATCTCCGACACCGGATACGTGTTCACCGGCCAGGACAACCTGCTGTTCGTCGACCAGGTCGACGGCAACGCGCTCAACACGACCCTGTGGAACAGCGCCGTCACGACGATGACGATCACCCAGGCCAGCGGCACGATCAACCTCAACGCCAGCACCATCACCACTGTCAGCACCGCGGCCCAGATCAACTCGGTCAAGCAGATCTCCACCACCGGCGCGCACCCGATCTGCGTCACCTTCACCGCGATCACCAACGTCGGCGCCCAGGCCAACGCCGTGCGGGAGATGGGCGTCGGCGCCGCCACCGGCACCTCGGCACCCACCGACGGCGCGTTCTTCCGCTGGGCCTCCAGCGGCGACCTGCTCGCCGTCATCAACAACGGCGGCATCGAGACCACCTCCGTCATCACCCCGCAGCCCAGCGACGACGTGGCGCACCAGTACATCGTCTACATCGACAACGACCGGGTCCTGTTCCTGATCGACATGATGCCGGTGGCCACCATCTACCGCCCCGCCGGCCAGCCGTTCCCGCTCGGTTCCACCCGGCTGCCGATCTTCGCCCGCGTCTACACCCTGGGCACCACCCCGGCGACCGCGCCGAAGCTGTCGATCGGGCAGACCATCGCCGTGCAGTGCCTGCTCAACCAGAACCGGAGCTGGTACGACACCATCGCCGCGATGGGTCGCGGCTCCTTCCAGGCCCCGCTGACAGCGTTCGCGCAGACGGCCAACCACACCAACTCCGCCGCGCCGGCCTCGGCGACCCTGTCCAACACCGCCGCCGGATACAGCACGCTCGGCGGCAAGTTCCAGTTCGCCGCCGCCGCGGGCGCCGCCACCGACTTCGCCCTGTTCGCCTACCAGGTCCCCAACGGCTACCAGCTCCGGATCACCAACGTGGCGATCCGGGCCATGAACACCGGTGCCGCCAACGCCACCACCCCCACCATCCTGGACTGGGCGTTGGGGGTCAACAGCTCCGGCGTGTCCCTGGCCACCGCCGACTCCGCCGGTGTCACCTGGGCGCCGCGACGCATCCCGCTGGGCATGCAGTCGCTGACCACGACCGCCGCCATCGGTGAAAGCGCCACCCCGAACATCGATGTCGCCTTCGGCACGCCGATCTTCGTCGACGCCAACCGGTACCTGCACGTCATCCTCAGCATCCCGGTCGGCACCGCCACCGCCTCACAGATCATCCGAGGCGCCGTCATGATCAACGGCTGCTTCGAGTAACCCACAGGAGAGCACCATGGCCACCGAAAACGTCGTCGTCGTCACCGTGAGCGGCGCCGCCCCGGTCGTCGTCGCCGCCACCGACGCCACCCTCATCGGCGAAGTCGTCACCGACTACCTCACCGCCAACCCGAGCGTCCCCGAGATCCAGGTCAACGTGAAGGTCGCCACCCGCGAGAGCTGACCCCCCGACCCACCGATAGACACCGCATGGCCGACTTCGCCGAGCTGCTGCGCCAGGCGGCGCACTCCAGCGCCGCCAGCGCGGCCAGCGACATCTTCGCCGAGGAGCCGGTCAGCCTCACCGTCTTCGTCCAGGACCGCGGCTACCTCGCCAACCCACCGCTGTCACCGGTGCAGTACGACGCCGTCCGCCACATCGAGCGCATCTACTACCCGGCCACCTACCGGCACCTGGCCGAGGAGTTCGAGGCCGGCAAGAAGGCCAGCACCCTGCACGTCGGCTCACACTCCGCCTGGCGTGAGGAGCCCTACTGGTCCCAACCCGTCCGAATGATCAACTTCGCGACGTTGCAGTGGGGCAAAGGCGGCGGGAAAGACCACATCTGCCGGGTCGCGAGCCTACGCATCGCCTACCTGCTGATGTGCCTGGACTCCCCGCAGCGCTACTACGAACTGCCCGAGCAGGACACCATCCACCTGCTCAACGTCGCCAGCTCCTCCGCCCAGGCACAGCAGGCGTTCTTCATGCCGGTCGTACGGGCCGCGAAGAAGGGCTGGTTCGCCGGCAAATGCGAACCCCGGCAGAACACCGTCAGCTACGCCAAAAACATCGAGTCGATCTCCGGGCACTCCGACGCCGAGAGCCAGGAAGGACTCAACCTGATGCTCGGCATCGCCGACGAGATCGACGCCTTCAAGTCGAAGAAGGAGATGGCGGTCCGCCGCGGCGCCTCCGCCCGCGAACCCACCAAATCCGCTGAGGGCATCCTCAACATGATGAGGACCAGCGGCAGTACCCGGTTCCCGCAGGTGTACAAGCAGGTCCGCATCTCCTACCCCCGGTACAAGGGCTCCACCATCCAGCGCCTCACCGAGGAAGCCAAAGCCGACATCGACACCAACGGCATCGATAGTCGGCACTACGTGTCCGGTCCGCTCGCGACCTGGGAGGTCAACCCACGTGTCACAGGTAAAGAAGCTTTCGCAGGCGACTACGCAGAAGATCCGGTCATGGCCCGTAGCAAGTACGAGTGCCGGCCTGCTCGGGCTATCAATCCTTACTTCCGTAATCATCTGGCGCTCGATGCGTGCTTCACGCCCGTCCGGCAAGCGCCGGTCGAAGTCAGCTACCGCCTCGAAGAAGGCGCGGCGCGCGGCCTGACCCGAACGGTCTGGGTCCCGCAGTACCACTTCGCGCCCGATTTCTTCCCCGTCCGCGGCGCGATCTACGCCATGCACGCCGACATGGCCGTCTCCGGCGACCGGGCCGGGGTGGCGATGGCCCACGTCGTCAAGTTCACCGAACACGAGGTGATCGCCGAGGACGAGGACGGCGCCACCCACCCCATCCGCGAGATCCGCCCCCACGTCAAAGTCGACTTCGTCATCAACTACGCCGCCGACACCTCCGCCGACCCGGCCCGGGAGATCCAGATCCGGTGGGCGCGGCAACTGGCGTTCGAGCTGATCCGGCGCGGCTTCAACATCCAGTACTTCAGCTTCGACTCCTTCCAGTCGACCGACTCCATGCAGATCCTGGAAGCCAAGGGCATCGAGTGCGAGAAGGTCTCCACCGACCTGTCCGAGGACCCCTGGCGCAACCTGCGCGACCTTGCCTACGAAGGCCGCCTCACCATCCCCCGCCTCGTCGGTGACGACCCCACCAACCCGCCCCCGCTGCTGCTACGCGACGAGCTGCTGAGCCTCACCCGGCTACCGAACGGGCGCATCGACCACCCCTCCGACGGCAGCAAGGATGAAGCCGACGCCCTCGCCTGCGCCGTACTCGGCGCGGTCACCATGGGTGGCGCCGAGGAGGCGAGCGGGGAACGTAACTACGTCGGCGCGCCGGACATCACCGTCGGGCGCGACTTCGACCTGCCGGCCGGTGTCAGCGTCGACTCCGTCTGGCTGACCGAGATGCCTTCACCCTTCTAGCGCCAACCGATAGGTCAGGACAGCGAGACGGCGACGAGGGGACACGACGGCGCGATGACCAGCCCGGCCAAGAACGCCCCGGCCGACCGCAGGGCCAACGGCGTCCTGCCGAAGCCGGCCCCCGACGTGGAGGTCGGCGTCTCGTCGTACCTGCCGTTCGTCGTGCCCTACCAGAACGCCTGGGAGGCACTGCGGGACGACGAGATCACCGTCAAGCAGCTCCAGGCGATGCGCCGCACCGACGGCCAGGCCCGCGCCCTGTACCGGCTGATCACCCTGCCGATCCGGGCAGCGCTCAAAACCGCCACGTTCATCCCCGAGGACAACGTCGAGGGTGGCGAGGACGAGGCGAAGTTCATCTCCCAGATGTTCACCCTGCCCGCCAGCGGCGGCGGCATGACCGTGCCGTTCAACAAGGTCATCGCCCAGATGCTGCTGGCCGTCTTCGACGGCTTCAGCGCCTTCGAAATGGTCTACCACGTACCGGAGACCGGGCCGTTGAAGGGCAAGTGGACGCTGAAGAAGCTCGCCCAGCGCCCCAGCGAGACCCTGACCTTCCTTCTCGACGAGCGCAGCGAGTTCGCCGGCCTGCGCCAGCAGACCATGTACCAGAGCCGGCACGTCGACGTGCGCATCCCGGCCGAACACGCCGTGTACTACGCCGCCAACGAGGAGGAGAAGCCGTTCTACGGCCAGTCCTACTTCCAAAGCGCCTTCGCCCACTGGGACAAGAAGTTCCGCCTCTACGTCATCGCCCACCTGGCCGCCCAGCGTGCCGCGGTCGGCACCCGGGTCGGCAAGCTGCCCAAAAACCCCAACCGGGAGGAGAAGGCCGCCTTCCAGAAGGGCCTGGCCAACCTCGGCGCGTTCCAGTGGATGACGGTTCCGGAGGACTACGAGGTCGAATCACTGCGTGAGTCCACCGGATTCGACTTCCTCGCCCTGGTCAACCACCACAACAGCCAGATGTCCAAGAGCGTGCTGGCCGCGTTCTTCGACAAGGAGCAGGGTGGCGGTGACGCCGGCAAGCTCGTCGACTTCGGCCAGCAGTCCGACGCGCTGTTCCTCCTCATGCTCGCCACGATCATGGGCGAGATCGAGGACGTGATCAACCAGAAGATCATCCCCAGGTTCATCGACTGGAACTTCGAATCCGGTCGCTATCCCAAGTTCCAGTTCGGCAGCCTGTCCCAGGCCCAGAAGCAGGCCATGCTCGACCTGTTCAAGAACCTCGCCACCGGCGGGCAGAGCCTCACCGTGCGCCCGGAGCTGGTCCACGAGATGGAGAAGCAGGTCGCCGAGGAGTTCGGGCTGGAGATCGACTGGGAGAGCGTGGAAGCGGAAATGGCCGCGGAGAAGGAGGCCATGGCCATGGCCGAGGAGCTGGCCGCCCAGGAACAGGCCGGCACGCTCCCCGGGGCCGGCCCAGGCGCACCCGCCGCCCCGCCCGAGGTCGACCCCGGGCTGCTGCCGGAGGGCTTCACCCTCAGCCAGTTCTTCGACCTGAACACCGACCCGGCCGCGCTCGCCCTCACCGACCTTGCCCGGGACCTGCTCGACGAGGCGTACGACGCGGTCGCCCTCACCCGCGGCGTACCGGCCACCGGCGGCCCCAAGTTCGTGCGTACCGCCGCCGGAGCCAGGGTGTACGGGGTCCCGGTCGGCACCCCGATCACCCGCGACATCGCCGAGCGCACCGCCCAGCACGGCGTGAAGGGCAAGCCGTTCGGCGCCGGCACCCGCGACCCCAACGCCGGCAAGGGCGACAAGGGCACCGGCCGGCAGGTGCTCGGCGGTGGCCCCGGCGCCCAGGCGCAGAACCCCGGCAACGTGGTCACCGACCCCACCGACGACGCCGCCCCGCAGCGGGTCCTGGGCCACCCCGACGCACCCGGCGTCCAGCTCCTCGACTTCGGCGACGGCACCGTGGCCGTCCGCGACGCCAACGGCAACCTGTCGGCCCGGCAACGCTTCCAGATCGACAAGTTCCTCAAGCTCGGCTGGCAGGTCGCCCGCAAGAGCGGCCCGACCAAGGCCACGCCGAAGGCCGCCAAGCCCGCCGACAAGGCCGTGAAGAAGCCGACGCCGTGAGCGAAGACACCCTGCTGTCCACAGTGGAACAGCGGGTGCGGACCCTCGTCGACGCCGGACTACGGTCGATCAACACCCGGATCGGGGTGTACCTCGGCGGCGCCATCAACGCCGACCCGACCGCGTCCGGGGCACAGGTCACCTCCGACACCCGCGTCCACGCCGCCCTCGTCGACGCCCTCGCCCAGGCTCGCGCCTCCGTGGAAGGCAGCATCCGCGCCGGCTACCGGGCCGCCGTCCGCGCCGGTCTCGGCGCAGCCGCCGCCGAGGCCGGTGAACTCGGCTTCGACGCCAGCGACGTGGAAACCGGCGCCGGCACCCTGGAGGCGATCCTGCGCGACGTGGGCGCCGCCTTCGCCGCCGCGCGCCTGGACATCGTCGACAGCGTCCGGGTCGCCATCGACGGGGTCGACGGCCCCGACCAGGCCGCCGCCCGCGTGCTTGTCGCCGCCGCGGCCGTCGACCGGGCCACCCGCCGCCTCGGAGTGCGCGTCAAGGCCGCCGCAGCCGTCGCGGTACACCAGGGGTACACCGACGGGCAGGCCGCCGTCCACGACGCGCTGGCCGCCGCCCAGCCCTACCTCACCCTGACCAAGCGATGGGAGGTCCGCTCCGCCAACCCGTGCCCGGCCTGCGCCGCCCTGCACGGCACCTCCGTCGCCCTGGACGCCGACTTCGACGCCACCGCCACCGTCGATGCCACCTGGACCCCGCCGCGGCCCTGGCGCGGCACACTCGGCGGCCCACCCCGCCACCCGAACTGCCGCTGCCGCATCGTCCTGGACCTGTCACCGGCCAGTGGGCAGCTACGCGCCGAGATCGGCACCCCCGGCCCCGCCCGCGCCGGCACCCTTTCCGCCGCCGACATCCGCCGCATGGACAAGGCCCGCTACACCGCCCTCACCGGATACCTCGACGCCGCCCTCACCCGGTTGCAGGCGCTGCTCAAGGAGATCCGCGATGGCCAATGAGCTGACCCGGCTGCACTACCGCGCCGACGGCCCCGCCGCCTACGCCGCCGCGCTGCTGGCACTGGTGCGCCACGCCCGCGCCAGCAACGACGACTTCCGCTTCGGCCCCACCCGGCTTCTGGACTGCGAACGCGACGGGCTCAGCCTCGTCGGCCCCGACCTCTCCGGCCCGCTCGGCATCCTCACCACCATCGCCGGCCTCGCCCAGGTCGACGCCTGAAAAACACCCGCCCCTAACGGTATGTACATCCGACAGATGCAGTCAGTAGTCGGGGGGCGTGGGCGTGGACAGCACCAGCACGGACGAGTCGGTGACCGAGGCGCCAAAGTCCAAGTCGATCACCATCGACGCCACCGCGATCGTGAAGCTGAAGGAGGAGGTCGCCAAGGCCCTCTCCCTCCCCTCGTCGTTCTGGACGCCGCCGAAAACCGGGTCGACCTGGGGCACGACACCGGTCTACGCCAGCTATCCCACCCCCAAGTACTACTGGGGCTCCTGGGAAAAGGCTTCACAGGGAGCCTTTTCCCCGGAACCGGCCACGCTCGCCGTCCCACCGCCGGCCCCACCCGCACCGCCGGTCAAGGTCAAGAAGCTCGTCGTCACCCTCGCCGGCACCCCGATCGCCGCCCGGCACATCCGGGCTGCGATCAAGATCCTCACCGCCGCGCCAGGAGCGGCGACGTATCGGCCGCTCCTGGCGGCCAAAAGCCCGATCGCCGCACTCGACCTCGGCGCCCTGGCCGCCGCGGAACGCGCCTGGACCCCCACCGGGCAGAAGCCGCCCGCCACCCTCAAAGCCGGCGTCCTGGCCGCCCTACGCCGGGCTGTCGACCCCACCCGCCGCGGCCCGTTCACCCTCGACGGGGCCGGCTTCTGCCAGCCCATCTCGTATGACACCACCGACATGTACTCCTTCCCCCTCCCACCCGCCGACATCGTCAAGGCCATCGCCAAGTCGATCGGCAACGGCCGGGTCGTGGGACGCGGGCACTCCTCGATGAGCGAGGCCACCCTCCGCGCCTGGGTCAGGAGCTGGAGCTGCGGCGACCTGGCCCGCTGCTTCGCCCTGGAGGTCGCGCACTGCCTGCGGCCCAGCCCGCACCACCCCGGCGCCCCCAACCATCCCGACACCCACGAGGTCACCTGGGCACCATCCGTGGCCGGGGAAATCCCGTGCGGGCGGGTCATCGACGGCGACTTCCCCTCGCCGTACGTGGCCTGGAGCACCACCGACGTTGACGCCTATCTGCTCGGCGCCCGGATGGCCCACGCCCAGTTCATGACCAAAACCGGCCGTCGCCGCTGGTGCGTCGAGCACATGATCGGCGACAAGCATGCGGTCGACCGGCGCAGCACCGCCGCCTGCGAGGCCGCAAAAACCAACAGTGTCTACACCGGGACCCTGCTCGCCGGCACCACCCCGAGCACCAAGCCCGGCTACCCGCAACTGATCGCCGACAAGGTCCCGATCGTCAGTTGGTCCACCGGCGCCCTGGCCGCCTACGCCCGCGACCACGACCTGACCCTGCCCCGGTTCTTCGACGGCCGGGTCACCGTCGTACAGGCCCACCGCCAGGAGGCCGTCCGCCGCCAGGCGGTCGAGGACGCCAAGCTCAAACTCGCCTACGCCCCCGACCAGCCCACGCTCAAAGGCAACCACCGCAAGGCGGTCCTGGTCGACCAGCACGGCCGGCGCTGGCTGTTCAAGCCGGC
>JACCDR011894899.1_pt1 | contig 18829 bp, 15 predicted proteins | sample 7446431 | NCBI WGS metagenome assembly JACCDR01 (sample SAMN15323443, study PRJNA562643) | freshwater metagenome | isolation source: river surface water | place: USA:Blue River Watershed | collected 2017-08-17
ATGATAATGATAATGATAAAGATGATGACAAAGTTAATAAAGATAATATTAAAAATAAATATTCGATAAGTGATAGTTTATATAAAAATACATATTTATCATTTGATTTTCCAATCAATACATCAACTAATACATCAAATGATATACCAACCAATACACCAGCTAATACACCAATAAATACACCGACAAATACATCATCAAGTGAAGATAATGATATTTGTTTTAATTATAATAATATGGCTAATATTGGAAATTTAATGATGAATAAAAAAAAATAAAATATTAATACCATCTAAATTTATTAATATTTTTTATGTTATTTTTCATTTCAATACACATCATTTTGTATTCTAATTGTTTTGTAATATTAATACTATTTTCATTAATATTATTAATACTTGGATTTATATTTTTTTGTTCATTATTTTTGTAAATATCTAAATCTATATTTATACTATTTATACCATAATTTAAAATATCATATTTGTTATTAGATATAGTAAAATATTTATAAATTTCTTTTGGGTAGTATTCATTTAAAAATAATAAAAATGAATATTGTGATATAAATACATCTTTTTTTATTGTTTTAATTTTACTACTATCAAAATATTTAAATAAATCATAATAATAAATATAAATATTATTACAGTTTATTTCAAATTTTATATTTAATTTTATAAGATTATTAATATTAATATCATATTTATTTATCATTTTAATAATAATATAATTTTATATAATTTTTATATAATATTACATGGTTAAAATATTAAAAATATTAAAAATAATTTCAATATTAAAAAAAATAAATTTATTATAAATTTTATTTATATTTCAACAAAATTACATTTTACACAAATGTAAATAAAATCTAAATTATTACCTAAAATACATTGTTTCATTATTTTATGGTTACAATTTGAACAATTACGTTTAATTAATTTAAGTAAATTATCATGTTTAAAAAGTTCAATTAAATTTTTATTTTTTTTATAAACATTATCTGCAATATTAACTCTAATAGTTTTTATTTTTGTATCTTCAGGATTTAAATCATAATTTTTTAAACATATGTCACATGAATATTTTAATTCAGATTCTATTTGTTTAAATTTTAAAAGGTTTTCACAAACATCACAAAATCTCATTGTATATTATTAATATATATTTAATAAATCAAAAATAAATATAGTTTATATATTATATTTAATCATCAATTCATTAACATTCCAACATTCATATTTATCTAATCCAATACCTCTTAATATAGCTAATGGGCATTTTTTTTCTAATATTTCTTTTTTAGCAATGTCAATTGCATTTGTTAAATTTTTATAATTAACATAAATTTTTGAACCATTTGATATTTGTGTTGCACGTTTTCCAACAACTTGTGATAATTCGAATAATGTGATATATTGACTAGTTATTCTATTTTCTGGTTTTACAATATATTCAATTTTTACATTAGATTTATTTGCAATTATTTTACTTATATCATCATTATCAATAATAATGTTGTTTTCATCATCATCATCATCTTCATCATTTTCATCATTTTCATCATTTTCATCGTCATCTTCATTATATTTTTTTATATTTATTTGTTTTTTATTTTTTTTAGATTTTTTACTATCAATACTATTTTCATCAACTAATTCATCATCATCTTCATCTTCATCTTCATCATCATCATCATCATCATCTTCATCTTCATCAATAATTTCATCAACTAATTCATTATCAATATAATCATCTTCAATAATCCCATCTTCAATAATTTCATCTTCATCACTTATGTCTTCATCATCAATATTATATGCTTCGGCATTTTCATCATCAATATTATCATTATCATCATCCTCAATATCATTAGTGTATTTATCATCATCATAATCACTCATAATTATTGTATTATATGTATATTATATATTATTATTAATTAAATCAAAAATAATTATTCTGAATCTGAATCTGAATCATTATTAATATAAAAAATATTATTAAATGTTATTCTTGTATTATCAATATATGTTTTTTTAGTATAGTCTATTATTTTTACATATAATTTATTATTATAGGTAAAAATGATAAATATATTTGTTATATTATTATATTTACTTAAAATTAATCGCAAATCATTCATTATCAATTTTTTATTAATTAAATATATAAAATGTAAAATATTTGTAATTAAAATATATTTACTTTGTATATTATTATTTTTATTATTTTTATTATCATCACAGTTATTATTATCATTATTTCTTATTGCCCAAGCTAAAACTATCTGAAATTTTTGTGGATTGTAAATAGTTATGTTATTACGAAAATATTTTAACATAATATCATTATTTTTTTTATTTTTATATTCGTATGATTTTTTTGTAACAATATAATTTTGTGGTAAATTAAAAAGACTAAATAATATAAACCAATTATTACCTAACGTTTTTATACAAAATAAAAATATTTCAGTTAATCCATACAATATTATTATTTTAAAATACAAATACAAAAAATTTATAAAATTAATCACTTTTTTATATGTTATCATGTTTTATTATTAAATGTAATAATAAATTAAAAATATTAAAAAAAAAATAAAATATTAACAAATTATTAACAAATTACATTTAAATGTTGCAATAATTACAGTTAAGAGCTTACAGCAATTGAAGAATTATATTTCTTACCCGAAATATATGATTTTGTATTATTGTATTTTTTCTTTACATAATTTGTAAACATGTCTTCTACTGGACCTCCAATGAATTTGAAACTTAATGCTACAATAATAAATTGTGTAAACACACAAGTTATTTTAGAAAAATTATATTTTGGTGTAATATCACCATAACCGATTGTTGAATATTGTGTTGTTGCGAAATATACACAATCTAAAAATCTATCACTTTTCTTTAATGGTCCAGATAAAATTTGTGTTTTTTCTGAATTCATCAATACAGTACTTGGATCTACAACTTTTGCTTTTGATACGATTATATTACCATTTGCATCTACACTATCATTATCAACAATATAATATTTACCATCAACAAATGTTACATCATTTGTTGATACATAAAAATGTTCTGGAAATTCTGTAAATAAAATTGTATTTACAATAATGATAATAACTAATGACATTGTGGCAATATAAAAGAATCTTTTTTCACGTTTATTTATAAATTCAATTTCATCCATTGGTGTGCCTGGTTTTATTGATGCTTGCCTAGTAAGTCCTAGATTTCTATTATTTGTAGTTGTTGCAGTTGTTGCATTAACTAAATTAGAAGTAATAGTATGTCCTCTATTAAAGCCACCGCCATCCATTTTATATTTTAAAATATATATTTTAAAAAAAATATATATAAAAATAAAATTTTAAAAATTACTATCATTAATATATTTTATAATTAATGGAAACTGTATAATTCTATAATCTAAATATACAGTTGGATTATTATTTAAATCTGGTGATGCTATTGTTGATAAATCAATACCAACTAATTGAATTGTATTAGAATCTATTTTTTCAATAATAATACCTGCAGATGAATTAATTTTTGCCATGATTGTATAATCTTGAACTACATTTAACGTTTTAAATTGTGATACATATATTTTATCACCGGATAATAAACCGTGTTCATCATCAAATAAAAAATATGAATTAGTATAATCAATATCTGATACTTGTATAGTAACTGATGGTAAAGGAATATAATTAAAACCATCAGAAAATTTAAATGTTATTGTATTAATATTTACAGTATTTAATAAATCAATTTCACCATTAAATTCTGGAGTTAACATATATAAATTTGGTGATTGTTCAGTATATCTAAATATAAAATGTGAAACAATATTAGAATATGATATAAATCCATCATTTTTAATTTCATCTATAGATAAATTAATTAAACCTCTACTTGATGATAATGTATTAATTAGTGGAATTGTAAAACTTGGAATCTTGAATCCAATAATATTTTTAATATCTAAACCTAATGGTAAATCTCCTGATGATTCATTAGAACTCTTTTTATTTACTAAATTAAATGATATTGCAGTTGGATCAGTATTAATAATATTTTGATATCTTGTATTAATATATGCTTTAGCATTACGTTTTAATGAATTCAAATTTAAAATTTTTGCCATTTGAATTAAACTTTGTGTTGATGCACCAGCTACAGAACTAATAGAATTAGCATTTTGTGAACTAAAATCCATTTGTTGTGATTGTATTGTATTTGATGCATCAGATGATAATTGCTGTACTGAATCATAAGATTTAGTTGCTGAAAAATTAGAATTATCATCTAATGTATTAGACATGATAGCCATTACATAATCTGTTTCATCACCTTTATCACTATATCTATTATTTGTTATACCAAATTTTAAAGATAACGTTTTTAAAATACTTTCGTTAATTTTTGATACATCTCCATTATTTTTTTTTACTAAATAATTAAAATTAATATCTTCCTGTAATGTTTTAACAATATCATCTACAATTTTTTGTGTAATAGGTATTTTTAACGACGATGCAAAAGGTTTAATAATATTAGTATTAATATTATTTTTATCTAAAACTGCTTTAATAATATCATTCATTATTATATTGTTATATTCATAATAATTTAAATTAAAAATATTTTTATTAATAATTTAAATTATTATGAATATAATGTACAAAATAAGTGTGAAACAAAAATTTTTAACAAATACATTAATTGTTTTAATTAGCTTATTTATTGTATTTATCATAATCTACTCTAATTATAATAAATATAATAATAATAATGATAATTTTTATACAGTAAACGGTTTTGAAGATAAATATGATTTTTTTGGTGATAATAGAAAATTTGCAAATTATTTATTATATCAAGTTCATGATAATTTAACACTTTTAATAGATTATTTAAATAAAAAATATAAAAATTTAAATAATAAACGTATTCGTGAAGGAATGTATAGATTAAACAATAAATATAAATTAAATAAATTAATAGAAAATGTACCAAGTTTATTTAATTCTGATACATCATACACAATAAATAAAGGTGAAATTATAGCAATATGTTTAAGACATAAAAATCAAAATAATAAGTTCCATGATTTAAATTTAATAACTTTTGTAGCTGTTCATGAACTAGCACATATATTTTCAATAGGTTATGGTCATGATGATGAATTTTGGGAAAATTTTAAATTTTTATTAAATGAAGCTATTAATTGTAAAATATATGATAATACAAATTATATAGAAAAACCAATAGAATATTGTGGAATGATGGTTAAATACAATCCTTTATTTGATATAAATATTAAAAATATAATATAAAAGATTGTATTATATTATAATTGATTTATTTTTGATTTTTATTATCATTAATAATAATAAGTATAAATAATATAATATGAGTGCTTCTAGTTATAATACCAATGCCGATAATAATAAGTATAAAAATTATAATAATGTAAATAATTCATTTATTAAAAAAAATTATAATAAAATTAAAAAAGAACAAGAAAAAATCTTAAACCATTTAAATCAATTAATACATATAGATGATGATGATAATAAAAATTATATTATTGAAGCATCACCAGGTGTTGGAAAAACAAATATTTTATTTCAACATTTATCAAATTTTAAAAACATATTAATAATTTGTAATAAATGGAATATACAATCTTGGTATAATAAAATATATAAAAAATATAATAAGTATTTAAATATCAATACACATAAGCATAAAAATGAATATTATAAAATTATATTAATCGATGAAGATTATTTGAATAATGAATCTAAAAATAATATTGATAAAGATGTAAATACAAGTGTAGATACTAATACTAATACTAATACTAATACTAATGCTGATGCTGATGCTGATGCTGATAAAAATAAAGATAAAGATAAAAATAAAAATAAAGATAAAGATGTAAATACTGATAAAAAATACATATATTTGATATTGGATAGCGCAATACCATTATTATTAGAACATTTTTTAAATTTTCATAATTCTTATTATAATACATTATCTGTTAATATTAAAAGTAACATTGAAAATAGTAATTATGATGGTGATGAAACAAATATTATAAATTTTTATAATTATAAAAATATATGCAATTTAATAACCAATACAAACTTTAACTATATCAAATTTTTATATAATAAATTTGATATAGTAATTTGTGATGAATTAAATAAAATCAATTTTATACCATGTTATAAAATTTGCTATTTATTATGTGAAAATTTTAATGATTCAATTGTTAAAACAAAAAAAAATGATTGTTTTTATAATAAATTTTTTAAAAAATTTGTAATTTTTAATAAATACAATATTTTAAAAAATATTGTAGCGTTAAACGATAAATTTAGAAATCAACATATTATAAATTTTAAATCTGATGATTTTGATATATTAAAATTGCAAGAATATCTAATTCAAAACCAAAATAAAAAAATAATAATAATTGTAAAAGATATCAATATTATTAAAGATGCATTATTTTCTTATACTAATAGATCTTTAATAATTAATAATGAATCAGATTATAAATTAATAGAATTTGTTAAAAATTTATATTATGAGAATGTATGCAGTTCATCAAATAATAAATATACCGAATATATTTATTATGAAAAAAATTATAATATTGATAAAAAATATCAATATAATTACTATAATAACTACATTGATGATCATAATTTTGATTATGACCATACAGGTTATTATGAATATAGAAAGTGTAAATGCTATTGTAATAAAATATTAAAATTTAATTTATTAGTTATGTGTAATATTAAAAATATTAATAGTATTAGTTTATCTAATACTAATACAATAATTATGATTGGAAATCATCAAAATTTAAATCAATATGTTAATAGATGTGTTAGAATCACAACTAATAATAATCAATTAGATGTTATTAAGTATAAATTTAATATATAATTATAATATTCACTAAATATTATAATCTTTACTAAATTTAATCTTTACATTTATTTTTTTTATAATCTAAAACTAATTGTTTTAATTTTACTTGCATCAGTTGAAACGTTTTCAGATATAGTTGTTGCACCAAATCCTGGTCCTGAATATGGGCTTACATAATTTTGTGGTTGTCTAAAACCCCATGGTTTAACAGATGTACTAGTTTCTGCACCATCACCTAATAAAGATATTTCAGTTTTTTGTAAAACACTGCTAAATGCTGTTAAATTATCTGGATTGTCTAAATATTGTCTTTGAGTTTTTAAATCTGATTTAGTGATACCACTTGCAGCCATACCATATGAAATATCACCATCAAAATCACTTACCATATTTGTAAAACGAGATGTTGTTGACATATTTTTTTCTTTAATAGTATCTAATACTTTCTTTTCTAATGCTACAAATGTATTATTAAATTGTTCAGATATTTGTAAATTAGCATGATCTAATTGTTTTAAAATATCTTGACTGTCGGTATCTCTATTTTCAACATTTAATTTATAAATCAATTCATCAAAACTATTTTTTAAATTAATAATAAGTTCTAATGATTTTGGATCACTAATATCTAATGTTTTTGTTGCACCAGTTTCATCAATATATTGGTTATTATTATACATTAATCCTATTTTTTGTTGCATTTGAATTAATTTTGCGATAATATCACTATTACTTTCTTTAAGTTTTTCATTTTTACCTCCTAAATATCTTTTACATCCATCTAACATTTCATCGGTATCATATAATAAATCTCCTAATAATGAATTAAAAATTATAATTAACAACAAAATAAAAGTTAAATAAGTTAAAATTACAGATAAATATTTTAAAGCACATAAAAAACTACCTAAAACACCTATTGATTTTTCATTTTTTTTAGAATCATGTGGTACAGATAAAACAGCGCTTGTATCACTTGTAGTTTTATCTTTAGTATCAACATTAACAACACTGGTACTTTTTCCATCTTGTAATAAACCTGTTTGATCTTTTGATGTTGCTGGATTTGGTTCATGATTCATAAGATCATCATAACTTGAATCACCAGAAGACATTTTTATTATATTAATATATATTAAAAAAAATAAAAATATAAAATAGTTTAAAAAAAAAATAGTATTATAAAATAGTTTATAATAGAGTATTAATATAAACAAAATTATATTATATAATATAATATAATAATAAATTCAATTAATGAAATAATTATAAAAAACATTAAACAAGCTTCATCCATATAAAAATATGTATTTAATGTTTTATTACAACATAAAACATTATCTTTTGGGATTTTATTATTTTTTAAATAAAACAATATAAAATTACTTATATTATTATTAGATTCTATTATTTTTTTTATAGTATCCAATTTATTAGATTCTATTTTAAAATTATATAATATACTATTATACATATTATATAATTCATCTATTTTTTTTTGTATATTTTTTATTTCATTATTTAAATTATTGTATTGGTATATTTGTTCATTAATTGATAATTTCGTATTGTCAAATATATTATTAGCATTATTAAACTCGGATGATTCAGAATTAAATTCTGACCCTGAATCGGATTTTGAATCATCCGATTCAGATAATATATATTTAATACATTTATTATTTTTTTCATCATAATATACATTATTACTATTATCATTATTATTATTTTGTGTAATATTATCATTATCGTTAACTGGATCATTAAATGCATTATTTAATATAGTTTTATTTAACTTTAATATAATATTATCTTTAAATGGTAATACTAATTTTGGAGTATTTAATGTATTTTGAACTCGTGTATTTGTTAATAAATTTTCAATAGTGTTATTTTTTTTTAAAAATAAAGATTTATGTATATTAGTTTTATTATTAGTTTTATTATTAGTTTTATTATATTTATACATATTATATTATATATTTATATAGTATTTAAGGTAAATATTAAAATTAATATTATTTTTAATATTAAAAAAATATCAAAAAAAAAAATAAATTTATTTTTTTTTTAATATTATAAATATATATTGTATTTATCGATTTTATATTTTATTTATTGATTTTTATATTTTTTAAGCTGAAATATCTTCACGTACATAATCACCAAATTTTTTATCTAAAGTATCATATAATGTATCAATTTCTGCAATTGGGATATTATTATTAATAAAAATAATATCTAAAATAATACGAATAGAATTAAATGTAACTTTCTTTTGTACAAGTTTAGATCCGTTAAAATCATGGCAATAATATGATTTTAAACATTCAGAAATTTTAACTAATACATCATCAACAATAGAACTGCATACAGAAATTAAATTCTTATTAAATTTGTAATCAGAATATTTAGAATTACAGTTTAATAATTCTTTAATATGGGTTACAGTTGTTTTATATTTACGGTTTTTAGATTCTTGAGTTTGTTGTGTTGATTCATCAACATTTTCAGTTTCAACATCATCAGCTTCTTCTTCAGATTTTACACTATTAGTGTCATTATTAGTATTGGACACATCTAAACTACCTTTACATAATTGTAAGTATGTTGGTGTATTTTTATATAATAAAGTAAATAATGAAGAGTTATTATTTTTTAAATGATCTAAATTTACAATTTTCTTTGGTTTAGAAGTATTAGAGTTTAATTCAATTAAATTATCAATAGAACTCTTTAACATATCATAAGTTGTGTAATTTACAATTTTAGCTAAGAAGTCACATGAATCAACATCTAAAATGAATTTTTCATAAGTCAACATATAGTTAATTACATCTTGTGCAGTCATATCAAATTTAAAGTTATATTCTTTAACTTGGTAAGATGAATCTTTAGCATGTTTATTTTCTTCAATTTTATCGAATTTTTCTTGTCGTTTAGTCATTTTTTCTTTTAAAAAGGTCATATATTTAGAAAATAATTCATTTTCAACATCATTTAATTGTAAAGAGTTTAATAATTCACTATCATCAACTTTACGATCAACAGTTTTAGAAAGGTCTAAATTAATAATTCTTTCAAGTTTAAAATATGTTTTTACTTCATTTTCATTCATTTTAAGTTTAGATTGTAAAAATTCACGTAATGGCATTCCTGGTACGTGTTTAACTTTAGATAAACGTTTAGTAATAACATTTTTTAATTCTTTATATTCTGATTCATCTTCAAAAGAATGACTGGTAGTAGTGAATTCTTTTAATCGTTGTTCATTAGTATATGCATTTGTACGAATTAAATTTTTGAATCGAGGATTTAAATTATTATATTCAGTATTTAAATAATCAAATAAAAAGATTTTTTTAATTTTATTATCATTAATACCAGATAATTGATATAACTTATATTCTTTTTTAACAAATTTAATTACAGCATTCTTAGAACGAGTATTAATTGATGTTGGATATAATGAAATTTTCTTTTTTAAAGATGATTTTTTACGATCATTAATTAAAGTAGTTCCATCAATTAAATCACTTAATACACGTACTGAAGTGATTTTATTTTGATCAAACAATTGAGTTAATAATTCTTCTTCTTCATCTTTCTTTTCTTCAGTTGTTACATATAATTTATCATCATTAATATCAGTAATATTATTTTTTTTATTTTTTAAATTTTTATATACTTTTTCAACATTAGCAAGGACAGATTTAACGATTTCATCATTGGTATTATTAAATTCAATATCGGTTTTATCGATAATGGATAATAAAAATGTATTATCACCATCAACACTTTCAAGCAAGTTAATTAAATCTTGTTTATTTTGGACATGATCATTAGCTTTAAGAGTGCGATTAATAATAGTTTTATCATATTTTAAACCTTTAGTTTGAATCGAATTAGTTGAAGCTTGCATTGTTTCAGTTGTAGTATTTGATTTTTTTGCTACCATTTATTAATTATACTCTATATAAAAGAAATATCAAATATATATTCGGTGATATAAATATCAATATTTGTTTTTTATAAATAAAAAACAATTCAATATTTATATAGTTTATATATGTTTTATATATAAAAAATAAACTAATTAATATACATAATATATTTATCAAACTTAATTAATATTATAAAATATGCAATAATTTAATTAAATTATTGCATAAAAAAAATAAAAATTATAAAAAAATAAAAAAAATAATATAATATTTATTTGTTGTTTAATATGTATTTTACTATATTTATTTATATATTGATATATTGATTTTTATATTTATTACATATCCATTTTTTTAATTTTATTTATTATATTTTCGTTTATATCATCGTTTTTTATAAAAAACCCATATTGATTTTTTTCATAAATATTATATTGTTTATCATAATAATATTCTTTTTTCTCTATAATCACTTCATATAATTTTACTTCTTTACAAGGATTAGACATTTTTAAATCATCTCTTATATTTGGCAAATATAAAATTTTACTATTTGATTCGCACATATAACAATTAAAATTAAAATATTTATTAAATTTAGGACATTCAACAGATGTGGATGCTAATATTTTTAAAAAATCATCATTTATTTCTTTATTTTTCACAGATTTATAAAATAATTCAACATCAGTAGTTAATTCTGTTGGTTTAGTTATTTCAATATAATCTTTTGCAAAATCTGAAAGATATTCATAAACTTGTACATTTTTTTCATCTTCTGGTAAATCATCATGTGATTTATAACGAACACCTCTACCTATTACTTGTTCTGTTGTTGTATAAGACCAATTTGGTTCCATTATATGAATATGTCTAACTCGTTTTAAATTTAAACCCTTTTCACCAGTACTAGAAATCAATAATAGTTCTATTTTTTCACCATGTGCATTTTCTAAACTATTATATGTTTTAACAAGATCATTTCTTGTATCAATATCAATATCACCAGTAAATAAAGCATATTTACCTTTATAAGGGCTATCATCTAAAAATTTAGATATTGCTAATAAACCATATCTGAGAAAATTTGAATATATAATACCTAGTTGATTTTTATGTTTTAAAGCATTATTTATAATAGCTTCAAATTTTGGAGATATTTTTAAATTTGGTGGAATATATTTAGATAAATCAATATTCAATATCTTTGCAGTTTCCACACTAATTTCTTCATTGTTATTAGTATTAGTTTTGCTTTTGGAATTTTTTGTATTTTTATTTTTTAAAATTTTTAAATCATTTAAATCTGGTATATAGATGTTACTTATTTGTCTACTTCTAATTCTATAACTCGATGATCCCATTGATTTATTTTTATCTATAGCAGCCCCATATTTTAAATGTTTATCATCGTTGTTATACATTGTTTCATCATCATATATATAATTATCATTATCATATCCACCTTCTATAAAAAACCCTTTACCAAATTTTTTAAATAAAGCTTTTGCTCTAACAACTTCTGCTTTTTCTTTTGCACGTGCAGTTAAAAATGCATTATTTTGGTCATGATCCATATTTACTTTTACAAATTTAATTGGTAATAATATTGGGAAATTTTCTTTTTCAACAGATTCTTGTATTTGTTTTTGAAATGGTATATGTTTGTTAAAATAAAATTGTCCATAATAAGAAATTAAACCATATATTCTATTTTTAAATTTTTCAATATTTTTAACTTTGTTAGATTCGGAATCTACAAACATATTTACAAAATCATCATAAGATTCTGGTAATATTGTATATCCAATTTGTTTATTTTTTTTAGAATATAACATTGGATCTAACATTTTATCAATGATATAACCTTTACACATATTTAATGCAGGTACGATTTCAAAGAAATTATTTACAATTGGTGTGCCAGTTAAAAACAATAATTTAATATTTTTAGATTTCATAATTAATTCATAAAATTGAGTTGCTATATTTGCACCATTAGTTATTGAATTAAATAGATTATGTGCTTCATCTACTATTATAAATTTATTATATAATGTTTTATTTGTACTATATTCATCTTTAATAGAAGATTCTTTAATGCTACTTTTCAACATTTCTTTTATCATATTAGGTGAACCATATGTTATAAATGAATATTTTTTAACAACATTATCATAATTTTCATATCTATCACTCTTATATTGTCTTTTTGTTTTATTAAATTCATTTGATCCATTTTTAATATTACTATCATCATTATTTTTATCTTTATAATCACCATCATTACCATCATCATTATTATTATTATCATCACCATTATTATTATCATCTTCATTATCGTTATCTCCATTATCATTATTATCATTATCATCATTATCATTATCATCTTCATTATTATTATCATCATTATTATCATTACCATCTTCATCATTTATTTTTTGTTTATTTTTTTGTAATAAATTATTACTTGTTTGAACATATTTTTGTAATGTTGTGACAAAATTATCTTTTAATGATTTGGGAGATATGATAATAATATCTTTATTATCTAATTTTCTAAATAATTCTGCAATGTTAATGGCAAGCATTGTTTTACCCAAACCAACTTCCCAAAATAATAATATACCTCGAACTGTATCTTCCATCATATATTGAGATATGATTTTCTGATATTCAAAAAGCCTATCATCTTTTTCTTTAGAAAATTTAAAAATTTTATCAGTTAAAATTTTAGGAAAATTAGTTGAATTATTAACATCCATATTATTAACTTTTATATTATATAATATAAAGAATATTGTATTAGAATTTAAAATATTATTAAAAAAAAATAATGTATTATAATACTTTATAATACATTATTTTGTTTACACTTATAATGTTTATTTTTTATTAGAATTAATTTGATCAAAATATTTTTTAGATAAGTTTTTATATTTATTATATTTTTCAATTATCAAATTGTATTTTTCTAATAATGTATCATTATATTCAGATAATTCATTATATCTATCACTTAGCTCATCTAATTCATTGGATACATCTTTAAAATCTTTCTTTAAATCAATAAAAACATCATATCTATTTTTATCTTCGCACATCATTAAAATATTCTCGTTTAAAATATTATATTTTCTTCGTAACATGATATATTTACTAGCAGAAACTGTTTTTTTAGAAATATTAGATGTTGTGGATGATACTGATGTATCTACCAATTTATCAATATTCATAGATGTTTTATGGTTATTATTTTTTAAATTTTCTATTGTTTGATTTGCTTTTTTTAATTCATTACTTAAATATTCGTTAGATTGATTAGCTTTTTCTAATTGTCTTTCAGTATAACCCAATTCATATTCTAGATCTTTAAAAGCTGGTTCTAATTTCATATAAGCCTCAGATATATTCTTAAGTTCTTCTTCTAAACGTTTTTGTTTATCAATTTCAACCATAATATCAATCTCTTCAGTATTAATTGGTTTATATTTTTGTTCTAATTCTAGTTTATGAATTTTATTTTTAAATTCATCATTGATATTTTTATATTTTATATTTTCTGTTATTAATTCCTTTAATTTATCGTTTACAATATCAGTTATTTTTTTTAAAATCTTTTTAATATTATATTCAAACTGTATATTATCTTCATCTTTTAAATCACTATTTAATTCATTTTCCATTTTTTTTATAAAAATTTTTATTTCATCTTCATAAAATTCATTTAGTTCAATGATTGTATCTTTTTCTATACTATTAAAAAGTAATTCATTATATAACATTTTATATTTAGATAATTCATCTACAAATATATTTGAACTTTTTTCCATAAAATTTTTGTAGATATTTTCACATTGTTTAGATACTTTATTATAATCTGTGATATATTTTTTATACATTACACTAACATGTTCATATGTTAAAAAATATTGATTATATTTATGATTATCATGTGTATATGATTTTTTCATAAGCACGATTTTAAAAGCTCGTGGTGTTAAATATACTTCAGATATTTTTGTACCCTTTCTAATAATTTTATAATCTCTTAATATTTCATTGTTGTTTTTATTGTTTTTATCGTTTTTATTGTTTTTATCTTTAAAATTTTCTACAAAATTATTATTATTTAAAAATGTAATAAATTCATTATATCTAAAATTTTCAAACACATCAGAATATAAATTACACATTTTTGATATTTCTATAGTTTGTTCATTTAAATTTTTTTGTTCACATAAATTTTTTAAATGATTTACTTGTTCTTCAGATAAATCATTAAGAACATAATTATTACGTAATTTATTATCATATGTAACAAAATCAATAATTTTTACAAATTTTAATCTTTTAGATAAATTTTTAAATAAATACATTACATTATCTTGTTCTGGAATGTTATTATCTAATTCATTTAATTCTGACAATAATTCATTGTATTTAGAAATGAATGATATAATATGATTTTTTAAATCTAAATTATTATATTTATCAATAAATTTAAATTTATCAAAAATATCTTTAATATCGAATAATAAATCGTCATGATAATTATATATTCCTTCATTATTAAAATTTTTGATAAAATTATTATATAATTCATTATCGATATTATCGATATTATCAGACGACATTTGAATAGTTGATTATTTTTTTAAAAAAATAAAATCAAATTTAAATTGTAAATTATTTTTATTTAATTATAACTTTCAATATATCAAGTAGTATTATTTTAAAATGTTGATTGAATGTTACACTATTTTATTTCCAACACATTTACGAATGCTCGTAAATGTGTTGGAAGTTATATTATTTTACATATTATGTTATATATGTAAAATATAATATATAATATATTTAAAAAAAAAATCATTAGCTTGGAAGCTGATAAATTTTACAAAAAATTTAATGTTTGGAGTTTTGTAATTTGATCACTAAGCAATTTAGTCTTACATTGTATACTTTGGAAGTTTATATTTTCTTATATTTTTCTATATTTTAATATAATCTATTCTTTTTAAATTATTTATATTTTGTAAATTTGGCATTAAATCATTAAAAATAACAGATGTTAGATAGTTATTATGTTGGTTTAGTCTATCATTAGCATTTATAACATAATTATTATCATTATTATTTGTAGATATAACTAATGAATTAGACCAGAAATTATAATATATTTTATCTTTATCATTATCATATTTAGAGTCATTATCAGATAATAATATATTACATTTTAATGTTTTTAATTTTTTTAAATTTTTACCAAGAGATATTAAATCATTTATTTTATAAACGTTTATTGGTTTATTTTTTGTTACTACTTGTATTTTATTATTTTTTTTAACAATGTATGTTGATTCAATATAATAATTTTCAAATATTAATGTTTCCAAGTTTGGCATGTTATAGATAAAATAAAAGATATTAATATTTTTGTTCTCATTTTTTAATATATGTGAAATACTTGGATCTTCTAATGAATTAGTTGGATTAAAATAATCTAGATGTAAATGTTTTAGATTATGTTGGTATATTACTAATCTATTAAAATTATAATTTCCATAAAAATATATATTTGTAACATATGGAAATAAATTAAATTCTACATCATCACATGGTAAATCTATAATTTCTAATTTTTTAATATCAAGGTTTGCTTCTCTTAATAATTCAGAATTATATTTATTAATTAATAATGAAAAATTAGTGTTATAATTAATAATATCACCATCATTAATAATAACGGCATTATTTATATTGTTTATATTATTTATATTGTTATCAATAAACATAATGTTTTATATTGATATTTAAATAAATATGTTAAATAGTTTTTTATATAATATTGAAAAAAAATAATAAAAAAAAATATACATAATTAATATTAAAAATGGTTAAAAATATATTAAATAGTTACAATCGATTTAGATATGATAGATATATTTTCAACTGTTTTAAATTTAAATAAATATCTGATTATACCTTCTAAAAATAAGTAAATATTACTACCTTCAATTGCGTCGCAAATATCTAACACTCTATTTTTATCTTCTACGAATAACTCTGTTTTAATATCATAGCACATTTTTCTACTTATAATCTCATCATTTAATTCATTTATAAAATTTTCAACAAAAAATTCTAATGTTATATTAAACCATTTATTATCTTTAACATCAAATTCGTATAGTTTATTTTTTTCAAGTTTTATATTGGATAAATCTTTATTTGAAAAATAGTAGTTATTTAAGAAAAATTCGAATAAGGCAATAATAAAATAATCATATTTAAAAAGAGTTAAATTACCATATACTGTTATTTTATTACCATAAGATTTTAAACGGATTAAAATCTTATTAATATTATCTATATCGTCGTCATTTATTTTCTTATTTGGTTTAATAATGTTTATATTATTAGATTCCTGGTTTTTTATTTTTAAATATTCTGTATATTTATTATCTTTATCATTTAATTTTTTTACATCGCGTTTATATAATAAATTTAAATCATCATATAATTCTATAACATGATTTCGTAATTTAGTTTTAATATCAGATAAAAATTTTTTAACATGATCTTTATTTAAATCTGTAAATATTCCACTATTATAATGTTTAATAAAATCTTTATAATATTTTTTTAATTTTTGATTAATAAAGTCACTATAATCATCAATTAAAAGACTAAAAGTTTCATAAATTATAAATAATAATTTACTATTATCTAAAATATTTATAGCGTCAATGTTATCAATATTATCTTTAACATATATATCACCAAATTTATATTCATCTAAACGAAATAAAATACATGGTAAATATTTAAAATTAGCATATAATATTTTAAACAAATCACTTATTTCTTCTGTATTATCTAAAATAAAATCTTTACAATGATTTTTATCAATATTTAAAAGTTGTATTTGTTCATTATCTTTAATATTAACATACTTTAATATAGATTCTATTTGCTGATAATTAAATGGTTTAAAATTAGAGTTAAAATTATCTTTTAAATTCGGATCATTTGAATTTATGTATATATTATAGTTTGTAACTTTATTATTACTGTTAGAAGTTGTTGTATTATTTGATTTAACTTGATTATTATTATTAGTTGTAATTATAGATGTTTTTAATTTTTCATTCTCTTCTTTTAAAACTTCAATAAACGGTTTACATGGTGTTTTTTTATTTTTATGATATTTAAGACATGCATCAGATGAAAATAATTTATTACATATATTACATGTGTAATTTTTTTTTATTAGTAATTGGTCACAATTAACTTTATTTTTTTGATGTCGTGTTAAATTAGATTTATTAGAAAATACTTTTTTACATTTTCCACATATTAAATCCATGTTTTACGTTATAAAATAATAAAATGATATATTAATATATTAAAATTAATCTTAAAATTTATAAAGTATTATCTCAATCATGTTACATTATACTATTATTTAATATATAAAATAGCGAAATAAGATATAGTTTGTGATCCAATCTTAATAAAATTAAATAAAAGATCATACAATATATCTATAACATATAGATTATTTTATACATTATAGATAAAATATGTATAAAATCAAAAAGTTTAATATAATAAAAGATTTTGGATTTTTTTAAATCCAATATACAATATAATAAATAAAAAGAAAGAAAACATAGAACTTAGAACTATAAACTATAAACTAGAACCTAAAATCTAGAAACTATAACAAATAAATCTTAAAATGTATAAAGTATTATCTCAATCATATTATATTTTAATATTATTTAATATATAAAATAGCAAAATAAGATATAGTTTGTGATCCAATCTTAATAAAATTAAATAAAAGATCATACAATATATCTATAACATATAGATTATTTTATACATTATAGATAA
>JACCDR011616818.1_pt1 | contig 18812 bp, 21 predicted proteins | sample 7446431 | NCBI WGS metagenome assembly JACCDR01 (sample SAMN15323443, study PRJNA562643) | freshwater metagenome | isolation source: river surface water | place: USA:Blue River Watershed | collected 2017-08-17
GGTGGGTATTTATGGTAAGTTTTTTGGGTGCCCAGAATCCTACCAGGTTTCCATCCCCCGTGGGATTATCCAATCTAACCTGGAGATGAGTGTGGGTGAGAACCCCGGATCCGCTGCCCTTACTTTGATGGCACTCCGAAACAACCAGGGCGATTATGGCTACATCCAACGACTGGCCTAAGTCCGTCTGAGTGTGTTAGGATCGGCCATGATGGGTTAAACCTAAGCCGATCCTTCTCTGTCCAAACCTTCTGAGGTAATCTATGAAACCTTGGTATAAATCCAAAACCTACGTAAGCGCCATTGCATCCTTTGCCGTTCTACTCTTGAACACTACCTATTCACTTTGGGATGAAGGCCAGAAAAAATTTAACCCGCCCACAGAGGCCCAAATCATCCTGATCATGACTGGATTGGGTGGTCTCCATCAAACTCTAGAGGGTCGCAAGAATGCTACCGAAAAAATTGGATCCACTCCCTCTACCCTAGCAGAATTTGAGGAAACGGATACCCCTCCATTTGATCTAGATGGAGATGGTCAGTATACCCTGAGAACCCTCCAGACTACCTGGTTCAAATCCGAGCCCGTCCAAAGCACCCTTCTGGATCCATCCGAAAAAGAAATGGTAACCTCGGGTGAGTCCATCAAGATTGATTCTTGGGCCTACTCGGTAGATGGCCACCTCTTTGTGGATGGTTATATGTACGTCTATGCCCCCCATGTAGAGCTTCTAAATCCCTCAGGCGATAAGGTAAACCTCCAACCACCTCCCACCCCCTCTAAGCCCTCACAGGCCACTCAGAACCCGCCTAGTAATATAATCCAGGATACCCGTGGGTTAACTCCGGTTCAATTGCCAGGGTACAAGTCCACTTTCTACCTGGAAAACCCCATCTACCCAGGATCCCATTTTACCTGGTCAGAAGCCCTCAGAGGTGGGTCTAGGATGCCTTACAAGAAATCTCAGGTAGATAATATCATCGCTATTGCCAAACACCTAGACCAGATTCGGAAAATCCTAGGGAATCGCCCCATGAGGATCATAAGCTGGCTAAGACCAGATCGCCCGGTGAACATCAACGCCCAAGTGGGAGGGGCCAAAAATTCCAGACATATTCAAGGAGATGGGGTTGACTTTACAATCCCAGGTGGCAATCTCTTTCAGGCCCAAAACTTGATCCGTCCCTACTGTCAGTCCAACGGGCTTGGATTGGGTCTAGGTGCACCTAAGGGTTTCATCCACCTGGATTTGGCCGGATACCGTGAGTGGAATTATTAAAACATGGGTTGACATCCGAATTGGCTTGGCTTATTCTTAAAGGGTAGTCAAGTTTTCCCGGAGTCAACCCATTATGGTAACCCAAAAGTCCAACCTGATCACCGCTTGTAAGTCCTGGGAGCAAAAATATCGTGATTTCAGAATTGAGCACGATAACCCAGAAAATCCAGAATTAGTTGAAGATTGGCACCTCAGCTATCTATCTTGCTTAAAACTGGTCAATTGTAGTAATTCTTTTGGCCCCTCTCTGCACATTCATCCTTACATTGCTAAGCCCCTGGTGGTTATGTACTGGACTCTAAACAACTACGGTGAACACAAACTCCGCACTAGAGGTTTCAAAAAGCCCAAGTCAGCCCTAGACTTTATGAGATCCCTGGGTTAAAATGGAGGGGCTTAAGTTAGTCCAATCCCCTTGGAAGGCTTAATCCCCTATCGTAATTCCTGCCCCCTTTATTACTGCACCGTCCTTTACCATCTCTAAAAAATGACCAAAGTTGATCTGACCTATTCCAATCCGCTTTTGGCCCCTACTGGTCGAGTTAAAAGTTTTATGGAGGATCCAGACCGTGGCACCCTTCCAGCATCCTGCACCATGTACCGCTTGGAGGGAAATAGAACCAATCACTACAAGGAACTTTTTTATTTTGCTCAGAAAGCCTTGGTAACGGGCGCGGGGGTTTCCCTCCACTTAAGCCTATTCAAGCCCTCTCAAAAAGGTACTGGATGTTTAGTGAGCGATCCCAAAGATGCCACCGTCACCCTAAAAGCTCAAGACAGCATGGACTATGATCCGGATCTAGATGGATCCTGGTCTCTCATGGATCTCTCCTTAGCCGCTTATGTCCTTACTTTGCACGGCGAAAAAATCTACATTGATATGAGCAACGTTCGTCCTGAGGGAACCCTAGGGTCTAAAGGTCAGGTAGCGAGTGGCCCCAGTTCATTCATGGAGGTTTACCACGCCGCATCTAAGTTTGCTCAAGAACAAACTATTACCTCCCTTTTGAGCCTTCTAAGTAAATTCAACGAGACTATCCGGCGTGGAGGGGTTTACAAAAACGGTGCGGTAGTTACCCACCTCCCTATCTGGCATCCTGACTTTACCGAATATGCCACTGCCAACGCCCCTAAGGTTCATCCCTTTCTGTTCAAAGCTGCCATCATTCCAGGGGATTGGGAAGACTACACCGATCAACTCATGCTATGTTTGGAGCGGGTGAATGCTCGTGATTTGTGGCTAACCAAGGTAATTTCATCGGAGGACAATGTAACCTGGCTCAAGGTGGATCAGATTTTTCCGGACTGGTCTAATACCATCGGCCATAACGTTTGCTTGGAGGTGCTGATCCCCTCCCGTGGGACTTGCATCATCATGCCGATTAACCTGGGAATGGCCCAAGATCCCCAAGATCTGATTGGCGCTTTTGTGGAGGGCATGAAATTTCTGGCTGAGTTCCAAAAACGAGATTATCAATCCGCCGGGGGAATCTACCTATCCGCTCAAGAGGATCGTCAAGTGGCCCTAGGCATGATGGGACTGGCTAACTTACTAGCTCATGAGGGGATCTCGTTTGAGGACTTTACCAACGATCTTGAAGACACGATCGGTTATCTTTATGGGCAAGGATTTTCCCCCCATCCTTACCAAACCTTGGGGCAACCCGATTGGGAACCAACCCTCCCTTACCCAGAAACAGCCACCCAAAAGTGGATTAATGCCCTGGTTTTAGCCTTTCATGATTCCGCTAAGGTAGCCAATTGGTACAAACTCAAACGGGCCTATGGGATCGCCCCAACTGCTTCGGTAGCATTCCGTTACAAGGATCGAGAAGGATATAGTGTTTGTCCTGAGGTATCTCCCCCAAATTGTTCTGAAACCCGGCGTGTAGAGCGGCGATCTGGTTCTGGGGACTCTAGCCTATCCGGATTTTATCAGTACCCCCCCTATGTGGAACTTGCCAGCCAGGTAGACAAGCGGATCCACTTTGAGCTAAATTGCCACCTCCAAGAACTCATGGATCTAACCGGACTTGGCCATTCTATTTCCTGGAATGTTTGGGATAGCATGGATGACACCCTAATGATGGACTGGCTAGAATCCCCCCTAAAGTCCACCTACTACCTTTGGGAGACCCATCAATCATATCTAGATAAGGCCAACCAAGTTCTAACCCCCTCTGACTCCATCGGTGGTTCTTGCGGGATGCCTGTACGTACCCAGGGTTAAATCAATTGGGATCTTGGGCCTTCCTGGGATCCCTCTCAAGTCCAATCAAAATAACTCAAACTAATCTGGAGATTTCCAACAATGACTCAAGCCACTATCAGCCGCCTCATTAACACCCCTGACCTAACGGTTGACCCATCTACCCCACTTGGTAAAATTCAAGCGGCCAAGCGCCCGTGGGATGCCTTTCCGGTTCCATTAGTAAAACCCAACCCCCTTAGCATTAAATCGGGTGCTTACCGAGCTATGCAGAAATGTATTGCCCTAGCTATGGCCCTGGAATTACCTGTGGGGAAATGGACTCTTGAGGGATCCACCGGACTTGATGAGGGCATGAAAGCGGCTCTCCTGATCAACGCACGGGATGAAGTCACCCATTATCAAGCCTTTAAGTACCTCCAAGATGCCTACCAAGTGGATCCCCAGGATATTGAGGAAGTTGAAAATTATCGGGATGCCCTGATTGATACCGATTTCCATCCTGTCTTGCTTTCTGGATTCACTGAGCTTACTGTGTTCTTTGTTACCTTGAGCATGATCCGTAAGTATGGATCCGATGAAGCCAAGCGGGTTGGATTGTATGTATCCAAAGATGAGGCTCGCCACGTTAACACCAATTTCTACATCATGGACACTTTGGGAATCACCCTAGACCCTTGGGAATGGTCGTTACTAGATGAGATCCGAGTGAAAATCATTAAGTGGCTGACCTCCGATTTGTCCAAAGCCGATCGAGATTACTGGATGGCTCAATCAGATAGCTTACGCAAGACCCGGAAAGCACCTGGTCTAGAGTGGACTAAGGACGGATTGATTGAACCCTTCTTTGAGGGTAGACGGGCATACTAGAACTGGTCAGGATCATTTCAAGGGGTAGTTGGTTGACATTGAGCTAGCTACCCTCTAAACTTAAGAAAGTTACTAAGGAATCCAATGTCAGTCCTAACTGTAAACTCTACTAGCGGCGGTAAAACTTCCAGCTTCAAGTATCTTACCTGCCCTACAGATGAAACCATTTTCTCAGTAGTACTCTCAGACCATCCCGTGAACAAACCCAAAGACAAGGGGGTTTTAAGGCAGATCCAAGACCGGATCCCTTGGTTTGAGGGTTCTATGGAACTTGAAGCCACCTTAAAGGCTATGTTGGATCTAGAGCAACTTGGGGGGTAGAAAAATAACTTGGGTTGCTGCTGATTTTACTTTTGAACAGCTAATAAAGGGACAATACAACGTACCCGGAGAAAGATCTCCAAAATTACCTAACTCAAGGCAACGTTTTTGTACCCAACAGTTGAAGCTGTACCCTATTTTTACCATTGTTTCAACTTTTGGAGCGATTACGATATCCTAATGAACATTGGATTTAGGGCAGATGAGGCCAAGCGGGTTAAGAAATATGATGGAGGTTGCAAGCTAAACAAAATTTCTTATAGCCAATCTTGCAACCTAAAAAGCGGTCGTAACTCATGGGTTCATGATCATTATTGGAGGGACATTAATTTTCCCTTATATAGTCAGGGGATAACCAAAAAAGATGTGGTTGAGTTCATAAGTAAAACAGGATTAGTATTTCCTGAGATTTCTAACTGTTCTTACTGTTTCTTCCATAGAACAGAAGAGCACATAAAGCAGTTTCAGCAAAATCCCGAACAAGCCCAACCATGGCTAGAGATGGAAGAATTTGTTAGCAAATACTACAACAAAGATTACTCTTTTGCTAAAGGTCACAAGCTAGGGGACATCCTCAAGGGTAAGAAAAACAACCCAGGAACCTCAGGGTGTATGTGTACTGATTAACCCCTATCCCAATATATCCAGATAGGTCTAGAGTGTGTTATGATACCTCTAGACCTATTTTGTCCTTACCATGAGTAATCCAGAACCATTAAGAGAGGAAATAAAAGCCCAGGTAAACGAATTTGTAGGCTGCTTAAGTCCAGGCCAATTCCTCACCTTTACCCTTTATTTTGGCATCAATCCTGAGGGGATCCACCTCAATCAAACGGAGATAGCCAAAGCCCTTAAGACCAGAGACAGTACCATCCAAGGTAACTTAGAGTTAATCTCAAAAAAGTTACAACTCTATCCAAAAATTATTCAGGAGTTAAGAAAATCCCGTGCATAATCGAACCTTGCAAGTCATTGATGCTTCTGTCATTTGCTACAACCTGGAAGCGGATTGGGCATCCCTAAAATCCCGCCTTGAGTTGGCCCTAAACCCTCAAGTCCTTCCAGGCATTTTAGCCTTACATTCAAGCTACCTAAGCCCATTAGCCAAGACACTTTCTAAGAAACCCCTAGATACTTTGGAGCGGCTTTACTACCGCTCAAGATGGGTTAAGCTACTCACCAAAGGACACCACCACTTAAGGGGGATTTCAAAAGATCCTAGTTTTGTTCTAGTCTATGACTCCAAACCCTACTGGAGGTCTCATTATTGGCCAGATTATAAAGCGGGGAGAAAACCAAAACCTGAGGGGGTTAACACTTGCATGGAGGAATCTTTTAAGGTGGCAAAAATCTTACAAATCCCAACCCTTAAAGAACCCACTTTTGAGGCAGATGATCTAGCTTCATCCCTAGTTACCATGTTTCTTCTGAGTAGCTTTTACCCAACCCCGCTTAAGGTTTTTGACCATATCTACCTGGTCACGGTGGATTCTGATTGGATCCAGTTGGTAACGCCTAGGGTAACTTGGGTAAATACCGGGCCTTGGGAACCCCTCCTAAGGACTCCTGAAACCTCCCTGACTTGGATAAAGAAATCCCTTAAAGTGGATGTAGCCCACCCTCAGGATATTGTACCGATCAAATCAATCAAGGGAGATAAATCCGACAACCTACCACCTGGAACCCCTCCATACCTGATAGATTTGTTCAACCCACCCTTGAAACATAATCCGCTGACAAATAGCCGTTTTGTGGGTGACCTTATGGAATTAGAGTGGCACTATCCCGATCCAGAGACTATCAAGCCTTACACTCAAGCCCTAGAGGCATTAGAAACCCTTTCCTACCTGACACCTTAATTATGAGCAGACTACTCCTAGAAACCATCCAAGCCACCTTGGGGGACCCTGAAATTTCCCAGACAGATCGGGTTTATTCTCGTGATGACCTGGTATCGGATTTGTACCTACATTTCCATGATCATAGCGGGATCCCAAGCCGCCAAGAAATTCTAGACCAAGCCCGATCTTTATCCGTCAAAGCCTCTTACCTGGAAAAGCGGCCTTACTCTAAGTTGTTGGCGGATTTAGAAAATAATTTTGGTACCCCCTTGACAGAATCACCCTTGATCGCTTACCTTAAAGAAGTGGTGAAGGATAGATTTAAAACCCTCCTAAATGGGAACCAAATCTAACCTTTGCCCACCTTCAAGAAACTCAAGTAAACCTACGAAACCCCAAAAACATGGAACTTAACTATTTCGTTAGCAACCAAAGCCAAGTTGGTAAAGCCTACATGACCAAGCCCGTCCCCAAAAACATCACAGTGGGCCTGGATGAACTCAAATCGGTTGACAAGCTTGGCTACGGTGCTATGAACTTGCTTCGGGATTATTTCTATCCTGAAGTGGCGGCTGAGGACTTCCAACCCATTCTAGTCAATCAAAAAGGTGGCGCGTTCTCCGGCATTTATGGGCCTGTTATCGCCAAGGGTGTCGTAGATGGTAAGCCTTCCCTCATGTTGTGCGCTGGGCTGAAAAACGCCCCTCTGACCTTCAAGAAAGAGCGGCGATCCATTTACACTGAAACCCCTAAAGGTCGGGTGGATTTGGACATCCTTGAAGTTGAATCTAATGGTTACAAAAACCCTCACCTGAGTTTTTCTTGGGAACTCCCTAACGGCAACATTCTAAATCTTTACCTAGGTATCAAGATCAAGATGCCCAAAGACCAGAAAGTCCCAGATGTGGCTACCCTGAAGTCTATGTTGCTGGATGGGAAAATCTTTGAAATCCTCATGGATCCTCCCGCTCCCCAGGTAGACAGCTACCCCATGAAAAACTTTCCGGTTGGTTCTTACACCGTTATTGGATACCGTCATTGGGTCAAAGAAGGGAATGCTTCTGGGTCTCTCTTGATCAAGCCCGAATACACTGAGGATGGTCTCCCCCAAACGTTCATGTACGATGTTTCCGGTCTGTCCAAAGATGAGGCTAAAAACCCACTGGATCGTCCCACCGTGCCCGTACCTGAAGAAGGTGTATCAGCTTATTGCAATGATACAATCCTGGATATGATCATGATGAACCCGGTGATCACCCCTGATCAACCTGCCATCCTTAAGATTCGGTCTGCTAAGGTGGCTAAAAACGGCGGGGTATCCATTCAAGCTGGCCTAATTCTAGGGTATACTGAGTCTAAAGTAGAGGAAGACGACTTCGATATGTCCCTTCTAGGTCTCTAACCCACTTGGTTAAGCTGAACTCCTGACTACAAATAGGGTGGGTTTCTTAGGTTACTCACCCTTTCTTTATACCTCCAAGCCTGGTTTAATCATGCCCAAAGATCCCAAAACCCGTGATGAACTTTTTGATGAACCTCCCTACATTTCAGGGGAAGACTCAGACGATTCTGAGGTAATTGCTAACTCTAATGAGTTGTATCAGTGGGGTAAATCCTTATTGCTCAAAGCGGGATTCTTAATCCGACCCACGGGGGATGGTAGATACGTTTACCACAAAGTTTACAACCTCAAGCGCCCCTGCCTAGATGATACCGATATTGACTACCCGGAGAACTTCAAAGTCTGGAGAGAAATCTACACCGACACAGAGCGTCAAGAGTTGTTTTCGATTATTGCTGCCTGGTCAACCGGGGGATCTGATTACGAAAACCTCTTTAAATTTTGGAAGCCCTTTCTTGCCCCCAACAAAAACAAGAATAGCCCGATCTACATGTTCACTGAGAACCTCTTAGGAGAGCAAGCCGTTCAGCAGAAAATGGAAGCGGGTACACCCTTTGAATTATTCCTCACCCCTAACCCTGTCACAAGCCCCTCAGAGAGTTTTCACCCCTCCCACCGTGACTTGGCCCCAATCAAGTTTATCCCCCGTCTAGAATGGTTCCCTGAGTGTGTCAGAGGGGTAACTGTGGGTGACATCCTAACCATCTATCCGGATGTTGAAGCTGAGTTGTTATCCTTGATAATCGGGAGGGCTGTCGTAGGTCGGTCAAATCACATCCCACCTGGCTATGAGGATCCCATCATTCACACAAGCCGTATGGGTGCTTTTATTGTGGGTGAGGATCCGGGCCTGGGTAAGACCACCCTGTTTACCGCCCTCTTTGAGGCCCTCCAGACCACGGGCTATGATGTTCAAACTTTTGACACTTTTGGATCCAAATTTAACCTGGGAGAGGTTGTTTTAGCTGACATTATCTACAAAGATGACACCACCGATGATGAATTTAAGAGCTTGTCCAAATCTGGTGTAGCAAAGTCAGTCATCTCATCTTCAGGGGCGATCCGAGTTCAAAACAAAGGTACGGACGCTTACAACGTGATCCCAATGGGGGTTATTTTCGCCAACATGAACTCATGGAACCCCCGAACCATTTACGGGATCGATCCGGGGATGGCTGAACGGGTCAAGCTCATCTCCACAGTCAGAGAGGCGGAATTAGCCCTAAGGGATTACCCTGAGTTGTCCAAAGGCACCCCTGACCCACGGCCATTCATTCACCTTCCCTGGTTGGCGGAAAAGTTAGGCACCTCTAAGCATACCCTCATGTTGTGGTTAGCTCGGTTATGTGCTGATAAATTCTTGGATTTGATTGGGGATCCAACCTCCCTGGAAAAACGGGTAGACTACTTGAGCCAACGCCTAAGGTTTCCCTTAACTAAAGAGACCACATCCCAAGTAATGACCTTGGCTTTGTTTGCCCACTACTTAGAGTGTGATATGGCTGGGTCAAACCTAAAACGGTTATGGAAAGATCCAAGCATCCAGGGTATTAGTTGGTCAAAGCTGTTCGTATCCCTCCAAAAGCTAAATTGGATGTTAAGGGATCACCCTGAGTTAATCGAGTGGATAAGGGAAGACTATGAACTCAAACATTCCTCTGATATCCTTCATCCCTACCATGGACTTAAGGTTTTAGACTGGAACTCTCTGGCACACTGGATGATGTGCAAAGAATCGGATAGTCAAGAACTTAAGGCTCATGATCAGGTTGCTTACTTGGCTACCGCTTTTAAGACCATTCGTCAATCAACTGGACTTCCATTTTCATCAGATGAAGTTTGGCTTACTAAGGCATTTGAAAGGATCAAATATTACCTAAATGATGGCCTTAAAGCGGTAGCCAAAGATGCTCTAGAGTACAAAGATTGTTCCGGATGGATCAAGGATGAACGATGACAAGTGGAAAATGGGTAATCAATGCATATTCACTCAGGAAAGCCCTGATCAAGACCACTGCCCTAGATGGGATCTGGTATGTTAACCACCTGCCTGATAATGGACATTGGCTGATTTGGAGTCCTGATTTACCTGGAAAATTGATAGAAGTAGATGAGTCCGCTATGGTTTTTGTAACTTACCTGGATTAATTATGAGCCACCTAGAATACTCCAACCCAACCTTGAGAATTTCCTCCACATTAGGTTTACTCACAATACAAACTAGTCCCTTTGAATATGAATTTGTGAGTGAATTGAGTCTATCAAATCTGCTCAAAATCTATCCAAAGTGGCAGACCCTAGCCGCTAAAATGGCCAAGGATTTACCTACCATGTACATGGGCAATCCCAGGGTTAGGAAGGAACTTGAAGCCCTCCTAAAATCGTTTGGGATTAAGCAACCAAGGAACCTCAGTTTTAACCAAATCCAAGCCCTACTTTTTTATGAGGAGCTTGAGGACGGAAAGGTTGAATCATCCATCCTTTGGCGGTTTCATAATGTATTCCCAAAGGGCTTGGATTTACCCAAGGATGAGGTTGAAGTCGATTACGATTCTTATATGGATTTGGATCTGTTTGAATCTGCCCTTTTGTACTTGGCCCAAGAAAATAAAGAACATCTTGCCCATGAATGGCCGCTATCAAGGGTTATGAAAATCTTTACCTCTAAGGGGTTCCTAACTTGGGTAGCCAATCCAGAAAATAAAGCAAAACTGCTAGAGGAAAAATTTAGGGAGGAAGTAGATAAAAACCCTACCGATCCGGATGAACTCAAGCGGTTTTTGGAAAAACAAATGTTTGGAAAGTAGCTAACTTGGGTTGAGAGAGTAGGCCCCCTATCGTAATTAATGCTATCTAAGAGTAGATAGGAATGAAGGGTGTTATGCCAGACTTACTCATTTGGGCTATTGAGGTTTTAGAAGGTAAGGTAAACAAGTTAAAGGATGGCTTAGAACCGGGTCAAGAAATATCCCGATTTTCTCCTGAGTACTCCCAGGCCCGTCAATTGATGGATGACTTAACTAAGCTCTACCAGACCCAAGCCCTATATGAAATAGCCCAAGCCCTTAAGGAACCCTCCCAGAGTTAACCCAAGCCGTTATGGAATACTTAGCCACCCAATCTCAATCCCCTCCCAAAACCCCTAGAGTAGCGGTTGTCCCCTCTGCTGAAGAATTGTATTCTCTGGTAAAACAACGGATATTTACCAAGCTCCAAGAGCAAGCATACATGAGTGATGAAGGGGTGTGGATTGACCCGGTTCCGGCTAAGGACTTGGGCACGTTAACCAGTGTTATTCTTAAGATGCTCCAAGAGGAAAGGAAAGTGGAACTAGAGCAAAATGGAGGGTCTAGAATTGTCCCCATTCCCTCCTTTCCTCAAGTTGTGGTAAAGTAGGGAAAGTTGATCGGGCTTAATCATGACTTGCGGAATTTACGGAATTTTTCAGGGTAGTAGAGTCTACATTGGCCAAAGTGTAAACATAGAGAGACGGTGGAGAATACACAAGAGTAGCTTAAAACTAAATAGGCACCATTGCCAATTTTTACAAAGAATATTTAATAAGCATGGCCTAAGTTCTTTACAATTTAGCACCTTAAAAGTTTGTTCAGTTTCAGAACTAGACACCCTTGAAACTCAGGTATGGGAAGAATACCAAAATAATAGATTTTCCATGATGAATCCTAAGCCTGAAGGAGGAGTTTTAAGGGGTGAAAATAACCCCATGTTTGGCAAGAGTGGGGATAAAAACCCCCGGTTCGGAGTAACCCTTACAGATGGAACTAAGGATAAAATGTCCAGGAGTAGTGTAAAATATTCTTACACAATTGAGCATGTTAAGAGCGGGGAAATTTTCACAACTGACAATATAACCCAATGGTGTAAAAATAAAAAAGTTAGTCGTAGTAACCTTCATGCTACCGTACCGGGCGGATCTAGGAGGACATCCCATGGTTATAAAATAATTTCTAAGGTTGAATTATAATGCTTTATGATCATCTCATCGGGTCTGGTTTTCATCGTTGGTCAGAGGGCATTTATACACCTGGCCAGATAGAAGCCTTGAGCGATTTTGAGTCTCTTTTCATCCTCAACTCAGGCTCTTACCGGAGTGGTAAAACAGAGATTTTGTGTAGGGCAGGGATCAGGCATGTACTAGCTTTCCCTAATGCCAAACTAGGTATTTTTAGAGCATACTTGGCCAGTCTTAAGAAATCAACTTTATTTACTTTCATTGAACTCATCCACCCGTCATGGGTTAAATCTTGGTCAAACTCTGATCTGGTGATGGAGCTTGTGAACGGCTCTAGGATTTCTTTTATCGGCTGTGATCGCCCGGATAAGTTGGGATCGATTGAACTAACTATGGCCCTGATAGATGAAGCAAGCGAGGTGTCAGAAGAATCCCTCACGATGATCCAAGGTCGGCTCAGCGGTTCCCTTTCCCTGCCACCTAATTTTGATCAGCTTGACCAACCCCTTCAACAATTTATTCAAGGAACCATCGATAAGAGACAAACTTGGCTAGCTTGTAACCCTAAATCGACCAATCACTATCTTTATAAATTGTTCATTAAGGACAAGAAACCAGGTCACAAGATATACACAAGCAATTCAATCTCTAACTTGAATTTGCCTGTTAACTATTTAATCCAAAACTTATCAGCTTATGTGGTCGGAGATAAAGGAGCGGACTGGGTTGAGAACGAGATCCGAAAAATCCGAAATGGTGAGGAAAATCCAGATGGACTGCACCTTACTAACCACCTTTCCCCACTTGGCCAGAGAAACTTACTAGGTTTGTGGAAAGCTCTTGAGGGGCGTATCTACTACTTGGATGAGTCCAAGCACCTACTGAAGAAGCCCCCTGCTGATTGGGTACCCACTCATGAGTATTATGGCGGGGTTGACTGGGGCTTTCATAACCCACGGATCATAATCGCTCAGAAATTCACCCGCTCCCAAAATGGTCTTACCCAATCTTGCTATGCTACTGTGGCTTACTGGCTATCTACTGAATCGACCGGGGAAGACTTGGAAACGGCTATGGATGGTTTCCTCAGTGAATACAATGTCGAGCGGGTTTTTGTCCCACCGGATCGCCCGGACTTGGTTAAGAAACTTAGAGACAGATTCGGGGCATCCACTATACGGAAGGCCAAAACCTCTGTGTTGCCAGGGATCCTGACCGTATCCAATTTCATTAACCAAGGGCGGCTAGTCCTGATTATGGCTGATTACCCCGATGAACACCCCCGATCCCACGTAAAAGCCTGGGATGAGATGAGCGGGTATGAGTGGAAAAAGGATCGGGACGGTAAACCCCTAGATGAGCCTGTAAAGAAAGATGACCACTATACAGACGCACTTAGGTATCTAGTCCACACTCTAGAGTATAAGAACCAAGGGACGGAAAGCCAGCCAGAAGATTTTGAGTATTAAGGGTTGACATCTGAGTAAGGTTGGTTTATTCTTAAGGAGTGCTAGGGCAAGGCAACAATGCAACCCTTAAGGGAGGGCCAAGAACACTCCCAATTAACCTAAGATAGTCAAGGACTTAACTCTAATGGCCAATAACACCTCTGACAAAATTGCTGCAATCCAAGCCGCTTCTGAGATCCTGGCTGAACAACCTCGACGGGTTGAACCTGAAGAAGTAGCTCAAGTAGCCAAGGCAGTGATTGAATCTGTTAACCGTAACTCCGCCAAATAGACCATCCTAGGGGATCCTGAGACAACTTGGGATCCCTTTAATCTAACCGAAACCCGTACCACCCGAACCCACTATGGCACGTCACCTCCTTGATTTTTACCCAACCCCTAGATTTTTCACTCTGTGCCTTCTAGACTGGCTTAGGGGGGAGCCTAATCTACTTAATTACCTTTGGAGCTGTGGAGTTATTGAGCCGTTTGTGGGAGATGGGGCAATTGTTAAAGCCTTATCACCCCTGGTTTTGGATTGGGCCACTAACGACATAGCAGATTACGGTTTTCACAGGGATTCAAATCTTGACTTATCTTTAATTGAAAATCACCTGTACCTGCCCAATTGGCCTAAGTCCCTTATCACAAATCCCCCCTATGACCTAGCCTCAATGTTCCTGGTTATGCAATCCCTGATCCGGTTGTACCCGGTCTCGATCATGCTCTTGCGCCAAACTTGGGTTAATCCTGGGAGCGGTAAGAAGGGACATTCAGATAGGGTGGATCTACTTCAGGGAGTTAAGGCCCGTATTACAGTCCCACGTTACCCCATGGCCAACTCCAAAAAGACCCATAAACCCCAGTGTGATTCCTGCAACCATGAGTGGATAGTATGGTGCCCGGATGATATCAAGATTTATCACCCAATTAAAGCTTATTCATCCAAAACCATTGAAGGGTGGAAACCTTGGTAAAGTTTTGTAAATGGGTTTGACACCTAATCCAAGCCAAGTTATATTAGGTACATGAGCGGTTCCAAACCCTCCCACCCTTACCGGAGTCCCTACCATGTTCACTCGCTTTCTTCTCCAACTGGTTCTAACTACTGCCCTAGTTTCAATCCTAGCCGCTTGGTTGTTGACCCTGGCTAACCTCTACGCCCTACTGGTTCTGACTGGCCAAGCCCTCTAACCCGTCCTGAGGGATCCTGAGACAACTTGGGATCCCCTTGACAAACAACCCTGTATAACTTACAATCAACTCACAACCTTTCTGGAGTCCTTACCATGTTTCTTGAAACCCTTCCTATGAACCTGCTAGTTCTTGAAGCTTGCCATGTTGTTTCGGATAGTTGGAAAAATCTAGTACCTAACTTCCAAGACTATCAAGCTTTCTCCCAAGCCGATCTAGACACCTCTGATGAGTCAATCTTGGCCCTTCTAGAACAAATCTAGAGTTAATCAAGGTGGTTCAAGAGTAGCTCAAGATGGAAAATAAAAATAACCCCCTAGCGTATTTCCTACCACTAAGGTAACGCTAGGGGGTTTCATTTTGGCCAAGTCAATCTACAAAATCCTAATTGAGTTGGAAGGGGCTAAGCAAGCCACCGATGCTATAAACCAGGTTGGGGTTCAATTGGGCCTTACCGGAGCGGCTCTGACGGCTTTTGCGGGTGCTACGGCTAAGATGGCTGCTGACTATGAAACCATCCTGAGTAACGTCGCTACGGTATCCACAGAGGCCACGGGATCTACTGAGGAATTTTCCCAAGCTCTATTCAGACTCCAAGGGGAAATGAATGGGGCTTTAGATGTGCAGAAAGCGGCCCAAACCTCCTACGACCTTTTGAGTTCTGGGATCACCGATCAAGCGGCGGTACTGTCTGCCCTGGAAAATTCCCAAAAGGCGGCTATTTCGGGCCAAGGGGATATGAATGAAATTGCCAAGGCTGCTACCTCTGTGGTTAATACTTACGGTGAAGCCCTGGGAGTTGGATCCGATAAAGCCGCCCAATTTGACAAGGCCATTAACCTGATCCTCCAAACTCAGTTAGATGGGGTAATCACTGCTGGGGAATATGCTAACTCAGTGGGACGGGTGGTTTCTTCCTTCAAGGGCGCGGGGATCAGCCTGGAGGAGTTCAACGCCATGATCGCCCTGACCACCGCTAAAGGGATCCCCGCTGCATCATCTTTTACTAACCTCCAGCAAGCCATCTCAAACATCCAAAGACCTACCAAGATGGCCCAAGATGAGGCCAAAGAGCTAGGGATAAGTTTTGATGCTGCCCGGTTACAAGCGGTAGGTATGGAGGGGATACTAAAGGACTTGGCTAACTCACCCCTCAAGCCTGACTCCTTAACAAAACTTTTTGAATCCACTGAAGCTAGGAACTCCATCCAAGCTCTAGTACAAAACATTGATCAGCTTGATTTTTACATGGAGAGACAAGTTAATGGTACAGAAGCACTAAGTAAAGCCTACGCCCAATTTGAAGATGATGTGAACCTTAGGGTTACTTCTGCCATTAACCAGATGAAGGGAGCGTTTATCCAGATGGGTCAAGGGGTTCTTGAGGTGTCTGCCCCGGTTATTGAATTTCTTGGGAATTTAGCCCAAACCATCTCTGAGTTGGATCCAAACATCCTTAAAGCGGTAGGGGCTTTTGCTGCCTTACTTGGAGTGACTTTGACCGTTGCAGGGGGTATAGCCTTACTAATCACGGGCCTGGGCACAGTTATTACCAACTACCTAGCATTGACTGGTGCGATTGGGGCGGCTACTTTGGCCATGAAAACCTACGCCGCTACTCTGGCTATGACCTCTACCAACCTTACCACCTTCCAAGCGGCTTCTATCCTCCTGAATAAATCCCTAGCAGGGGCGATCCCGGCTCTTAAGGGTATGATGTCCTCACTGGTTGCTATGGGGCCACTCTTAGCGGTTGTAGCGGCCTCTGTTGGAGCGGTGTATGTTGCCTATCAAACCTGGGATGGTATCGTTGGGCCAGCAAGAGCAGCTAAGCAAGCTACCGAGGATTTGAACGAATCCCTAAAAGAGTATGAGCGGCTTAGGGGTGGAACCGGAAAAACTCAAATTGGAGTCCAAGTTGAGACCGGAGAAAATCTTAAAAATCTTGAAGATTCACTAAACAGGGTTCAAAAGGCTTCTGATTTTGTCATTACCAAAATCCAAGGACTTCAGGGTGTTTTGTCAAATTTAACTCCTGATGTGGTCAAAGCGGCCCTAGAATTCACTAATATCGGGGCTGTTTTTGGTTTCCTCCCACCCATAGCCACTAACTTAGAGGCATCCACCAACAAAGTTAATCAAGCCTTTAATGGTCTTTTAGAAATTTCATCCAAGGCCTCTTTGGGAGCGGCTCAACTTATAACGGATCTCAAAGAGGGTGAACAGATTGACCCGGCTGCTATAGAGGCCATGGTAGCCCAATTGGATCAGTCCATTACCTCTTTAAAGGAATCTAATGTTACCACTGAGGATGGGATCGCCGCTAGGGATGGCATGGTAGCTACCTTGGAAAGACAGAAAGCGGCTTTAACCCAAACCAATCAGGCCACAGATGAGAACAAAGACGTAACCGATGGAGCCAAAGATACCACTGAAGACAACCAAAAAACGGTAGAGGAAGCGGCCAAAGCCTATCAAGAGTACGCCCAAAAAATTAGAGATGCTAACTCTAATCTCCAGGCCCAAGCTGACTTAAACAAGGCCCAAGTAACCGGGTCTAATACTGAGCAAGCAATTAAGTCCTTACAGATCCAGGAAGAATCAACTGCTTCTCAAATTGCCCTACTTGAGGATCTTAAAAATCAGTCCCAAACTACTGCCCAAGAAAGGGTAGCAATTGAGATTGAGATAGCTCAGAAAACCCTATCCCTTCAAGAGGAAAGGATAGCTACTCAAGAGCAATTAGAGCAAGCCCATAATGAATGGTTAAAAGCTAACCAAAGTATCAGAACCAGTGAATTAGAAACCAGGCTGGCCACTGAAAACCTAGGGTACAAAGAAGCTTATGCCCTAAAAACCCAGATAGCCACTGAAAATTATAATCTGGAGAAACAACTACTCCTAGACAAGATTAATGATGAGGCTGAACATTCTTCGGAGCGTCAAGTTTTAGTAGCTGAACTGGCAGAATTAGAACAGGGATTTGCTACCGAAACCCACAACCTACTCAAGGAATTTAACCAAGCAGAACTTCAAGATCATCAAGAGAAGATTCAACTCAAGATGGAGGAAAACCGGGCCTATTTTGAGGATCTACAGGGTCAACTTGAAATTAGCCAAGCTTTCCAAGATATTAATTTAAGCTATTTAGATACTCAATCTGGATTGATCAGTAAGATTTCTGGACTGCTTGAGGGAGATAACGCCACCCTAGGGCAACGGGCTGAACTGATCGGATTAGCTGAGAGATTAACCGGGGAAAGCCTGAGAAACTCCCAGGGAAATTATGATGTTGACATTGCTCGTGAAGCCATCCAAAAAACTCTGAATCAACTAGAAATCCAAAAAATTGATCTTAAGATTCGTCAACTTGAGTTGGATAAAGAATCCCTTGCCATTGCTAACGAAATTAGACAATTAGAAATCCAAAGCCAACGTGAGAAAATCCAAAGCCAACTCCAAGATCAAAACCTAAACGAAAATCAACGCCGCTCATTACAAAATCAGGATGCCTCATTAGGTCGTCAAGCTGAATTAGAGAATCGTAAGACTGAGGTCGCCACTAGAGGGATTAATGATCAAATAAACTTTGCCGGGATCGAGCGTGATATTGCCCAAGCTATGTCCCGAAATACTAGGGATCAATCGGTAAGCGGTGTATATGGTGATCCAAGTGGAAGGTCTGCCAGGGTTTCTGATTTTGATCGCCTAGCTAGCAGGGGGGACTTGAGCCAATCCGAAGTCAATAGAATGTATGGTGATGGCTCTATTGGTGCTCAAGAGTGGCGGAAACTTACCGATTCCATTGAGGCCCAACGTGAGCAAGCTGCCAAGGATTCGGAAAGGCGGCAAAAAGAATCAGAACGTCAAGAAAAAGCCCAAGAACGGGCATCAAGATCCTCAGAAACCAACGCCAGAGTGACAGAGGAAGGCTTTAGGGAAGTGGCCACCGATACCAGGGCAATCAGGCAGGTTTCCTCAAGCCTGGGAGATTTGGTTAGAGTCTCTACCAGCCTACTCAGAGTTAATGAAAGGATGGCCACTAAATTGGATTCCATCTCTAATCAAATTGGCCGTCTACCTAATGACATTGCCTCTAGACTTCCCCGCCCAAGTTCACCCCCACCCGCCCGGAGATAACCCAAATGGCCATCACAGATTCAAAAACGTTCACCTTCACCTCAAGAGCCAACCGGGTTTCTTTTAGGGTTTCTTTGGATGCCTTAGAAGCATCGGTGGACATTGAAGGGACTTTCCTAAATCCTGAGTACCAA
>JACCDR010935804.1_pt1 | contig 18803 bp, 26 predicted proteins | sample 7446431 | NCBI WGS metagenome assembly JACCDR01 (sample SAMN15323443, study PRJNA562643) | freshwater metagenome | isolation source: river surface water | place: USA:Blue River Watershed | collected 2017-08-17
CGAGTCCCGTGAGAATGCAGATCTTCTGGGCCAGATTGATGCCGAGGATGATCTGCCCGCTGATTTTCCTCAGCAGGAGGACGTCGTCCGGGTGCAGCGCCGGCTCCAACAGCTCCTTCAGAAACCGCGGGCACTCGGCCTCGGGATCGAGCGCCACCTGCAGCTGGTTCCGCGACATGAACTCCGGCGCAAACGGCATCATCGTCGGCGGGTCCTGGTCGAGGTCCAGCATCGCGTTCTTCAGGTGCACGATCGCACGCGCGCGGTTCGTTTTTTCCGAGATCGCGCGGGCAAACGCATCCCACTTTTCCGAGAAGCCCCGGATCTTCTGGGTGAGCGCGTTCTCCAATTGCGCCGTGCGCATATTCACCAGCGACCGCGCGCCCGGCATGTCCGTGTTCAGATCGGCAAACTCCTTGATGTCGGCCGCCAGCTTCCGCCGCACGGCATCGCCCGTCTCCTTCGACCACAGCCCCGAATTCTCGCCCTGGTAGGCGTAGAAGCAGCCCTCTTCGGGGCAAAACACCAGCCGGTGCCGGGCGCAGTAGTAGGCGGCAAAGAAGGTCTGATTGATCGACACCTTGCCCTTCGCACTGACCTCGAACGGCGCTCCGTGCTCCTTTTCCAGCGCCGCAAAGGCCCGCTTCGCCGCCGCCTCGGGCGTCTCGGGGGGGGGCGCCCAGGGGAGGTGTAGCCCGGCAGGCCACACGATGTCCTTGAACGCGATCCGCACCGGCGGCTTGTCGACTTCGCGACGGTACGGCCGGCCCGTGCCCGGGTGCGTGCCGTGGATCACGGTCTGTCCACCGGAAGCGCGCCACTCGCCCCATGCCTTGGCTTTGTCCGCCTTGGGCTGAAACTCGCCCGTGGCCTCGTCGCGCACCTGATGGTAAATCTTCGTCAGCGGCGGGTACTCGCCCTCGATCCACACCCAGAAGTTGCGGCCGCGCGAGCCGACCGTCTGCAGCGTCCACGCCAGCGTCGGATTGGCCGCCACAAAGTCGGCCACGGCGGCATCCTCGTCGAGATCGATGGAGCACAGATGCCAGGTCCGCTCATCCTCGACCAGCTGCGACGACGAGCCCAGCAGCACGCCGATGTTGTTCCGCGGCGACTGCAGGAACGCCAAGTAGTTCTCCCGGCGAAACACATCGCGGGCACCCGTCGCGCGATTCTCCTTGGAGAACGTCAGCACGTGCGCCGCGTTGCGCGTGTCTTCGAACTTCACCTTTTGCCACTCGTCCCAGCGCGGGCCTTTTTGCGGCTTCCCGTCGCGATCAGGGGGGATGGGCAGCAGCACCGGCCTGCCGCCGAGGATTTCGTAGATCCCGCGGACGTGCGCCGGCATCGGATCGACGCCCTCGGGGTTGGTGTAGAGATCGGTCATGGAAGGGGAAGAGGGGGATTTTCAGGCGACCGCCAGCAGACGCGGGAGCACGGGGGGATTGGCGGCGATCAGCGCCGCCGCGACCGGCGGGCACACGCTGTTGCCGACCATCTGGACCTGCTCGGCCTTGGTGAGCGGCACCACGCGCGTCACGCCGCCGACCTCCTTCAGGCCACGGTCGATCACGTAGTCTTCGGGAAACCCTTGGGCCCGGAACAGCTCCCGCGGTGAAAACATCCGCGTGCCAAGGTCGTACACGACCAGCCCCGCCACCGTGGCGAAACGCCCCGGCACTTTGACGCCGTGGCGCCGGAGGAAGCGCGCGAGCCGCAGCGCTTTCTTTTCCAGCGCCGGAGTCAGCTCAGGCAACGCCGCCAACGCTTCGACCAACGCGAACCGATCCTTGGTCGTGATCGTGTGCAGGGCATCGGTGAGCTTCGGGTCGCCGTCGTTCCCGTAATACTTCACCAGATACGCCGTCACCAGCGCCTGATTGCTGCCGTGGCTCAAGATCGTGGAGAACGGCTCCAGCGCGCCGTGACCGACCACGCCGGTGTTGTGCTGCGCCAAGAACGCCGCGACCAGCCCCAGCGGCGGATTTCCGCCCGGCCGCTTCCGCCAGCCCACTCCCGTGATCGTCGGCATCGGTTTCGCGATGTCGGCGCCCGCGGCGCCCGTGCAGTGCTTGGCGACAAAGGGGGCCACCACCGCGAAGTGTCCGCCTTTGACCTCCGCGCAGATCGTCCGCAGCGGCACGCTGCCCGGAAAGTTGCGTTGGCCGGAGGCATTGGCGTGCTCGGTCACAAACACCGGCTCCGCCGCGTTCATCACGTAGCGCTCGAATCCCTTGGCGATGCGCCGGCACGAGGCCGGCACGAGCGGCCGCTTCACGCCGGCGCGCCTCGCCTGTGCCTTGGTGAGGAAGATCGACGGACACGGCAGGCTCCAATCGATGCTTTGAAGCGCCGTGAGCCGCCGCTTCCTCTTTCCGGACTTCACTTCGGCACTGCCCGGCTCGCCGTGCGTAGGCTCCGGCCAACTCACCGCGGCGCCGTCGAATCGGGCGACCAGGTACAGCCGCAGCCGCGAGGTGCCCGCGCCGAACTCGTCGGCACGCAGCTGTCGGTGCTCGATCTCGCCGCCAAACTCCCGCAGCCAGCGCACGAACCGTTTGAAATACAGCCCCGCGCGCCGGGGATCGGGCACAAGCCATTGATAGCGGTACGGCACGACCTCGCCGGGCTCGGCCACGGTGCCCTCGGCCACGACCACGGCGCCCGACTCATCGCGGACCTCGCATTTCACCACCCGGCCCGTCACCGGGCAGCGCTTGGCGACCAGCGGCCCCCAGGTTTTGAACTCCTCGACGTTCTCCATGAAGATCACGAGGGGGCACGCCGGACCGCGGCGCCGCAGCCCGCCGGCCTGTCCGCCGGGACCGCGCGAGCCGCGGCCGCACCACTTGAGCACGATGTAGGCAAGCCCGCGGATGCGACGGTCCACCAGCGCGCCGCCCTTGGCTTTGCTGAAGTGTTTGCAGTCGGGCGAAAACCATCCGCTCGCGATCGCGACCTTGAACGCCGCTCCCAGACCGCGCAGCCGCGCGATGATCGCCAGCAGTTCCAGCGGATCGATCTGCCAGACATCCTGACAGAAATGCAGCGTCTCGGGGTGGTTCATCGCGTGCATGGCGATGGCCGTCGGGCTGTGGTTCACCGCAACGTCGACACTGCGACCCGTCGCCAGTCGCCGGCCGGTCGTGGCGCCGCCGCCGCCGGCAAATTCTTCGATCGTAACGTAAGTGATCATACAAAAAAAGGGCTTTGCGCTCCGGACCGCTCGGCGGCCGGGGCGCGATTGACCGCGGTGGCCGCGGGACTTGGGTGTTCGGAAAAGACGCCGGTCTTACTCGGCAGTCGTCGTGAGCATTTCGGGCGCTTTCAGCTGCAGCACGCAGTCGCACACCGCCTCGGGGAGCGTTGTGGCGCCTGCCGTTACCAGCGCGGGCTTGGAACCCTTTCCGAAGGAGACGACGACACCTTCCACCTGAACCTGTACCGTGACCACGCCAGCGGCGTACTCCTCAATCAGCCAATTCACCAAGTCCCACGCGCCGGCCGGCGTGTCCGAATACCGCAGGTGCCATCGCTCGATGTGCACTTCCAACTTCGCCCGCCACTCGTCGGCGCTTTGCGAATTGGCCGCGCGGAACTCCGCCCACGCCTCGTCCGAGTTTTTGAGCAGCGCCAGCGCCGCGTCGACCCGCATGCGGTCTTTCTCGGCGTACGGCGTCGCCAGCACCGGCTTGCCGTCGACCGCGAGGTAGCACTGCGATTGCGGCGCCGCGCCGATCAGTTCGCCCAGCCAGTGGTTCCGCTGGGCCGCGCTCATGTCCGACCAGGTGCTCATCGGGCGTCCTCCTGTGCACGCGCCGCGGCCGCAGCCATGAGCACGTCCGCCATGCGGGCGAAGAGCAACGCCTCGCCGCCAGCCTTGCGCCGCGCGTCAGGCGTGAGCCGGCGCTTCGCCAGTTGGCCGGTCATGTTGGCCGCCGTGGTCGCACACACGGTGCCGGCCCGGGCAAGCAGCGCAGCCTCGCTGTCGGCCGGGACCGCGGAGTAAATGCCAAGCCGTTCCAGCTTGGCCATGATGACGGCGACCGCAGTCGCAGGTTTTGCATTGGGAGGGAGATCGGAGCTCATAGGGAAAATCGGTAGCCGGCACGTTCACCAAGCGCCTCGATGGCCGCGCGCTCGGCCTTGGTGGCGGTCCGCCAGTCGGAAAAGGGCACCGGCCCGCCGAGGTCCGCGATGACCACCTCGACAATGCCGGCGCGCACCTGCACGCCGCGCAGTTCGGCGAGCCCGGACACTTCGCCGTGGCCGAGCGCCGCGCCGTCGGCCGCCGTCATGAACCACACCACGGTCCGCGGCCGCACGATCGCATGAATCATCGCGTGCGCGATCATCGGCCCGCGCCCTCCAACGCGCCCCGCACATCGGCTTCACTCACCTTGTAGCTCCGCGCGATCTCCGCGATGGGCATGCCGAGCTCGGCGGCCCGGACCCATTCCTTCAGGCGGACCGGATCCAGCGTCACCGCCGGAAACACCTCGGTCGCCGCGGCCGCCAGCAGCCGGTCGCGCAGGGCCTCGCTCTCTTCCGCCAGCCCCAGGTCGTCCGTCTGCAGCACCCAGCGCAGCGTGCCGTACAGCTCGCCGCCCTTGGTGTTCTGCAACGTCGATTCCAGTACGACGCGCACGAGGTCCACCGGATCGACCGTCGCCAATTCGTCGCGGCCGATGTCGGCCGGCACCGGCACCGCCTGCCGATCCCACGCCAAGCCGTCGAGCAGCACCGTGCCGGCCTGCGCCGCGGCAATCACCGCCGCCAACTCGCGGCCGGTGATGCGCTTCGTGCGCCGGATCGTCGCGCTCGCGCGCTCGATCAGCGCCGGCAGCTTTGCCGCGGTATCGGCCTCGATCAGCTCCGCCTCGCGCCGGCGCAGCTTCTTCAACTCCTCCGGCCGCAGGCAGACCAGCAGCTCGGCGCCATCTTCGCCGATGCCGACCGCCTTCATCTCGTCGGGCAAGTGGTCCGCGTACCGCGCCGCCAGGCCGGTCAGCGGAGTATAATCGAGCCCGGCCCGGGCCAAGTCCTCGACTTTCACATTCACCGCCGCGGCCTTGGCGTTCTCGACCCGCTTGACCGCCCGCGCCGCCTCGCGCTGGCGCTTCTCTTCCTCCTGACGATCAATCTCCGCTTTCTCTTGGTCCCATTGCCGAGGGGAGAGGTGCCAGAGCCGCCCGTCGTGCGTGGCGACGATGTCGCTGCCCGGCTCGTTGCCGTCGGCGCCCGGGATGTGCGCCCGGTAGGCCGTGACGTCCACCGCCAGGTCGGCAGCAGCCAGCCATTCCAGCAACTCCGACACCGGTGGATTCTGCCTTAGTTTATCCCGAGTCGCCGACGTCTGAACCGCCCAGTCAGCTGCAGCGCGACAATGATCAGGTCGTATCGACCAACGGGGCCCGGCAAGGGCCTTTGCGTGGTCCGCGGGCAATGCACCGGCACGCACCATTTCGCGCACGCTCTCCGGCAGCCACAGCAGCCGCAGGGCATGCTTAATCGTCGACACCGCCTTGCCCGTCCGCTCCGCGATCAGCTCCGGCGAGTACCGGTAGGAATTCACCAGCTCGGAGAACCCTTCCGCCTCCTCGATCGCGTTCAGCTCTTCGCGCTGCAGATTCTCGATCAGGTGCAGCTCGCCGGCCCGGGCGTCGTCGACCCCCACAAACACCTTGGCCTCGATCCGGTCCCACTTTCCGCGCGAGTCCAGCGACGGCACGTGGCCGCCATTCAGCAGCCCAAACGCGCGCCAGCGGCGCTCGCCCGAAATCAGGCGGTAGCGCGGCACCGCATCGGCGCCCAGATCCCGCACCGCGATCGGCTGCAGAAGGAAGCCCTGCGCCGCGATGGAATGCGCCAGTTCCAGCAGCCGACCCTCGTCGAAAGTGCGCCGCGCGTTCTGCGGATTCGGCGCGATCTCCGCCAGCGGCAGCGGCAGATACTTGGTCGCGATGGGGCCGGCCGACGTCGCCGCCAGCTGCGCCGGCGCCGCCACCGCGGATTCTTCATCGCTCCCCGGCAGTGGCCCCGCGGTGGCACCATCGGATTCCGGTCCGGAATCCTCAGCCACCAAGCTCGCGCGCCACTTGGCGATCGCTGTGGCCGCGGCTTTGTGGTCGCTGAAAAAAGGCCCAGCGACCTCATCGACCAGCCAGATCTTGGCCGCAAACTCAGACGGGAACCGCCGACGCTCCTCGCCCATGGGCACACTCAGCGTGTTTTTGGGCGACCTGATATGCAGGAAGTAGCCGACACGGAAAAGCCCGTGGCCATCCGCATCGATTTGGAATTCGCCACAGCAGCCCCCAGGCATACCGGGAATGACGATTTTGGTGATGGGGGCGCTCGGCTGCGCAGGCGGCGCAATGGGCTCGGATTGGGTGGAGTTCATTCGAAAAAAATCAGGCCGCGAGGCCGGCGCTCCCGGCCATCCGCCGGGCAATTTGCAGCAGGTGCTCAGCGTACTTGCTCGACGACGCCGCACCGTCGACCAGCCGGGCCAGCAGCCGCAGGGTGTCGCGCCGCCGGATCCGCGTATCGAAGCTCGAGGATGCCCGCCGACGGCCAGAGGGGTACTCGGCACAGAACCGCCGATACCACGTGCAGTTCTTCTCCGCGGCCACGCGGATGCAGCCGCCTTCGTTCACGAAGCGCCGGCACGGCACCAGGACGACCACGAGGCGCGCCGATTCCAGCTCGGCCAGCATCACCTCGAGGCCGCGGCATTCGGCGGCATTGGCGCGGATGGGATTCATGACCGCAGCTTCCGCACGGGATCCATCGCCCAGCGTTTTTCCTCGGTGCGGGCCACGCGCCACTCGCGCGCGATTTCGATCAGCCCGCGCACACCCCAGACGACCAGGCCAAAGCCGGCGGCCGCCGAAACGAATACCCAAGCCCAAAGCAGGATTTTGATGATCATGATTGCCGGTCCTCCCAGTGCCGGGCCCAGCCTCCGGCCGAAGCTTCGATCCGGGCGGGCCGGCGCTCGGGGGTGCTCCCCGCGGCAACGTCGCGCTGGTGTTGATGGCTCGGCGCCGCTGGCGCCGCCGGCCTGTGTTCCGAAGACGCAGCCGTGCCATCGGCCGACGAGTTGGGAACCGTGCCCGGATCGAAAAACTTTGCCTCGGCCGACGCCAAGGCCGTCAGCCACTCGCGGAGCCGCAGCGCGCCCGCGCTCTCGCCGGCGTCGAAGAACGCCTCGACGAGATCGGGCAAGCTGGCCCGCGCAAACCACAGCCGGCGGTGCTTCCAGATGAAATCCCGCGGCATCGCCCAGGCGTACGGCCGGAAACGGCGATCCAAGACCGATTCCGTGGTCCCGCAGATGGCCGCCAGATCGGCCGCCGCAAAGTAGCTCCGACCATGCTCGGTGATGATCGCGACGGCGCTCATGGCTTGGCCTCGCTCTCCTCGAGATGTTCCGCCGCGCACTCCGGGCAGATGCCGTGGCTGCATTTCAGGCCTGCCCGCGCCGCGCGTGCCTCGGCCTGCGCCTTGTCAGGGCACCAGGCGCAAATGATCGCCAGCCCGTTCTCGATCCTCAGCCACGCCGTCCGCGGCTCTTTCCGCGGCGCGCTCATCGGCATCCTTTCGCCGCCGCGAGCCACCGCCGCGCGTACCGCGTCATGGTCTGGGCAAACAGCAGATCGCGGATCTTCCGCTGGCTATCCGCCGACGACTCTGCCGCCAGCCGGCGCCAATAGGTGGCCTCGGCCAACGCATCATTGGCTCGGCGCAGGTACCCGGCCCGGGTCCGGCAAAGCCTTCTCAGAAGGTCACCGTGAAACATCACAGCGGCCCTTTCCGACCGGCAACCCGGCCCTGATTCTGTGGCCTTTCTGTGGCCGTTCCGCCTAACTCACTGCCAGCCACCTGGCTGCCCGACATGGATTCGAACCATGACGAAGAGCTTGGGGGCGCGAAAGGCGAGCATTGGCGCGCATTCGCGAGCAAAGGCGCGCATTGACGCGCATTGCCTGTGGCCAAGTGTGGCCGGGCATGCAGGGAATCACCGTCTACGCCCGACCCGGCCGCCCGACCTGGTACGTCACGTTTTACGACCCCAACTCCGGCAAACGCCTGTTCCGAAACTCCGGCTTCCGCCTCGACGATGGCCGCGGAAAGCTCAAGGCCTACGCCTTCGCCCGCGATCAATCCCAGTCCGGCATCGGCCACCATCGCCGCGGCGATCCCGACGAGTGGCACCGCTGGGTGCCCGATTGGCTCGCCACCCGCTACCGCACGCAGCCGCGCACCCTCACCGCCTACCTCGGCGCATGGAACCAGCTCGCCACGTTCCTCGCCGATGCCGCCGTGCCCTGCCCGCGCCTGCTTGAGTACCGGCACGTGGTCGACTTCGTGCACTGGCGCGAGTCCCAGGTCAAAAAACAGTCCGGCCGCCGCGTGTCCCGCAACACGGCACTCCACAACGTGAAGGTTCTCAGCCGCCTGATGCGCGAGGCCATCCGCCGCGGCTACGCCCAGGGCAATCCCTGCACCCGTCTGGGCGAGGACGTACCGGCCGAGCCGCCGCCCGAGAAGCCCGAGTTTACCGATGATCAGATTGCAAAGGTGCGCGCCGAGCTGGCGCGCCGCGCCGGCCTTGGCCGACCCAGCGACTGGATGGCCATCGCCTTCGAAATCGCCATCCACCAGGGCTGCCGCCTTTCGGCCTGCCAGATCCCGCTCGACCAGATCGACCTCGAGCGCGGCACGATCACGTTCCGCGAAAAGGGGAGCCGCGGCCGCAAGACCGAGTTCACCGCGCCGCTGCATCCGAACCTGCGGCCACTCATCGAGCGATTGAAGGCCGAGGGCCGCACGGTGACCTGCACCCTGCCCTTCCATGCCCCGCGCAACTTCACCCGCGTGATGCGCGCCATCGGCCTGCCGCACACCTTTCACTCGACGCGCGTCTCGGTGATCACCCGCATGGCGCGCGGCGACGTAACTCAGCAGAAAGCGATGGCGTACGTGCATCATGGCTCGTGGGCGGTTCACAAGATTTACACGAAGCTCAGAGCCCCGGACGTCGCGGGAGTGGCGACGGCGCTGGCGATACCGCCGCCGGCAACACACCCCGGCGCTTCACATCCGCCGCGGAAAACGTCGGGTGCAGGTCCAGCCAAGCGGTGAGGCGGGCCGGCGTGCTGTCGCGCCCGCGGAAAATCAGCTGCTCCTTGCCGGCCTTGGCCAGCTCTGCGTTTGCCTTCTTGATGGCCGCCACGACCCACTCGCCGAGCCCGGTCGCGGCGGCGAGCTCCTTGGAATTCATCCAGCGATTCCGAAGCATGGTCCGAAACATGGTCAGCCCTCCGTGCCGGTCGGTTTCGGCTGAGTTGGCGCGGCCGCTGCCGGCACCAACTCGCCATTCAACACGATCACTTGGCCCTGCCTCAGGCTGTCCACGACATACTCAGCCGACATCCGGACGAGCTTGCTCTCGTCCAAACCGAATTCGCGGGCGCCGCGCGTGACCTTGTTCTTCAGCGCCGCATCGCACTTGCCCACCAACCGGTCACGCTTGAGCCGGCGGGCCAACCTTCTCCTCTGCTGGGTCTCCTCGGATTTCATTGCGGCGCCACTCCGGCAACGGTTCGTTGCCGCGTCAACCTAAAAAAGTTGCCCAAGGTGCACCGAAGGGGCAACGGTGCGGCATGGCGTCCCAAACTTCCCGACTTGTAGCCCGCGTCACACCTGAGTTCCGCCGCGAGCTACAGGCCGAGCTCGCAAAGATTAACGCGACGACCAACGCCGAGCTTTCCGAGAGCCAGTTTGTGCAGATGGCCGTGAAGTTTTTCATGGATCAGGTCGCGAAAAACGGCGTCACCATCGGCGGACCGAAGACGATCCCGTTTCCCGGCGCCACACCGCCGCCGGCGCCAGTCGGCCTGGTAGCCGAAGATCCCGAGCCCTACGGCGTGCCGGCGCCCGAGCACCTGCGGAACCCGCCGCAGCCCAATCGGACGAAGCCCGCGAAGCGCGCCTAGCGCGGCTCTACCTCGCCGGGGTCCAGTATCCACCGCGGCACCACGAGGCCTTCGCCGGCCAGCCACGTGTGCAGCTGCTCCAATTCGCGGCAGACGGCCAACCCGACGGCGACGGCGCGCTCGCGGGTTTCGGCGCCGCGCAGGGCTTGGCGGAAATAATAGGCGGCCGGGCGATACGGCACGATCGCACCGGATGGCGAGGACGACGGAGGCAACATGCCTCCCAGTCTCCGCAGGGTATGGGACATCTTATGTCCCACCCGGCCGGATCGGGCTTATAATCGGAAATCCGGATTCCGCAGGGGCGATCATGCCACAGGCCGGGATTGACCGGCGCCGTCAGCGGCGGTCGGCTCGCGGGCGATGAAAGCCATCGCTCTCCTGCTTGTCCTCGTCGCTGCGGCCTTTGCCGCCGAGCCGGCCGCGCCAAAACTGCCGAACGAAATCAAAATGACCTCCGGCACTGTGCTCCGGAATATCTCCGTGGTGCGCTGGGCCGCCGATCACGTGGTGCTGAAGCACGCCAACGGCGTCGACCCGATCCGCTTCGCCTACATCGCCGAGCCCTACCGCAGCCAACTCTTCGCGGTGCGCGATGCGGCGGCGCTGGCAGCAAAGACGGCTCCCGCGCCCGAGGCGGCAGCAGTCAAAACGAGCACCCTGAGCGGACAGGTATTCCTGACCACGATGGGTGCCGGCGCGTACAAGTTTAGCGGCGCGACAGTGACCGCGTTTCGATTTGAAGACTACGAGGCGGCGGAACGGAATTTTCGCACACTGTCGCCCGGGCTCTCTTCAGGCGCCGGCAACGACAGTTTGCTGCTTCGGACATGGATCAAGGTCCTCAACGACTATACTCCCGTCGCCGTGACCACCACCGATGCCGAGGGCAAATACCGCATGACGCTGCCGCCGGGCCAGCGCGTGTTTCTGTTTTGCACCGCGAGCCGCGTGCGCGCAGCCGTGGGCGGCGCAGCGAGCGAAACAAAGTACTGGATTGTGCCTGTGCCCGCCGGATCAAACCGACAGGATCTCAATTCAGATAATGGCGGCACAGTGCAGGACTCGGCGGAATACGTTATTCGCCGCCGCTGACCGGTCACGGCGTATAGCGATTTACCACCCAGGCAAAGAACGCCACTGCGGTCGAAATGGCGCCGCTTACGACCGCGACCTTGGATTTCACGACTTCGCGCCATTGTTCGAGGCCGGCGACGCGCCCGTTGGTCTTTTCCACGTGCGCCAGGATGGTATCGAGCTTGCGGTCCTGCTCGTCGAGGCGCGCCAAGACGGTGGCGAACATGGCGTCGTTGGAGTGGGGGTTGAAGGGACGAGGCGTATCGGAGCCCATGGCGGGAATCAGGGCAGGCGGGCCTTGATGGCGGCTTCGACGACGGCGCCGGCGACCTGCGCCTGCTCGTTGGTATAGCCCTCGACGGTGAGCACTTTCTTGTCGCCCGCGGCCTCGACGCGGATCGCGCCAATGCTCTGCGTGGTCCCCAGGCTGGCCCGGGTGAACTTGGCGCCGCTGGGATCGCTGTAGGTCGTGACGGTACACCCGGTCAAAACGCCGGAAAGGAGAAAAGCAGAAGGAAAAAGCGGGCGGCGGATTTTCATAAATCGTACAGGGCGTGGTCGCGCACGAGGCGCATGGTCTGATCGAAGTTTTCCGGCAGGAACCAGTCGCCGTGGCCCATCGTGTCGTCCCAGTGGACGTCGGTCCGCTCGGGCCAGTGCTCGAGCGGCGGGCCCTTGGCGCCGAGGTCGCCGTAGCCGGCGAGGCCGAGGGTGAGCGTGCGCGAGAGCGGCGCGAGCCGGCGGAGGATCAGGTCGCCGCCGGAGCAGTAGCAGACGGTGCGGCCGATCTGCCCGCGGGCGATGCGGGGGCCGAGGCCGTTTTTCCGGAAGTCGCGCTCCATCGCGGCGGAGATCAGGTGCAGGGTGTCGACGTAGCGGGAGCTAAGCGCGAGGGCGCGGGCCAGGAGGGCGCAGCCGTTGGAGTGGCCGACGAGGTGCAGCCGGCCCTTGGGGAATTCGGCGATGACTTCGGCCAGCTCGGCGGCGCGGCGCGCCTGGTGGATCCATCGCGTCAACGCGTAGCAATGGTATTCGAAGCGGTCGGTGGCGATGTCGGGGTGGTCGAGGTTGCCGAACCAGCGCACGGCGCGATCGGTCCAGGCGCGCGGGTCTTCGGGGTCGGTCTTGATCCCGTTGACGAAGATGAACACGTGGCGCTGCGGCGCGGGGGCGCCAAAGGCGGCACGGGAAAGCTCGGGCGTCATGGCAGGAAATCAGGCGGCGCGGGCGGCGGGCAGCGGCGACGCGGCGAGCGCGGCCCGCATCGAAGCCGAGCCGCGGAGGTGGAACTTGAGGCAGCCTTCGCTGATGCCGAGGTCGGCCGCGACGCGGCGCTTCTTTTCTTTGCCGAGGATGCAGCGACGGTGCGCCTCGCGCAGCTTGGCGAAGTCGAGCTCGCCTTTGAGGGTGCGGGGCGTGCCGGCGCCGCCGAAGTTGAGAAACGTGTCGCGGGCGACCGGGCGGAGGTGGCCACGGCTGCGGAAGAAGAAATCGAGGCCGCGATCGACATCGCCCGGGCCGATGAAGCGGCCGGCGAAATCGAGGCCGCGGTCGAGCGAAGAGCGGTCGAGGCGCCGCGGGCCCCGCGGGGCGGGACGGCGATGGAGGAAGGTGCGGCCGGCGGCCGCGGCGGAGAGCGAGCCGAGCGTGACGGCGGGCGAGGCAGAGCGGGGGGTGTACATGGCAGGAAAAAGCGCGGGGATCAGTTCAGAGCCACGGATTGAAATCGCCCCAGAGGATGGCTTTGATCTTGCCGCGGTAGTCAGCCAGCGGGATCAGGCGCACGGCGGCCATCTGCGGCTCGACGATGAAGCGGCCGCGATCGGTCACGACGCCGTTGAGCTCGTGGTTGCCGAGCACGGGATCCTCGACGACCACGCGGGCGACGAGCGGCGCGGCGACGACACGGGCCTTGGCGGCGGCGCGCGAGGCCATGAGCTCGAAGCCGCGGGCGAAGTCGTCGCAGTCCCAGCTCTCGGCGGTGTACTTCATGTCGGCGAGCCACGCCACGCGGGTCGTCCAGTCGAGGTATTCCACGAGCCACGTGTGCGGGACGACGGTGTAGGTGTTGTCGGCATACGAGACGTGGGCCTCGGGAACCTGCAGCCGCGACTCGACAGCCACGCGAAAGGCCGGGATTTTCTCGGACTGAGCCGTGGTCGGCCACGCGGGCAGCGGCGGGATCGTGAGGCCGGAGCGGCTGGCGCAGCCCGAGAGCAGCGCAGCGCAGGCCAGAATGATGAACGACAGAATGCGGCTCATAGTGAAGAGGGAGCGCCAGCACTCAGGGCGCGGGCGGGGTTTCTGAGGCGGTCTTTTCCTGCTGTGCGATGGCGACGATGGCCGCCATGACTTCGGCATAGGTGTAGGTCGTGCCATTCACGGTGACGGTTTTTTCCGCGCCGACCTGCCAGCTGACCTCCGTCCACGGGCTTTTGAAGGTTTGGCCGCCGACCGTGGTGCTCTTCTCGAAGAACGCCTGGGCGCGACCGGCAGGAATTTCGCATTGGATGCGCTGCAGCGATTCGGTGACGGTGGCCTCGGCTGCAGCCCGCGCCGCGATGACAAAGCCAAACAGAAACGCGGCGGCAGCCGCGGCAATGACGCAATATGGGAACAGCCGGCGGAGGTGTTTCATGGGATTGGAACCAGATCACTGCGGAGGATTTTGGGCGGCGGCGTCGTCCTGAGCTTTCCATTGCTCAGCCAGGGCAACGACCGCGGCGGTAATGGCCGAAGCCGGAACGGCGGCACCACCGACCGTGACGGTATCGTTGGCGATTGCGGAACGGCGCCGCGTGATTACGCGACCGCCGGTACGGGCGACGGTGCCATCGGGCAACACGCGATTCACGGAAATGGTGATCTCCACCAGGTCGCCCGAAAGGACGACGCGCTCGATCTTTTCCACGGTCTGGACCGTGACCGACTCGGTGCCGGTGACTCGGGCGGAGATTTCGTCGGCAGCCCGGCCGGCGAGGACAAAACCGAAGAAGAAGGCAGCGGCCGCGCAGGCAACCGCGAAGTGAGGGAGGATGGGGCGAGTGGTTTGTTTCATAGGAAGACTAAAGCGGGCTGCTGCCGATCTCGGCTGCGGAGACGCGAACCTTATCGAAAATGTACACACCCGAGCCGGCCGCCGGCATTCCCAGCTGCACCTTACGGACGGCATCCCCCGTTCCGTTGGAAATGGATGCAGTCAGCGCGGGCCGGGTTTCGGAGTTCGAGTTTTTGTTGATGTACAACTGCACAATGCCGTTCGCACCGGAACCGGCGGGGGCTTCCGCGACATAGCGCAACCAAAAGGTCGTCTCCGACGTCGTCGATGCGCCCAACGAAGTCAGCGAGCCAACTCCGTGCTCGACGCGCACACGGTCGCTGCGGAAATCCAACGTGCACTGCGCCGCGTTGGACGAATTGAGCAGAGAGACAACGCCGCCGTTTACCCCTGCGCCGGGTTTGACCCGTACAAAGACCCATACCTCGTTTTGATCGGCGGAAAAGGAATCAGATCGCGCATAGCCGCCCACGCTGGAAACCGCCAAAGATTCCGCCCCCACAAAGGGTGCCGGCGACGTCGTGTAGTCGAAGCTAACCGTGCCGCTGGTGGTCCATCCCGAGGGCGTGCCCGAACCTTCGAAATCCTCGGACAGCAAGTAGGAGCCGCCGGCCGCGGCGGAGACGAAATCGAAGACGATCACGCCAGGCGCAGGCGCGATGACCAGCAGCGACGCGAGAAGAAATGCGAGGAGGCGACGCATGGGAATCAGCTGCGGGTAACGTAAATGTAGACCTTGAGCCCAGCCGCGCCGCTCGTGCCGATCTGGTCGATGTCGACCGTGATTTCGGCGCCATCCGCAATCGCTGTGTCGGAGATGACCGCTGCGGTCGCAGCGGTCGTGCTCGTCTTCTCCGTGTTGTCGACCGTGAGCTTCGTGCTGAGGATCGACGAGCCGGCTTCGTTGATGTCGACGGTGAAGATCGAGCCGCTGGCCTGCGCGGTCGTGAGCACCGCCCGCACCGCCGTGACCGTCGCGGCATACGGCGCCGGGATCGTGCGTTTGGCGGTGCCGGTCGTCAGCGCGGTCGTCTCGTCGCTGCAGACAATCACCCACACATCGGTCATGCCGAGGGGTCCTTGCGTTGCGCCGTTGATCCGGGCGTACATGCCCGAGGTCGTCGTCCAGACATCGCCGTTGCTCGGCGAGGTGGGCGCGGTGCCGGGCGGGATGTTGAGAGAAGCACCGGCAGTAGTCGCCGCGGTCAGCGTAACGGTCCCGATACTGCTGACGGAGACGCGCTGCGTCAGCGGCCCACCGTTGGCCCGCGTCCACAACGTGAGCGCGCCGGCCGTGTTGCCATCGGTCGCATTCTCTTTGGCGCCGCGAATCGCCGCAAAATTTGTCAGCGTCGATCCGGTCGAAACACCTCCGAGCGCCAGCGACCCGCCAAAATCGGCGCTCATGCTCGAAGTCGAGTAAATCGATACCGCAGCCGCGCTGCTGGAGACATCCTGATTGGCCGCGGAAAGAACAAAGGGCCGGTTGGACGTCACATTCCCGGTCGAAGCGGTGAATGCCACATCGCCCGTCCCGTTGGCATCGATAACTACACCGCCATTGGATCCGGCGCCCAGGGTGACGCTGGCTCCGCCGTCGCCCGCGGTGAGCGCCAAAGCCGTGGCAGTCGGGGCGGTGACACTTGTTGCGGTAGCGGCGCCGATGTTGGGCGTCGCCGAGAGATTGAGCGTGCCGCCGCTGAAAGAGAGATTGCCGCCGACCGTCACGTTGCTGAAACCACCGGACCCGCTGCCGGAAAGGATCGAGGAGCCGGACGTCGCCGGCGCATAGTCGGAGCCGGACGTCGCCGCGCTGACGGTGCCGCTGCCATTTGCTTTGAGGATACCGCTGACCGTACCCGCACCGCCGCTGGTTGCAGGGATGATGCCACCTTTCAGCAGCTTTCCGGTCGTGCCATCGAAAAGGACGGCCGCGCCATCCGTAGCCGATGCCGGGCCCACTACATTTCCCGATCCGTAGGGGCCAACCGTCGCCCCATCGATTCGGGCGAAGAGACCGGTGGTGGTCGTCCACATATCGCCATCAGCCGGCGAAGTCGGAGCAGAGCCGGGCGGAAGCCGCAGGGCCGCGCTCGATGTAGTAGAGGCCGGCGCATTGATTTTTCCGCCCGTGAAGAGCGCCCCGCCGACGCCAACGCCGCCGGGGGTGGTGAATGCTCCCGTGGTGGTCGACGTACTCTGCGTATTACCCAGCACACTGACATCGCCGGAGCTGGAAATCGACATGCGGGACGTCAACGGCCCGCCGTTGGCTCGAGTCCAAAACGTCAAAACTCCGGCCGTGTTGCCGTCGGTCGCATTTTCCTTGGCTCCACGCAGTGCGGCAAAATTGGTAAGGGTGGAGCCTGTCGAAACGCCGCCGAGCGCGAGTGAACCGCCGAAATTCGCGCTCACGGCCGACGTCGAGTAAATCGATACCGCGGCGAGGCTGCTGGAGACATCCTGATTGGCAGCGGAAAGGACCAGGGGGCGATTGGAGGTGAAGTTGCCCGTGTCGCCGCTGATCGCGATGTCGCCCGTGCCGTTGGCGTCGATAACGACGCCGCCATTGGTGCCGGCGCTCAGCGTCACACTTGCGCCGCTGCTGCCGCCGGACAGCGCCAGCGCGGTGGCAGTCGGGGCGGTCACGCTCGTTGCCGTCGCCACGCCGATGTTGGGCGTGGTCGAGAGATTCAACGTGCCGCCGCTGAAGGTGAGATTGCCGCCAACGGTCGCGTTGCTGAATCCGCCGCTGCCGTTGCCGTAGAGGATCGAGGTGCCGGAAGTCGCGGGCGCGACGTTGGTGCCAATGCCCAGCCCGAGGTCGCTGCGCCATGCCGAGGCGGCAAAGCCGGGCGCCGTGCTCGGATCGGCGAAGTAGCCGGAGAGCTGCGCGCTCGTCACATCGCCCGCGCCAAGCGTGGAGGCTTCCCAGATCGATCCATTGGAAACCAGCGCCTTGCCTGAATTGCTCACAGCACTGGGCACTCGAATCGCTGCCGGAAGCGTCACCGTGCCGCCCGAAAAATCAAACGCGCCGGAACCATTGAGCGTGCCGCCGATCGTCACACTCGATCCGGAAGTGAACACGTTGGCGCCGGTAAGAAAAGCAAAGCCGTTCGAAGACGCCACGGCGGAGGCCGCCACAGGCCCCGTGATCGCGCCGGTGGTCTTGTTGACCGTGAGCGGGACGGTGGTCGGCGTGACGCTCGGCTGGGCGAAGATCGGCCGCGCGCCGAGCAGCGCGCAAACCAAGGCGAAAAGCGAAAGGCGGAGGACGGGAGTTTTCATGCTCAGGCCGGAAGGGAGAAGGCAGCGGACTCCTGGGCGATGGCCGTGCTGACGCCGTTACCGGTGCCACTGCCCACGACTTGGTGCCATTTGGCGGTTTCGGAATTCCACGTGCAGGACACACCTTGCTTGCCGACCGAAAGCAGCTCGGCGACGCGGGTCGTGTCGTTGTCGAAGACGATCACGAAGCCGCCGGCCGCGGCGCCGACCTCGTCTTCGTCGGCGGGGTTGCGGGCGCGGACCAGGTACCGGCAGAACACGCCGCCGGTGAAGAAAAGCTCGAGCACGGATCCGTTGGCGTAGGTCGCCAGCGCCGCCGCGGAAATGCCGTCGAGGTCGGCGGCGGTGCCGCCAGTGAGGCCCGTGATCGCCGGCAAGGCGCGCGGCAGCGTGGAAAGGAAGGCATCGACCTCGGCGGCGGTGTAGTAGCCGCCGGTCTCGGGCGTGGTGCCGGCCTCGGCCGTGGCGACGTCGCCCAACACGGTACAATCGAGCGAGCAGCGCGTGGTGGGATTGGGGCCGGTGCCCGTGGTCTTGTGCACGAGCGCCAGCTGGCCGGCGCGCGCGGCGCGCAGCAGCAGGCCGAGCGCAGTCGTGTTCAGGTCAAGCGTGCAGCTGAAGCCGTTGGTGATCGCCGTGAAGGTGCTCGTCTGCACGACGGCCGCGCTCCCGCGGAGGCCGAGCGTGAGCGAGCGACCGAGGGAGGCGTTGGTACTGTCGGCATGGTAGCTGCCCGCGGCCGACACGAGGTAGATGCTGACATTGAGCCGGTCGCCGTGCGTGAACACCGGCAGCGGCAGCCGCGTAAGATCGGACAGGCCAACGATGCGCGCCTGCCGCGGATCGGGCTCTCCGACGTAAAGGTATAGCGAAAGGTCCATGCGGGCGGCTCTGCAAAGGCCGCTCGCGTCAACTTCAGGAGGGCAGCTGCTCGATCTCGCGCATATAGCCGAGCAGGGTGTTGAATTTGGTCATGGTGTCGGCCTCCGAGGTCGCATTGGCAATCGGAAGGCGGAGCTGCATCGGCACACGGAGCACGATGTTGGTTTCCGATTCGATGAAGGCATCCACGGCGCGATTGGACGCCGCGGGCTTCACGAGGCGGAATTCGGCGCGCCGGAGCAGCTTCAGGGCCCGGAGCGCATTGCGCAGCGCATCGGGATTGGCCAGGGCCCAGGCGATCACGGATTCATCGTCGGGCAGATCGGGGACATCGGTGGCATCGGCCATGGTCAGAGGGAGTCGACGTCGATCGCGTACAAGGCCTGCAGGTACATCGGCGAGTCGGCGACCGGCCAGTTGGCCAGCGGCTCGGCATCGTAGGTCTGGAAGCCGGTGGCGCCGCCGGTGATCAGGGTGAGCAGCTGCGTGTC
>JACCDR011343803.1_pt1 | contig 18787 bp, 10 predicted proteins | sample 7446431 | NCBI WGS metagenome assembly JACCDR01 (sample SAMN15323443, study PRJNA562643) | freshwater metagenome | isolation source: river surface water | place: USA:Blue River Watershed | collected 2017-08-17
AAGAGCGGCTGAACACCGATTCCAGCTTCTACGGTGGCAGCAACGTGGGCACACCCTTGGGTGCTGCGCACACGCACGAGGTGCCGGCCCACGGGCAGGCGCAGTCGCTGCTGCTGGACGTGCCGCCGCTGGCCACCGTGTTCTGGGCCTGGGTGGGCTGATGCACGGCAGACCGCTACACCTGCCAGTGGGCCCGCAGGCCAGCACCGCGGCTGAAAACCGGTCCACACCCGCGTTTGCAGGCTTGCAGCGCCCGGCGCTGCAAGCCGGCACGGCCTGGCCCATGGGTGCGCAGGTGCGCGGTGCCGGCGTCAACTTCTGCGTGTTTTCGGCGCACGCCACGCTGGTGGAACTGTGCCTGTTCGACAGCGAAGGCCGGCAAGAACTGGCGCGCACACCGCTGCCCGCGCGCAGCGGCGACGCCTGGCACGGCTGGCTGCCGGCAGCGGGTGCGGGCCTGGTGTATGCGTTTCGGGTGCACGGCCCCTGGCGGCCCGAGCGCGGGCACCGCTACAACCCGCACAAGCTGCTGCTCGACCCCTGGGCGCGCGAAATCGTCAGCCCGCCCGGCGGCTTCAACTGGGCCGGCCCGCACTTCGCGGCCGACGCCACACACAGCCAGCACATGGACACGCGCGACAACGCCGCCGGCGCCTTCAAGGCCCGTGTGGTGGCCGACGCACCGTTTGACTGGCAGGACGACCAGCCACCGGCCACACCGCTGGTGGACAGCGTGTTCTACGAAGCCCATGTGCGCGGCTTTACGCGGCTGCTGTCGGGCCTGCCCGGCCTGCCCACCCACGAACAAGGCACCTACGCCGGCCTGGCCAGCGCGCCGGCCATCGCGCACCTGCAGCGGCTGGGCGTCACCGCCGTCAGCCTGCTACCGGTGCAGCAGGCGCTGGACGAAAAGCACCTGGCCGTGCGCGGCCGCGTGAACTACTGGGGCTACAACACGCTGGGCTTCTTCTGCCCCGACCCGCGCCACGCCAGCACGGCCGACGTGCGCACCGAGTTCAAAACCATGGTGCGCCGCCTGCACGCTGCCGGCATCGAGGTGCTGATGGACGTGGTCTACAACCATACCCCCGAAGGCGACGGCAACGGCCCCACGCTCAGCTGGCGCGGCTTTGACAACGCCAACTGGTACCGGTGGGAAGGCCCCGGCCAGCACCTGAATTACAGCGGCTGCGGCAACACGCTGGACATACGCCACCCACGCGCCTTGCAGATGGTGCTGGACAGCCTGCGCCACTGGGTGCAGGAATTCCACATCGACGGTTTCCGCTTCGACCTGGCACCGGCGCTGGGCCGCGCCAGCCCGGGCTTCGAACGCGACGGCCCATATTTCAAGGCCGTGCTGCAAGACCCGGTGCTGCAGCGTGTGAAGCTGATCGCCGAGCCCTGGGACATCGGGCCCGATGGCTACCAGCTGGGCCAGTTCCCCGCCGGCTGGCTGGAATGGAACGACCGCTTCCGCGACACCGCGCGCGCCTTCTGGCTGGGCGGCGACTGCAGCCGGGGCGAGATGGCACTGCGCCTGGCCGGCAGCAGCGACCTGTTCCAGCGCCGCCAGCGCAGCCCGCTGGACAGCGTGAACTACATCGTCAGCCACGACGGCTTCACGCTGGCCGACCTGGTCAGCTACGACCTGCGCCACAACGAGGCCAACGGCGAAGACAACCGCGACGGCCACGGCCACAACCTCAGTTGGAACTGCGGCTGGGAAGGCCCCACCACCGACCCCGAGGTGCTGGCCCGCCGCCACCGCCTGCAACGCGCGCTGCTGGCCACGCTGCTGCTGTCGCAAGGCACACCCATGCTGTGCGCCGGTGACGAAGCCGGCCACAGCCAGGGCGGCAACAACAACCCCTATTGCCAAGACAACCCAACCACCTGGATCAACTGGGCGGCGGCCGACCAGAACCTCATCTCCTACACCGCCCACTTGCTGGCCCTGCGCCGCCGCTTGCTGCCGCTGGCGCCGCGCTGGTACACCGGCCTGCCCGACGCCCACGGCATGCAAGACCTGGCCTGGCTGCGCCGCACCGGCGAGCCGATGACACCCCAGCACTGGGAAAACCGCATGTCGCGCATCATGGGCGCCTGGATCGGTGCGCCCGGGCGCGGCGGCCAGCCGCTGCTGCTGTTGATCAACGGGCGCGACATGAACGCGAACTTCACGCTGCCGCCGGGCCGCTGGGTGGTGGAACTGGACAGCACCCAGGCCACCGGCCGCGCCGATGCCGCGGCGGGCGGTGTGGATACACAAACCCAGCTGATGCTGCCCTCGCGCAGCGTGATGCTGCTGCGTGACGACAGCCGGCCGGCGCCAGCGCCCTAAGCCCTGTTAAACGCCTGGATCCACCCCACCCCACACCGCCCCGCCATCACGGCCACACCCCCATTCGACACCAGGAACTGAACACCATGCGATTTGAACGTGCCAGCGGCGTGCTGCTGCACCCCACCTCACTGCCGGGCCCCCACGGCAGCGGCGACCTGGGGCGCGAGGCCTATCACTTTGTGGACTGGCTGGTGGCCGGTGGCCAAAAGCTGTGGCAGGTGCTGCCGCTGGCCGGCATAGGCCCGGGCAATTCACCTTACATGAGCAATTCGGCCTTCGCCGGCAATGTGTTGCTGATCAACCTGGCCGACCTGCAGCAGCAGGGCTGGCTGACCACCGACGACCTGCAGTCCGTGCCCGGCCTGAACGGGCCGGTGACACCGGCCGGCAGCGCAGCCGGCACGGCCCACACGCCCGCCGCGCAAATCGACTTTGCCGTGATGTACCCCTATCGCATGCAGCGCCTGGCCCAGGCTGCTGCCCGCTTTGCCACCGAGGGCAGCGCCGAGCAGCGTGCCGACTACCAGCGTTTTCTGGCCGAACAAGCCAGCTGGCTGGCCGACTACGCCCTGTTCATGAGCCTGTGCGAAGCCTGCGGCTGGCAGGACTGGTGCAACTGGGACACCGGCCTGGCCCAACGCCAGCCAGCCGCGCTGGCGGCCGCGCGCGCACAGCACGCCGAACGCATCCACTTCTGGCAGTTCTGCCAGTGGCGCTTTTTCCGGCAATGGGCGGCGTTGAAGGCCTATGCCAACGAAAAAGGCGTGCAGATCATTGGCGACACGCCCATCTTCATCGCCTACCTGTCGGCCGAGGTGTGGGCCAACCAGCACCTTTTTGAGCTGGACCCCCAGGGCCGCCCCACCGTGGTGGCCGGTGTGCCACCCGACTTTTTCAGCGCCGCCGGCCAGCGCTGGGGCAACCCGCTGTACCGCTGGTCGGCGCACGCCAAAGACGGCTACGCCTGGTGGGTGGAACGAATCAAGCGCAGCTTCGAGCTGGTGGACATCGTGCGCATCGACCACTTCCGTGGTTTTGCCGGCTACTGGGAAATTCCGGCCAGCGAACCCACGGCCGTGAAGGGCCAGTGGGTGCCGGGGCCCGGTGAGCCGCTGTTCAAGGCCATCAGCAAGGCGCTGGGCCCGGTGCCCATCATCGCCGAAGACCTGGGTGTGATAACGCCCGATGTGGACGCCTTGCGCAAAAAGTTCGGTTACCCCGGCATGCGCATCTTGCAGTTTGCTTTTGGCGGCGACGCGAAGGACCGTTTTCTGCCGCACAACCACGAGCCCGACACCGTGGTGTACACCGGCACACACGACAACGACACCACCGCCGGCTGGTGGGCCACGGCCAGCGACCAGGAACGCCACTACGCCCGCGGCTACCTGGCCACCGACGGCCACGACATGCCCTGGACGCTGATACGCGCCGCGATGGCCAGCGTAGCCGACACGGCGGTGCACCCGATGCAGGACGTGCTGGCCCTGCCCACCGAGTGCCGCATGAACTTTCCGGGTCAGGAAAGCGGCTGGTGGGGCTGGCGCTTCGACTGGAGCCAGGTGCAGCCCTGGCATGCGGGGCGGTTGGCGGAATTGGGGCGTTTGTATGGGCGTTGAATTCCAGTGATTGCGAAGCCCGTGTATGGGTTGCAGGTTGGTGGCAACTGGATGAAAACCGAAGCCAGTCTCACGGCCCCGTCACGCCAGCCAGCTGCAATTCGTCGATAAGCACAACAGAGGCGGAAGCACGCAACGACTGCAAGCTGACCCTTTTCACGCGTACTGAGGCGCCAGCGGCGGGAATCGTTACGCTGATTTGTTTCCACTGGGCGGCAGCAAGGCTTACGTTGGTCGTGCTGAAAGCCGGGCTGTCGTCGGTGGCCTGTAGCTGCACCTGCAGGGTCGTCGCAACCGGTGAATAGGCCCAAAACCGCAGGCTTCCCGTGTTGCCCAGGGTGAAGCCCGTGCTGTGCCGCAGCGACAGTCCGCCGTAGGCTTGGTACTCCATGCGGATGGCTCTGGTGCCCACCACACCGGGGGACCAATGGTCGAAGAACCGGGCACCTCCCCATGACCAATCGGACCACCCTGCAGCCAAGGCATCGCTGAAGATATTCTGCTGCGTGGCCACACAAGAGGGTGTGGCAAAAGTCAAAACCGCGCTCTGCGCCGAACGGTTGCCAGCGGCGTCTTCGGCGCGTACCGCAACGCGGTAGCTGCGACCGCAGTTCAAGCCGGTCAAGACCAATCGGGTGCCGCCGACCCCGGCAGCCCAAGGGTTTCCGGTGTCGGCGTTGAGTACAACATAACTTGAAACCCCCACGTCATCAGCTGCTGGCGCCCAAGACAGCACGGCTGTCGCCGAAGTAACAGCCGAAACCGCCAAACCGGCAGGCGTGGTGGGTGGGGAGTTGTCGGCTTCGATCAGCCGAGCCAGCAACTCCACATAAGCGGCTTGGTAGTAAATGGCCGGCTCAGAGATTTCATAGGAGCGCTGCTCTTGGTTGTTCCAGTCTTTGTAGGCCTTTTGCAAGGGTTGGTCTGAAATGCCCGGCGCACACTCGGTTGGTCGGTTACCGGTTTGGCAGCCGGAATAAGACTTGTTGGGCCCGCCCGTCAAGTAGCCCGGTGCCGGGCCCTGGTTTGGCACTGCGGCGCTGTCCCAAACCGAGCCATCAGCAAACCAGGCGTGGTTCAGCTCGTTGACCGAGCGCTCGGCGCCAAAACGCGACATGTTGCTCAGCATCACCAAACCCAGCGGGTTAGCCCCGTGCAGCCAGTGCAGGTGTTGTGCAGCCAGCGAACGGTAGGCTGCGCTGTTGGCGGTGTCTACGCCGTGGGTGGTGAAGTCCAGATTGGCCAAGCCGACTTGGGCACGAACCATGTTGCTGCCCCAGTGCAGCATCCAATCATCCATGTACGACCGGTAAAGGTCCGTTTGGCGGTTGGCCTGCAGCAAAGACGCGGCTTCCTTTTGCTGCGCCTTGCTGTTGAAGATGGTGGTGGCCACTGTCGCTGGTACGTTGGGCATACGGGTAAAACGCAACAACGCAGTTTGCAGCGGCAAGCTGTAGGGGCCCCAAAAGGTGCCACCCCAGGGGTTGGGCCTGAGCATGTCCAGCGAGCCCATCCGGCTTTGCACAAAGGTGCGGTACTCCGCTTTGCCTGTGGCTTCGTAAAGATAGATGGCAGCCATCACGGCGCTGGCCAGTTGCTCTTGCGCGTCGTGGTCTGCGTCGCCGGCCTTGACACTTTGGTTATCACACGCGGTCTCGAAGGCGCTGAAACCATTGGTTGTGGCGTTGGCGCGAGCAAACGCGCGTTCCGCACGCGCTTGCAAGTCTGCTGCGTATGCAGTCTGCGAGCTGATGGCCTTGAGCGTTGCGGCCCCCGATGCGAACATGGCAGCGCCGGCCAAAGTGGCCGAACTGCACTCGGGCAGGTAGTAACGAGGCCGGGTGTCTGCGCTGATGGGTGACCGGCCTTCGTAGGTGTCGGTGCCCACCTTGAGAAACAGTCCGTTGGTGCCGGTTGCGTCTTGCATGCGCTTGATGAAGTCCAGTTCAAACTTCACCTCGTCCAGCACATCGGGCAGGCCGTTGCCAGACTCCGGAATGCCGGTGTTGTCGGCAAAAACCTTGGGGTTGCTTCGGTAAGCGTTGAGCAACTGAAGCACGGCATTCCTGGCGAACGTGGTGTATTTGTTGGTGTCACCCGCGTCCATCCAGCCCCCACTGAGGTCACGTTCGGAAGCGGCCCCGGCACCGGTGCAGCCGTTTTCCCAGCTGGAAATCACCACCGTCACGCAGCGCTGCGCACGCCGGTCCTGGTTGTTGCCTTGGTAGGCAGCTCTGTCGTCGAGCCACGGGGCTTCGGCAAAGGGCCGCACTTTGGGTATGTTCAGCCGCTGGTAGTAGACCGTGCGCACGGCTTGTCTCAGGACCGCGTCGTACACCCGCGTTTGGATCTCAAAGCGGTCTGAACCGACATTGTTTTGGCGGTCGAAGATGTAGTACGAGCCCGGTGTTGTGAGGCTGGAAAAGTCAAAGTGCCAGCCCGCATCACCTGACTGCTGGTGCACCAGCTTGCTGGGGTCGGCTGGGTCTTTCCACTGCACCAAAGTGCCCTGAAACACGACCACGTTGTCAGACCACCTGCGCACCTCGTACTGGTTCAGGCCCACACCCGGTGAAAACGGCTGTCTGCTGTTGAGGCCAAACTTCGGATTGGCCACCACCGCCACCTTTTTCATTCCAGGTGCATAGCCGAACTGATCCAACTTGATGGCCTGGGTCGTGCTTGTGGGCGCAGCGTTTGCACCCAGGCTGACAAGTCCGGCCAGGCACATCCAAGTGAAGGTTCTAGAGCTGCGGGCTCGCTTTTCTGCTGCTCTGCGGCTTGACAACACCGGGTCACTTGGACTGAACCCACAAAGCGGCCGCATACAAACTCCAAAACGAATTGTGAGAAATGATTATTGAAGAAACAAATCGTAAGGTGCAACCCGACTAAAGACTGGCTTCATAGCGGCGATACGACCCCGGGGCATTGCGCGTGGCGGGTGAGAGGGCGACGTAGGGCATTTGCGACGCGCAGCGGCGCCGCTGCAGGCGCAGGGGCGGGCGTGGCTGCATACTCCAAAGGCTCTCAAACCACAGCCGCCCCAGCAGCAACGGGGCGCAGTGCTGACCCGCGCAGCCCGCTTACTGCGGCACCAGCCCCGCAGCTTTCACCAATTCGGCATGCAACTTGATGTCGCGCGCGATCAGGCCCTGCAGTTCTTCGGGCGTGCTGGTGGCCACCTCGATGCCGCTTTCGGCCAGCCGGCCCCGCAGTTCGGCATCAAAGGCCTGGGCCACGGCGCGGTTCAGTTCGTCAACCACGGCTCGTGGTGTCTTGGCCGGCGCCAGCAAGGCCATCCAGGCCGACAGGCTGAGGTCAGCGATGCCGGCTTCGGCCATCGTGGGCACCTGCGGCATGACCGGTGAACGCGTGGGGCTTAGCAGCCCCAGCGCGTGCAAGCGGCCGCCCTGCACATGGGGCACGGCTTCAGGCATGACGGCGAACAGGGCTTCCACCTGGCCACCGATGGTGTCGTTGATGGCCAGCGCACCGCCCCGGTAGGGCACGTGCAGCAGCTTGGTCTTGGTGCGGGTTTCGAACATCAGCCCAGCCAGATGCTGCGGGCTGCCGTCGCCCGAAGAGGCATACGACAGCTGGCCGGGTGCCGCACGGGCCGCCGCCAGCAAGGCCGCCACGGTGGGGTACTTCTGCTTGTCTTTCACCACCAGCACCATCGGCTGGTTGACCAGGCGGGTGACGGGCGTGAAGTCGGCCTCGGGGTCGTATTGCAGGCTTTTGAAGATGCTTTTGTTGGTGGTCAGAAACGATGCCGGCGACACCGCCAGTGTGTAGCCGTCGGCCGGCGAGCGTGCCAACGCCGGCATGCCGATCTGCCCCGAGCCGCCGGGGCGGTTGTCGACGATCCAGGTGCCGCCCAGCGCGTTCTTGAGCCTGTCGGCCAGCGCGCGGGCCACCATGTCCACGCTGCCCCCTGCGGGCAGCGCCACGATCAGCTTCACTGGCTTGTCGGGGTACTTGCCTTGGGCCCAGGCAGCGCGGGCCCAGGGCAGGCTGCTGGAGGCGCCCAGCGCGGCGGCCCATTGCACAGCTTGGCGGCGGGTTGGGGTGGGCGATGCAGGCATGGTTTTTCCTTCTTCAGAGGCAGAGGTGGGCTGGTGCGGCACTGTCGCGCAACCGGTTGAGCAACGGCCATCAAACGTTATGCAACTCCTGTGCCGCCACCCACCCAGGCCGGCGACGCAGGGCCGGACGCGGCTGCCCCGGCACCTGCTGGCGCACCTGCGGCCGCTGGCAACTGGGGCCACGCACGGTCAAGGGCTGGCTGGCGGCGGCAAGCGCAGTGCGGCTTTCTCAACCCACTGCTGCAGCCCGGCCAGCAGGTCGCGCTGGCTGACCGAGCAGCTTTCGTCGGTGAAGCTGGCCGCGCTTTCCAGGCGGTCCAGCAGGTTGTGCATTACCGGGCTGAAGTTGGGCGGCAACGCGGCCAGCAGGTGCTGGCTGTGGCCGCGCCAGTGCCTTGCCAGTTCATCCACCGGCAAAGCACCGGCCTGTGCCTGGCCCAGCGTGCTGACAAGCCCTTGCAGTTGATTCGACGCGGTCATGGCCAGGCGGGGCAGCGTTTCGGCAGACCGCCATCAGCGCCGCGCCGGGGGCAGGTCGGTGCAACTGCCGTGGGCCACTTCGGCGGCCATGCCGATGCTTTCGCCCAGCGTCGGGTGCGGGTGAATGGTCTTGCCGATGTCCACCATGTCGGCACCCATCTCGATGGCCAGCGCCACCTCGCCGATCATGTCGCCCGCATGCGTGCCGACAATGCCGCCGCCCAGGATGCGGCCGTGGCCGTGTGCCTGTGGGCTGTCGTCGAACAGCAGTTTGGTGAAGCCCTCGTCGCGGCCATTGGCGATGGCGCGGCCACTGGCCGTCCACGGGAACAAGCCCTTCTTTACCTTGATGCCCTGCGCCTTGGCTTCGTCTTCGGTCAGGCCGACCCAGGCCACCTCGGGGTCGGTGTAGGCCACGCTGGGTATCACGCGGGCGTCGAACTGCGCCTTGCTGTCGCCGGCAGCCACCTCGGCGGCCACGTGCGCCTCGTGCACCGCCTTGTGCGCCAGCATCGGCTGGCCGACGATGTCGCCTATGGCAAAGATGTGCGGCACATTGGTGCGCATCTGCACGTCCACAGGGATAAAGCCGCGGTCTGACACCTGCACACCGGCCTTGTCGGCAGCAATCTTTTTGCCGTTGGGCGTGCGGCCCACGGCTTGCAGCACCAGGTCGTACAAGCCCTCGCTCTGGGTGCCGTCCAGGCCTTCGAACATCACGCGTATGCCGCTGGCCGTGGCTTCAGCGCCGGTGGTTTTGGTCTTCAACATCAGTTTGTCAAAGCGCGGTGCATTCATCTTCTGCCACACCTTCACCAGGTCGCGGTCGGCGCCCTGCATCAGGCCGTCCAGCATTTCCACCACGTCAAGTTTGGCGCCCAGCGTGCTGTAGACGGTGCCCATCTCCAGGCCGATGATGCCGCCACCGATGACCAACATGCGCTCGGGGCGCTGGCGCAGTTCCAGCGCGCCGGTGCTGGTGACGATGCGGGGGTCATCCTTCGGCAAAAACGGCAGCTTCACCGCTTCGGAACCGGCCGCGATGATGGCGTTCTTGAAGCGGATGGTCTGCTGCTTGCCGTCAGCACCCGTGACCTGCAGGTGGTGCGGGTCGGCGAACTGGCCCACGCCCGTGACCACCGTGACCTTGCGCATCTTGGCCATCGCCGCCAGGCCGCCGGTAAGCTTGCCCACCACCTTGTTTTTGTGCGCCAGCAGCTTGCCCATGTCCACCTGCGGCGCGCCGAAGCTCACGCCCAGGTCGGCCATGTGGCGCGCTTCATCCATCACGGCGGCCACGTGCAGCAGCGCCTTGCTGGGGATGCAGCCCACGTTCAGGCACACGCCGCCCAGCACCGGGTAGCGCTCGACGATGACGGTTTTAAGCCCCAGGTCTGCAGCGCGGAAGGCGGCTGAATAACCACCCGGGCCAGCGCCCAGCACCAGCATGTCGCATTCGAGGTCGGCGCCGCCGGCGTAGCTGGCGGCTTCTGGCGTGGCTACACCCTCACCGCTGCCCTCTCCCGCAAGCGGGAGAGGGGGATTGGCTCCCTCTCCCTTCCAGGGAGCGGGCTGGGGTGAGGGTGAGGTGGCCGCAGCAGGTGCAACCACGGGTGCCGCAGCCGCCGCCGGGGCGCCAGCAGCTTCCAGCATCAACACCACCGACCCCTCGGCCACCTTGTCACCCAGCTTCACGCGCAACTCGCGCACCACACCGGCGGCCGACGACGGGATCTCCATCGACGCCTTGTCACTTTCCACGGTGATCAAGCCCTGCTCCACCTTCGCGGTGTCGCCCACACCCACCAGCAGCTCAATCACGGTTACTTCCTTGAAGTCGCCGATGTCGGGCACTTTCACTTCGATCATGGCCATGGTCGGCGCCCCTTACAGCAACACGCGGCGGAAGTCCGCCAGGATCTGGCTGAAATAAACGTTGAAGCGCGCTGCCGCAGCGCCGTCTATCACGCGGTGGTCCCAGCTCAGGCTCAGCGGCAATATGAGGCGCGGCGCAAACTTCTCGCCGTCCCACACGGGCTGCAGGCTGCTCTTGCACACGCCCATGATGGCCACCTCGGGCGCGTTGATGATGGGCGTGAAGTAACGCCCACCGATGCCACCCAAGCTGCTGATGCTGAAGCAGCCGCCGCTCATGTCGGCCGGGCCCAGCTTGCCATCACGCGCCTTCTTGGCCAGCTCGGCCATCTCGGCGCCGATCTGGAAGATGCCCTTTTGGTCGGCGTTTTTGATCACCGGAACCATCAGGCCGTTGGGGGTGTCAGCCGCAAAACCGATGTTGAAGTAGTTCTTGAACACCAGCTGGTCGCCGTCCAGCGAGGCGTTGAATTCGGGAAACTTCTTCAGCGCCGCCACGCTGGCCTTGATCATGAAAGCCAGCATCGTGACCTTGATGCCGGCTTTTTCGTTTTCCTTGTTCAGCTGCAGGCGGAAGGCTTCCAGCTCGGTGATGTCGGCGTCGTCGTGGTTGGTGACGTGCGGTATCAGCACCCAGTTGCGGTGCAGGTTGGCGCCGCTGATCTTCTTGATGCGCGACAGGTCTTTGCGTTCCACGGCGCCGAACTTGGCGAAGTCCACTTGCGGCCAGGCCAGCAGGCCGGGGAAGCTGCCACCGGGCGCAGCGGCGGCAGCGGCGGCAGCGGCGGCAGCGGCGGGTGCAGGCGCCTTGGCCTTCTGGGCCTGGGTTTGCTGCTCGCCGGCCATCACGCCCTTGACAAAACCTTGCACGTCGGCCTGCGTGATGCGGCCCTTCGGGCCCGAGCCGGCCACTTCGGCCAGCGGCACGCCCAGTTCACGCGCCAGGCGCCGGATGCTGGGTGAGGCATGGGGCAGCTTGCCGGCGGCGGCGGTGGGGTTGTGCGCGGGGGGCGTGGCGGGCGCCGCAGCGGCAGGCGTCGCAGCGGGCGTCGCAGCGGGTGCCGGCGAAGTTGCAGGCACAGGCACAGGCGCAGCGATGGGTGCAGCGATGGGTGCAGCAGCCACAACCGGGGGCACAGCGACTGCAGCAGCAGCAGGCGCCGCAGCAGCCACAGCCGGCGCGCCGGCCACGGCAGCCAGCTTCAGCAGCGGCGTGCCCTTTTTGACCTTGTCGCCCACCTTCACCAACATCTGCGTCACGGTACCGGCGTCTGACGACGGAATCTCCATCGACGCTTTGTCACTCTCGACGGTGACGATGCTCTGCTCCACCTTCACCGCCGCACCGGCGGCCACAAAAACTTCGATCACGGTGACTTCGTCGAAGTCGCCGATGTCGGGCACCAGCACGGTCACTTCGCCCGCAGTGGCGGGCATGGGCGCTGGCGCCGCTGCTGCGGCAGCCGCCGGGGCCTTCTGCGCAGCCGCAGCAATGATGGGCGGCACCGGCGGCAAGTCGGCCAGCGACACGGGCGCTGCAGTTGCGGCTGCCGTTTCCAGCACCAGCACCACGCTGCCTTCAGCCACCTTGTCGCCCAGTCTCAGGCGCACTTCGCGCACCACGCCGGCGTGTGATGAAGGAATCTCCATCGACGCCTTGTCGCTTTCCACTGTCAGCAAACTCTGCTCGGCAGCAATACGGTCGCCCGCTTGCACCAGCAATTCGATCACCGTGACTTCCTTGAAGTCGCCGATGTCAGGAACCTTCACTTCGACCAGGGCCATGATTGTGTCTCCGTGAAGTTCTTTTACGCGTACAGCGGGTTGGTCTTGTCAGCGTCGATGCCGTAGCGGGCTATCGCCTCGGCCACCTTGGCCAGCGGCACCGTGCCCTCGTCGGCCAACGCCTTGAGCGCCGCCACCACGATGTAGTGGCGGTTCACCTCGAAGTGCTCGCGCAGCTTGCTGCGGAAGTCGCTGCGGCCAAAGCCGTCGGTGCCCAGCACCTTGTAGCTGCGACCTTTGGGAATGAAGGCGCGAATCTGTTCCGCATAGTTTTTCATGTAGTCGGTTGACGCAATCACCGGCCCCACGTGGGCTGACAGCTGCTGCGTCACAAAGGGCACACGCGGCTCGGGCGTGGTGGGGTGCAGCAGGTTCCAGCGCTCGCAGTCCTGGCCGTCGCGGGTCAGTTCGTTGAAGCTGGGGCAGCTCCACACGTTGGCGGCCACACCCCAGTCACGTTCCAGCAATTCACGCGCGGCCATGCTCTCGCGCAAGATGGTGCCGCTGCCCAGCAGGTTGACACGCGGGGTTTTCTTGGCGCCTTCTTCCAGCAGGTACATGCCCTTGATGATCTGCTCTTCGGTGCCGGGCCGCAGGCCGGGCATGGGGTAGTTTTCGTTCAGCAGCGTGATGTAGAAAAACACGTTGTGCTGCTGCTCCACCATGCGCGTCAGGCCATGGTGCAGGATGACCGCCACCTCGTGCGCAAAAGTGGGGTCGTAGCTGATGCAATTCGGAACCGTGCCGGCCAGGATGTGGCTGTGCCCGTCTTCGTGCTGCAGGCCTTCACCGTTGAGCGTGGTGCGGCCGCTGGTGCCGCCCAGCAGGAAGCCGCGCGCCTGCATGTCGCCAGCGGCCCAGGCCAGGTCGCCTATGCGCTGAAAGCCGAACATCGAGTAGTAGATGAAAAACGGCACCATGATGCGGTTGTTGGTGCTGTAGCTGGTGGCTGCGGCTATCCAGCTGGCCATGCCGCCGGCTTCGTTGATGCCTTCTTGCAGGATCTGGCCGTTGACCGTTTCCTTGTAGTACATCACCTGCTCTTTATCCACCGGGGTGTACTTCTGGCCCTCGGGGTTGTAAATGCCGATCTGCCGGAACAGGCCCTCCATGCCGAAGGTGCGCGCTTCGTCCACCAGGATGGGCACGATGCGCGGGCCCAGTTCGGGCTCGCGCAGCAGCTGCGTCAGAAAACGCACGTAGGCCTGCGTGGTGCTGATTTCGCGGCCCTCGGCGGTGGCGTCCAGCACGGCCTTGAAGGTGGACAGCGGCGGCACAGCAAAACTTTCGTCGGCCTTGACGCGGCGCTTGGGCAGGTAGCCGCCCAGTGCAGCACGGCGGGCGTGCAGATACTTCATCTCCGGCGTGTCGTCGGCCGGTTTGTAAAAGGGGATCTGCGCCAGTTGCGCATCGGGAATGGGGATGTTGAAGCGGTCACGGAAGTGCCGCAGGTCGTCATCGGTCAGCTTCTTGGCCTGGTGTGCGGTGTTCTTGCCTTCACCGGCGCTGCCCATGCCCCAGCCCTTCACCGTTTTCACCAACAGCACTGTGGGCTGGCCCTGGGCATGCTGGGCGCGGTGGAAAGCGGCGTACACCTTGCCGGCGTCGTGTCCCCCGCGGCGCAGGTTCCAGATGTCTTGGTCGCTCATCTTGGCCACCATCTCCAGCGTGCGCGGGTCGCGGCCAAAGCAGTTCTTGCGCACAAAGGCACCGTCGTTGGCCTTGAAAGCCTGGTAGTCGCCGTCCAGCGTGTCCATCATGATCTTGCGCAACGCGCCGTCTTTGTCGCGCGCCAGCAAGCCGTCCCATTCTTTGCCCCAGATGAGCTTGATCACGCTCCAGCCGGCGCCGCGGAACTCGCCTTCCAGCTCTTGAATGATCTTGCCGTTGCCGCGCACCGGGCCGTCCAGGCGCTGCAGGTTGCAGTTGATGACAAACACCAGGTTGTCCAGCTTCTCGCGCGCCGCAAGGCCGATGGCGCCCAGGCTTTCGGGTTCATCCATCTCGCCGTCGCCGCAGAACACCCAGACCTTGCGGTTTTCGGTGTTCGCAATGCCGCGTGCGTGCAGGTACTTCAAAAAGCGCGCCTGGTAGATGGCCATCAAAGGCCCCAGGCCCATGCTGACGGTGGGGAACTGCCAGAACTCGGGCATCAGCTTGGGGTGCGGGTAGCTGGACAGGCCCTTGCCGCCCACTTCCTGGCGGAAGTTCAGCATCTGCTCTTCAGAAATGCGGCCTTCCAGGAAAGCGCGCGCATAGATGCCGGGGCTGCTGTGGCCCTGGATGTAGAGCAAGTCGCCACCGTGGCCTTCACTCTCGGCGTGCCAGAAGTGGTTGAAACCGGCCGCGAACATGTGCGCCAAACTGGCAAAGCTGCTGATGTGGCCGCCCAGGTCGCCGCCGTCGGCGGGGTCCAGCCGGTTGGCCTTCACCACCAGCGCCATTGCGTTCCAGCGCATGTAGGCGCGCAGCCGGCCTTCCAGCTCCAGGTTGCCGGGGCTGTGGGCCTCTTCGCTGGGCTCGATGGTGTTGATGTAGCCGGTGTTGGCCGAAAACGGGCGCTCGATGCTGTTTTGGCGCGCGTGTTCGAGCAACTGCTCCAACAGGAAGTGGGCGCGGTCTGCGCCGGCCTCGCCGATGACGGCGCTCAGGGCGTCCAGCCACTCGCGCGTTTCCTGGGTGTCGGTGTCGGTGCTGCCAGTCTGTGTGGCGGCGGACGAGGGTGTGCCCGAGCTTGGTTCAGCCATCGCTTGTCTCCTGTATGCGGCTTGTGGGTGCGACCGGTTGCAAGTGTCGCACATCCGAATCACATTTCAAATAGTGCGTGTACGTTTCATATTACGGAACATCAAACGTCACCAGCCCGGGCCCGTCCGCAACTTGCACAGCCCTACGCCCCACTGTGGCAACCCACCCAACACAAGAGCATCGCGCGGCGCCATGCCCGGGATAATCGGCAGCGATGCCTGAAGCCCCTGCCCCTTTGCTGGCTCCGCCTGCCGCCCCAGCCGGCCAGGTCAACGCCTCGCGCCTGTTTGGCCAATGGTGGCGCCGGCAATCGCCGTCGCGCCAGGACCGCTTTGCCACGCTGGGGCCTTTGCTGTCGGTGCTGCTGTTTCTGGCCGCCATCACCTCGGCGTTCTGGTACCTGCGCAACGAGGAAGCCGAACGCGAAGCTGAATCGGTCAAACGCGACGTTGAAATCACGCAGCAACAGCTGGGCCTGCGCTTGATTCAGAACCAGGAAGCGATGATCCGCATGGCGCGCGAACTGGTGGCGCGCGACATCGATGTCGACGAATTTGGCGGCCAGGCCCAAGCCTTTATGCGCGAACGGCCCGAGGTGCTGCACCTGACGTGGATAGACGCGCGCCGCAAACCCCGCGCCAGCCATGCCGCCGCCCTGTACCCGGGCGCAGCGCTCGACAGCACGCCCACAGCGGCAGCACCCGGTGCGGCGCGCCCGGGTTCGCGGGCCGAACCAGCAGCCACTGCACAGGCCAGCCGCCAGCCCACCCATACCCTGCCGGTGCTGAACAGCAACAGCGAGCCCGAGGCGGCTTTCATTGCCGCCCGCGACAGCCGCAACACAGCTTACTCCCGCGTCTTTGCAGACTCTGCCGGGGCGCCGGTGTTCCAGCTCTACGTGCCGCTCATCGAGCGCAGCAGCTTCAGCGGCGCCGTTGTGGTGGAGTACTCGGTGGACGCGCTGATACGCCACTTTGTCCCAGCCGACGTGGCGCAACGCCACATGATCTCGGTGCTGGACGAAAAGGGCCGCGAACTGGCCGCCACCATCACCGCCCTGCCCGGCCAGGCCACGCGCCGCGCACCCATCTACAGCGACGCACCGCTGACCCCAGCGCTCAACGGCTTGCTGCTGCGCGGCCAGGGCTGGCGCACCAGCATCGGCCTGATCAGCAATACGCTGTTCTGGATGGTGGTGGCGCTGTCGGTGCTGCCGGTGTGGATGCTGCTGGGCACCTGGCGCCACATGCGCAGGCGCTCGCAGATTCAAGGCGCGCTGGTACAGGAGACCAACTTCCGCCGCGCCATGGAAAACAGCATGCCCACGGGCATGCGCGCGATGGACATGGACGGCCGCATCACCTATGTGAATGCCGCTTTCTGCCAGATGACGGGTTTTGGCTCCAGCGAACTGGTGGGGCACCTGCCACCCTACCCCTACTGGCCGCCGGAGCGCGTAGAAGAAAACACACGCTTGCTGCAGCAGGAACTGCAGGGCCGCAGCCCCAGCGGCGGCATTGAGGTGCGGCTGATGCGCAAGGACCTGAGCCTGTTTGACGCCCGCTTGTACGTCAGCCCGCTGATCGACCCCAAGGGCCAGCAGACCGGCTGGATGACCAGCATGACCAACATCACCGAGGCCAAGCGCATCCGCGACCAGCTCTCGGCCTCGCACGAGCGTTTCACCACCGTGCTCGAAGGACTGGACGCTTCGGTGTCGGTGCTGACGGTGCAACAAGGCGAGTTGTTGTTCGTCAACCGCTCTTACCGCCTGTGGTTCGGTGCCGACGCCAAGGGCCACCAGAAAATGGCCGGCATCACCACCCACAGCGGCGACGCCGACCAGGCCGATGAAGACGCCGACTCTTTCTCGGGCCTGCCCACGCAGGTGCTCACCGAGACCGGCACCAACCCGCGCGAGGTGTACGTGGAATCGCTGCAAAAGTGGTTCGACGTGCGCTCGCGCTACCTGCAGTGGACCGACGGCCGGCTGGCGCAGATGCTGATTGCCACCGACATCACCGCGCGGCTGCGCGCCGAGGAACAGTCGGCCGCGCAGGCCGACAAGGCGCAGGTCACCAGCCGGCTGGTGACGATGGGCGAAATGGCCTCTTCGGTGGCCCATGAACTGAACCAGCCGCTGACCGCCATCACCAACTACTGCAACGGCATGGTGTCGCGTGTGCAGGCCGACACCATCGGCAAAGAAGACCTGGTGGCGGCACTGCAAAAAACAGCGCGCCAGGCCGACCGTGCGGGCCAGATCATTCGCCGCATCCGCGCTTTCGTCAAACGCAGCGAACCGCAGCGCCAGCCGGCGCAGGCCAAGCAGATCATCGAAGACGCGGTGGAACTGGCCGGCATCGAACTGCGCCGCCGCAACGTGGCGATCCACACCTACGTGGCGCAGCGCTTGCCGGTGCTGATGGTCGACCCCATCCTGATCGAGCAGGTGGTGCTGAACCTGCTGAAAAACGCCGCCGAGGCGATAGACACCGCCCAGCTGCCGGCCTCGCGCCGCCACATCGAGCTGCGGGTGGTGCCGCGCCACACGCCCGAAGAGCGCGGTGTCATCGAGTTCAGCGTCACCGACATGGGGCCGGGGCTGAAGGAAGAAGTGATCGGGCGGCTGTACGAGGCCTTTTTCTCGACCAAGCCCGAAGGCCTGGGCATCGGGCTGAGCCTGTGCCGCACCATCATCGAGTCGCACCGCGGCCGGATGCTGGCGCAGAACCTCTACAATGGCGAGTTGGTTGTAGGGTGTCGTTTTTCCTTTACTTTGCCCGTGGAATTGCCCTCAAAAAACGAGCCCGCCTCGTTGGGTGCGGCTGCGGTGCCGGTTGCCGGCGGCCTGCTGTCTTTGGGGCCGCAAAGCCCTGAAGCGCAGCGGTCCCAAGGCGCAGCATCAACCGCGATGACCGACACCACGCTTGCAACCGCGTCCTCAACAGCGCCAGCAACCATTACCGACACCCCGCTGCCGCCGGTTTTTTCATCCACCCGCTCCACCCCAGAGCAACAAACCGAGCCCTAGAGCCGAGACCAACCGCATGAGCCTCATCCCCAAAAAGGGCACGGTCTACGTCGTTGATGACGACGAGGCCGTGCGTGATTCCCTGCAATGGTTGCTTGAAGGCAAAGACTACCGCGTCAAGTGTTTTGACTCGTCAGAGTCGTTCCTCTCGCGTTTTGACCCCCGCGAGGTGGCCTGCCTGATCGCCGACATCCGCATGGAAGGCATGAGCGGGCTGGAACTGCAAGACCGGCTGCTCGAACGCAAAAGCCCGCTGCCGGTGGTGTTCATCACCGGCCATGGCGACGTGCCGATGGCCGTCACCACCATGAAAAAAGGCGCGATGGATTTCATCGAAAAGCCGTTCAAGGAAGAAGAACTGCTGGGCCTGGTGGAACGGATGCTGGAGCAAGCCCGGTCTTCGTTCAGCCAGCACCAGGAACAGGCCAGCCGCGACGCGCTGCTGTCTCGCTTGACCACGCGCGAAAGCCAGGTGCTGGAACGTATCGTGGCCGGCCGCTTGAACAAGCAAATCGCTGACGACCTGGGCATCAGCATCAAAACCGTGGAAGCACACCGCGCCAACATCATGGAAAAGCTCAATGCCAACACGGTGGCCGACCTGTTGAAGATTGCGCTGGGCGCGCAGACCAAGGCATGAACTGGGTCCACCCCGCAGCGGCTTCTGCGTTCGGCTGGTGTTGGGTCCCCCGGACCCAACCGGCGCCTCACCCCCTCAAGGGGCACCGCCAGCGGCCCGGCGAAGCCGGTTCCGCGGCGATCGCTTGGTTGCGATGGATGCGTACCCCTGGGCGCCAGTGACAACCGAGGT
>JACCDR010207726.1_pt1 | contig 18785 bp, 16 predicted proteins | sample 7446431 | NCBI WGS metagenome assembly JACCDR01 (sample SAMN15323443, study PRJNA562643) | freshwater metagenome | isolation source: river surface water | place: USA:Blue River Watershed | collected 2017-08-17
AGAGCTGGGCCGTGCCACCCCAGGCCAGGCAGCCGCGGTGCTGCTGCACGATCTGCTGCAGGCGCTCGATGGGCAGCTCCACCCCGGCCAGGACCTCCATGGTGTCGGCGGTACCCGCGGGCGAGGTGATGGCGCGTGAGGACGTCTTGGGGCAGAGCATGCCGTGGGCCGCCACGATGGGTACGACCAGCATGGAGGTGCGGTTGCCCGGGATGCCGCCGATGCAATGCTTGTCCACCACCAGCGGTTCCTGCCAGTCCAGGCGGTGTCCAGCCTCGACCATGGCTTCGGTCAGGAAAAGAACCTCCTCGCGGTCGAGTTCGTCGCGGTGCGTGGCGACGACAAAGGCCGTGAGTTCGATCTTGGAGTAATGGTGTTCGCTGATGTCTCGCACGATGGCCCGGAAGTCCTCCAGGCCCAGGCGCTCGCCGCCGAGCTTGCGATGCAGGGCGCCAATGGAGGCGGGCGGTTCGGCCTGCGCCACCGTCACCGTCTGGCCGTCCGTGCTGCCCAGCTGGGCGAAGGCGGCCTTGGACAGCCCGAGTTCGCCGCACGCCACGATGCCGGTGTCGTCGACCACGTTGAGGGTGGCCAGCACACTGTGGCCGTTGGTACGCACCTCGACCTTGGACAGGGCCTTGAACCCCTCGGCCCGGTAGACCTCGCAGTCGCGGTGCATATAGGCCACGTTCTCGTGCCAGGTGTCGATCAGCACGCGCCGCAGGGACAGGCGGGACAGGTGGTCGCCGTGGTCGGCCGCTGCAGCCTGGATGCGCTTGGCGTCGTTTTCACTCATGCGGATAGCCTACACCGAATCGGAGACCAAAAAACGGAAAGGCTCCCGAGGGAGCCTTTCGCGGGGTGTCCGGGGACACTCAGACGCGCTTGCGGTATTCGCCGGTGCGGGTGTCGATTTCGATCTTGTCGCCTTGGTCGACGAACAGCGGCACGGCCACTTCGAAGCCGGTGGCAATCTTGGCCGGCTTGAGGACCTTGCCCGACGTGTCGCCCTTGACGGCGGGTTCAGTCCAGGTGATCTCGCGCACCACGCTGGTGGGCAGTTCGACCGAAATGGCCTTGCCGTCGTAGAAAACCACCTCGACGGGCATGCCGTCTTCCAGGTAGTTCAGGGCATCGCCCATGTTCTCGGCCTCGACCTCGTACTGGTTGTACTCGGCGTCCATGCAGACGTACATGGGGTCGGCGAAGTAGGAGTAGGTGCACTCCTTCTTGTCGAGGATGATCTGGTCCATCTTGTCGTCAGCCTTGAACACCACTTCGGTGCCGAAGTTGGCGATCAGGCTCTTGAGCTTCATGCGCACGGTGGCGGCGTTGCGGCCACCGCGGCTGTATTCGGTCTTGAGCACGACCATGGGGTCCTTGCCGTGCATGATCACGTTGCCGGCGCGAATTTCCTGAGCGATCTTCATAATGTTTCCGTAGTGCAGATTGGATGGGCCGCTCAGACTCCCTGTTTCCCGGTAGGGTGATGTTCGTGCGTGCGGCAGACGGAAACCATCCAGCAAGCCGGGTGCTTTCCGCAAAGCCTTGAATTTTATCGTTTTTTCAGGGCGATGGATGGCTTGGCCAGCCAGCGCCGAATTCCAGCAGGCGGCTCAGCAGGTCGGCTTGTCCCTGCAGCGCCTGGCGCGCCCGCAGGACGGCGTCCTGCCAGCTGGCCAGGTCGGGCCAGGCCAGGGGATCGGTATCCAGGCCGTTCCAGGTCCGGTGCCAGGCCTGCAGGGAGGCCGGCGCCTCGATCCGGCGCAGGAAGGCCTCCAGCTTGGCGTGGTGGGCGTGGTCGTCCTGGGGATAGATCTGCCAGACGAAAGGCTTTCCGGACCAGAGTGCGCGTACCAGTGAGTCCTCGCCGCGCACGAAATTCAGGTCGCAGGCCCAGAGCAGGTGGTCGTAGTCGTCCTGGCTGAGGTGGGGCAGGTAATGCACCTCCAGTCCGGCGGGCAGTTCGCAGGCTTGCACGGCGGCTGAGGCCCGGCCCGCCGTGACCAGCAGGCGGGCGTTCTTTCCGGCCAGCTGCGCCAGCAGCCCGGGCAGGGCGGCAGGCTCGTAGCAGAACAGCGAGACCCGGACCCGATCCGGGCCCGCGTCGATCCCCCGTCCTGCCAGCCAGGCCCGGCCGTCGAACCGGGCCTGGCGTGCTGCGAGGTCAGGCTCGCGCAGCAGGCCACCGGTGGCGGGCGTGAAACCCGGGTAGAAAAAACGTTTGCTCAGGCCACGCCCCGGTCCCTGCATGACCGGCGAGGGCAGGCCGTGGCTGCGTTCCACATAGGTTTCAGCCGAGAGATACTCGAGGTTGATCCAGGCGGCCGCAAGACCATCGGCGTGGCGCCAGTTCACATAGCGTTGCACGAACTCCGTGGGGACCTCGCAACCGAAGGCCTCGACCAGCACCTCGCCGGGCGCCAGCCCATCCAGGTCCAGCGGTGTGCTCCAGGGCCGCACCTCTACGCCCGCACAGCCCTGCGGCGCCATCCAGCGCAGGGCGCTGGCGTCGTCGACCCACAGGCGTACGGCCTGGCCTCGTGCCGCGAGCTGGCGCGCCAGACGCCAGCAGACTCCGATGTCGCCGTAGTTGTCGATGACCTTGCAGAAAATGTCCCAGAGGCGGGGAGAACTCATGCCGGGATTGTCCACAATACGGGCCATGCAGAACGAAGAAGTCCACGGCCAGAAAGAGCAGGAGAGCGCCAGCCCGCACAGCGCCGAGCTGCTGGCCCAGGTGGCCGCCCTGCCCGGGCTGCCCGGGGTGTACCGCTACTTTGACGCCGAAGGTGGCCTGCTCTACGTGGGCAAGGCGCGCAACCTCAGGAAGCGTGTCTCGAGCTACTTCCAGAAGAGCCACGATGGCACGCGCATCGGCCACATGGTGGGCAAGATCGTGCGCCTGGAGACCACGGTCGTGCGCAGCGAGGCCGAGGCCCTGCTGCTGGAAAACAACCTGATCAAGACCCAGCACCCGCGCTACAACATCCTGTTCCGGGACGACAAGAGTTATCCCTACCTCAAGATCACGGTCGCCCAGGGCAAGGAACCTCGCTCTGCCAGCGCCTGGTCACGTGTGGCCTATTACCGCGGTGCGGTGGAGAAAAAGCACCACTACTTCGGGCCCTATCCCAGCGCCTGGGCGGTGAAGGAGGGCATCCTGCTGCTGCAGAAGGTGTTCCGTCTGCGGACCTGCGAGGACACGGTGTTTGCCAACCGGACGCGGCCTTGCCTGCTGTACCAGATCAAGCGCTGTTCCGGCCCCTGCGTGGGGCTGGTGACCCCCGAGGCGTACGCCCAGGACCTCGCGCATGCCGAGGCCTTTCTGCGCGGCGAGACCCAGCAGGTGCTGCAGCAGCTCGAAGGCCGCATGCAGGCCCATTCTCAGGCCCTGGAATTCGAGCAGGCGGCCGAGCTGCGCGACCAGATCTCGGCCCTGTCCAATGTGCTGCACCAGCAGGCGGTGGAGAGCACCGACGACCGTGACGTCGATATCCTGGCCGTGCAGGTGCAGGGTGGGCGGGCCTGTGTCAACCTGGCCATGGTGCGCGGCGGGCGGCATCTGGGTGACCGGGCCTATTTCCCGACCCACGTCGACGACGCCACGGCCCTGCAGCTCAGCGAGGACGAGGGCAGCGAGCCGGCACCGGTGGAGGTGCAGGTGCTCGAGGCCTTCATTGCCCAGCACTATGTGGAGGTGCCCGTCGTTCCCACGCTGATCACCAGCGTGCCGGTGAACAAGCGCCTGGTCGAGGCCCTGTCCGAGCAGACGGGCCTGAAGATCCGGGCCGTGCATCAGCCGCGCGAGCAGCGCCGCATCTGGCTGGAGATGGCGCAGACCAATGCCGGCCTGCAGCTTGCGCGCCTGCTCGCCGAGGAGGGCTCGCAGCAGGCGCGCACCCGAGCGCTGGCCGAGGCCCTGGCCCTGCCGCAGGACCGGCTCGATGAATTGCGTATCGAATGTTTCGACATCTCGCACACGGCCGGCGAGTCCACCCAGGCCTCCTGCGTGGTCTTTCGTCACCATAAGATGCAGAGCAGCGAATACCGGCGCTACAAGATCGACGGCATCACGCCGGGGGACGACTACGCCGCCATGCGCCAGGTGCTCACGCGCCGTTATGCGCGCCTGGCCCAGGCCCTGCGCGAGGGCGGAGAGGGGGAGGGCGGTATGGCCACCGAGGGCACGGACCGCCTGCCCGACCTGGTGCTCGTCGACGGCGGCAAGGGCCAGGTGGCCATGGCGCGCGAGGTCTTCGAGCAGCTGGGCCTGGACCTCGCGCTCATCGTTGGTGTGGAAAAGGGCGAGGGCCGCAAGGTGGGCCTGGAGGAACTGGTCTTTGCCGACGGGCGGGACAAGGTGTACCTGGGCAAGGACTCGGCGGCGCTCATGCTGGTGGCGCAGATCCGCGACGAAGCGCACCGTTTTGCCATCACGGGCATGCGTGCGGCGCGTGCCAAGGCGCGCACGGGGGGCAGCAAGCTGGAGGACATTCCCGGCATCGGCCCCAAGCGGCGGGCCCGCCTGCTGCAGCGTTTCGGCGGGGTGCGTGGCGTGTCCGCGGCCAGCGTGGAGGACTTGGCCTCGGTGGACGGTGTCTCCCACGAGCTGGCCGAAGCCATCTACCGCGCACTGCACTGAGGCGGCCTGGCGCCCATGCCACAATGCGAGCCATGTTCTTCACCATCCCCACCCTCATGACCTGGACGCGCATCGTCGCGATTCCCTTGATCGTCGGGGTGTTCTATCTGCCGCTGGAGCCGGCCACGCGCAACCTCATCGCCACCGTGATGTTCGTGCTGTTCGCGCTGACCGACTGGCTCGACGGCTACCTGGCGCGCAAGCTCAACCAGATCTCGTCGTTCGGCGCCTTCCTCGACCCCGTGGCCGACAAGTTCCTGGTCTGTGCCAGCCTGCTGGTGCTGGTGCATCTGGACCGCGCCGATGTTTTCGTGGCGCTCATCATCATCGGGCGCGAGATCGCCATCTCGGCCCTGCGGGAATGGATGGCGCAGATCGGTGCCAGCCGCAGTGTGGCAGTGCACATGCTGGGCAAGGTCAAGACCACGGTGCAGATGGTGGCCATCCCCTTCCTGCTGTTCGACGATCACCTCTTCGATCTGATCGACACCCGCCTGTGGGGCACGGGCCTCATCTGGATCGCTGCCGTGCTGACGGTCTGGTCCATGGTCTATTACCTGCAGAAGGCCCTGCCGGAAATCCGCGCCCGCGTGAAATGAGCCCGGTGTCCCTGTCATGAGTCACCGCGGCGACAGCGAGGCCCTGCTGCGGGCCATGCCCCTGGTGTTCGTGCTGATCTGGAGCACGGGTTTCATCGTGGCGCGCTACGGCATGCCCCACGCGCCACCGCTGTCTTTCCTTGCCTGGCGCTATGTATTCTCCATCCTCTGTTTCCTGCCCTGGATCCTGCTGGCGCGGGTGGCCTGGCCCGCCACGCGCACCCAATGGCTGCACCTCGGTGTCACGGGCGTGCTGATGCATGCGGGCTACCTCGGGGGCGTCTGGGCTGCGGTGAAGGCCGGCATGGGGTCCGGGCTGGTCGCGCTGGTCGTGGGCCTGCAGCCCGTGCTCACGGCCGTCTGGCTGTCGGCGAGCGGTTCGTCGGTCACGCGCCGGCAATGGCTGGGCCTGGCCCTGGGTTTCGCCGGCTTGGCGCTGGTGGTGGCGCGCAAGTTCGGGGCAGGTGGCGAGGCGACCTTCATCAATCTGGCGCTGGCCGTCCTGGCCCTGCTGAGCATCACCATCGGCACGCTGTACCAGAAACACTTTGTAGCACCTTGTGATGTGCGCAGCGCCAATGCCGTGCAACTGCTTGCTGCCTTGCTGGTCACCTTGCCGCTGGCCCTGCTGGAGCACGAAGCCGTGCGCTGGACCGATGCCGCCGGCGGCCTGAACGGGGAGCTGCTTGCGGCCATGGCCTGGTCGGTGCTGGGACTCACCCTGGGGGGCAGTTCCCTGCTCTACCTTCTGATCCAGCGCGGCGCGGCGACCAGCGTGACCAGCCTGCTGTACCTTGTGCCTCCCACCACGGCGCTCATGGCCTGGGTGCTGTTTTCCGAGCCCATCACCCTGCTCACCATCACGGGCACGGTGCTGACGGCCGTGGGCGTGAGCCTGGTTGTGCGTCCGGCGCGCGCATAGCTGGCTAATCCATTTTTGCGCTGCCGTGAAGTCGGGATGTCGTGCATGAATATTTTTTTATGTTTCAGCGCCCGAGCCGGCGCGTGAAATACGTCTAGAATTCGCCCCCGCGCTGTTGTTATGCCGCATGTCGTGTTGACACGGTGCGAGTCAGTGGCTCTAATGCCATGCAGCGGCGAGAGCTGCAGGCCCAGCCAAGCGACTCCGGCATGCCCGGCCCTAGCGCGGAGCCAAGATTACTGAAGAGACAAGCTGATTAACGTCGTATCCATACAAGGGGATCTTTGTGAACAAAACCGAACTGATCGAACACATCGCCAAGCACGCCGATATTTCCAAGGCGGCTGCCACCCGCGCCCTCGAGTCCACCATCGGCGCCGTCAAGACCACGCTGAAGAAGGGTGGCTCTGTTTCCCTGGTCGGTTTTGGCACCTTCGCCGTGGGCAAGCGCGCAGCGCGCACCGGCCGCAATCCCCGCACCGGCGCTGCGATTAAAATCAAGGCCGCCAAGGTGCCGAAGTTCCGTCCGGGCAAGGCCCTGAAGGACGCCCTGAACTGACCTGTTTCCGGTGGGGTGCTTAGCTCAGCTGGTAGAGCGGCGCCCTTACAAGGCGTAGGTCGGCGGTTCGATCCCGTCAGCACCCACCACCCAGGCAAAGGCGAACAGTGTGTTCGCCTTTTTGTTTTTTGATTGGAGAGCGCGCTCATGTTTGAACACGTACGCAGGCACACGAAGATCCTGATGGTCGTGCTGTTCCTGTTGATCATCCCGTCCTTCGTGCTGGTCGGCATCGATGGCTACAACCGTTTCCTCGAGCAGGACCGGACGGTGGCCCGGGTCGGCAAATCCGAGATCACGCGGGGGGAGTGGGACAACGCGCACCGTGAGGAAGTCGAGCGGGTCCGCCAGCTCATGCCGACCCTCGACGCCAAGCTCCTCGATTCAGACGCGGCACGTTATGCCACGCTCGAGCGTCTGGTGCGCGAGCGTGTGCTCCAGCAGGCGGCGGTCGAAGCCCGTCTGGGGGTGAGCGACGCACGCCTGGCCCGCGAAATCCAGGGCATCCCCGCGATTGCCAGCTTGCGCCGTCCCGACGGCAGCCTGGACATCGAGCGCTACCGCGAGTTGCTGGGGCGCCAGGGCATGAGCCCCGAGATGTTCGAAGCCGGCCTGCGCCGTGAGCTCGCCGCCCGTCAGGTGCAGGCGGGTGTGGTCCAGACGGCCTTCATTCCCACGGTTCCGGCCGACCTGGCGCTGGATGCCTGGTTCGAGCGCCGCGACGTGCAGCTGGCGCGTTTTTCCACCAGCGACTATGCGGCCCGCATCCAGCCGACGGACGCCGAGCTGGAGGCTTTCTACCAGGCCAACCAGGCCCTGTTCCAGGCCCCGGAGCAGGCCCGCATCGAGTATCTCGTGCTCGACATCGAGGCGGTGCGCAAGGGCATCCGCCTCAATGAGCAGGACGTGCGTAGCTACTACGAGCAGAACGCCGCACGCCTGAGCGGGCCCGAGGAGCGCCGTGCGAGCCACATCCTGATTTCCGTGGCCAAGGATGCGTCCGCCGATGAGCGTGCCAAGGCCCGTGCGCGCGCGCAGGAACTGCTGGCCCAGGCACGCAAGTCGCCCGAGGGTTTTGCTGCCCTGGCCAGAAAAAACTCGCAGGATCCGGGCTCCGCACCCAATGGCGGCGATCTCGATTATTTCGGTCGCGGTGCCATGGTCAAGCCCTTCGAAGACGCGGCCTTCGCCCTCAAGAAGGGTGAGATCAGCGAGGTGGTCGAATCCGACTTCGGTTTCCACATCATCCGCGTGACCGACATCAAGACGCCCAAGCAGAAGAGTTTTGCCGAGCTGCGCGCCAGCCTCGAAGAGGACCTGAAGAATCAGCAGGCCCGTGCCAGGTACGCGGAGGCGGCCGAGATCTTCACCAACGGTGTCTACGAACAGTCCGACAGCCTGCAGCCTGTGGCCGAGCGCCTCAAGCTCGAGATCCAGACGGCCAGTGGCCTGGGTCGCCAGCCTGTGCCGGGCGCCCGGGGCGTGCTGGCCAGCGCCAAGTTCCTGGAGGCCGTGTTCAGCCCGGATGCCGTGAACAACAAACGCAACACCGAAGCGGTCGAGGTGGCGCCCAGCCAGCTGGCGGCGGCACGCATCGTGCAGTACACGCCAGCGCGCACCCTGCCCCTGGCCGAGGTGCGGGCCTCGGTGCGTGAGCGTGTCGTGCAGGCACGCGCCGCCGAACTGGCGCGCGCAGAGGGTCAGCAGAAGCTGGTGGCCTGGAAGGCCGCGCCTGCGGACGCCCGCCTGGGCGCTGCCCAGGTGGTTTCGCGTGACAACGCGCAGAACCTCCCGCAGCCCCTGGTGGACGCCGTGATGCGTGCCGACGGTGCGCAACTGCCCCAGTGGGTAGGTGTGGACCTGGGCGCCCAGGGATATGTCGTGGCACGCGTGAACAAACGCGTCGAGCGCCAGGCTGCGTCGGCAGACAGCCGGCGCCAGGAGCGGGCCCAGTACGCCCAGTGGTGGATGCAGGCAGAAAACCAGGCCTATTACCAGCTGTTGCAGGAGCGCCTGAAGGTGCAGATCAAGGTGCCGCGACCCGCGGTAAACGCCGGCAGCGCACCCTGACCGGGACTCAGGTTATAATTTCGGGCTCGCGGTGGCTGTAGCTCAGTTGGTAGAGTCCAGGATTGTGATTCCTGTTGTCGTGGGTTCGAGTCCCATCAGCCACCCCACCGTATCCTGAGAATGGCGCTATCGAAAAGATAGCGCCATTTTTGTTTCCACTCTTTCAACAGCAGGCGGAACTATGAACATCACATTCAACAACCAGGGGCCGATGGTGCTGGTCGGCGGGATCAATGTGCTGGAATCCCTGGATCTGGCCCTGCGCTCCTGTGCCGAGTACGTGCGCGTGACGCGCAAGCTGGGCATGCCCTACATCTTCAAGGCCAGCTTCGACAAGGCCAACCGTTCCTCCATCCACTCCTACCGCGGGCCGGGCTTGGAGGAGGGCCTGCGCATGTTCGAGGCGGTCAAGAAGGAATTCGGCGTGCCCGTGCTGACCGATGTGCACGAGCCCTGGCAGGCCGCGCCCGTGGCCGAGGTGGTCGACGTGCTGCAGCTGCCGGCCTTCCTGGCCCGCCAGACCGATCTGGTGGTGGCGCTGGCGAAAACCGGCCGGCACATCAACATCAAGAAGCCGCAGTTCCTGAGCCCCTCGCAGATGAGCCACATCGTCGAGAAGTTCAAAGAGGCCGGTAACGACCAGCTCATCCTCTGTGACCGTGGCAGCAGCTTCGGCTACGACAACCTCGTGGTGGACATGCTGGGATTCGGCGTCATGAAAAAGGTCACGAATGGCCTGCCCATCCTCTTCGACGTCACGCACGCCCTGCAGCAGCGTGACCCGGGTGGCGCGGCCTCGGGCGGGCGCCGTCAGCAAGTGGTGGACCTGGCACGCGCCGGCATGGCCGTGGGCCTGGCGGGCCTCTTCCTGGAGGCGCATCCTGATCCCGATCAGGCCAAGTGCGACGGCCCCAGTGCCCTGCCGCTGGACAAGCTCGAGCCCTTCCTCACGCAGATCAAGGCGGTCGACGATCTGGTGAAATCGTTTCCGCCGCTGGTGATCAGCTAAGAAACCGATCCATCCTCTCGCGGCGTCAGCATGCGCCGCACCAGGACCGCGGCAATCAACAACAGCAGGGCACCGGCCGCGGCCGTGGCGTGCAAGGCGTCGGTGAAGGCATGGCGTGCCGCGATACGCAGCACGCCACCCAGGGCCTCGGGCAGGGCTGCTGCTGCGCTCAGTGCGCCGCCCAGGGTGGCCCCAGCGGCCACTGCGCTGTCGGCGGGCATCTCGGCGGGCAGCGTAGCCAGCAGACGCTCCCGGTAGAGCAGGGTGCCCAGGCTGCCAAAGATGGCGATGCCGCAGGCGCCGCTGAACTCCGAGGCCGTCTCGGCCATGGCCGAGGCCGCGCCTGCACGCTCGGGCGGCGCCGAGGTGACCACGATCTCGGTGCCGATGGTGAACACCGGGGCCATGCCCAGACTCATGACGATGGTGGCGACGATGAGCACGGGTAGCGTCGCGCGTTCATGGTTGGTGGCCAGCAGCAGGGCAAAGCCGATCGCGGAGATAAGCAGGACAACCGCCAACAGCTGGTGCGTGGGCCAGCGTTGGGCCAGCCTGGGGGCCATCAGCGAACCGACGACAAAACTCAGCGCCCAGGGCACGGTGGCCAGGCCGGCTGCCAGGGGGCTCAGGCCCAGCACACCCTGCAGGTACTGCGTGATGAAGATGTAGACGCCGAACATGGCCAGGCAGGACAGGGCGTAGGTGGTCAGCGCGGCCGAGAAGGCGGCGCGACGGAACAGGCTCAGGTCCAGCAGCGGATAGTCCAACCGTCCCTGGCGTCGTACGAACAGCACCCCCATCCCCAGGCCGATGGCCAGGGCTGCGAAGGCGGGCGTACTGGTACCCGATTCGGCGAAGTGCTTGAGTCCCCAGATCAGGGGCAGCACGGTGGCCAGCGAGAGCGCCACACTGGGCAGGTCCAGGTGGCCTGCCTGCGGATCGCGATACTCGGGCAGCAGGGACGGACCCAGCAGCAGGAGCAGCAGCATCACGGGAACGGCAGCCAGGAAAACCGAGCCCCAGTGGAACCACTGCAGCAGCACACCGCCAGCCAGTGGCCCGATGGCGCTGCCCACCGAGAAGGCCGTGATCCAGATGCCGATGGCGAACTGGCGCTGGCGCTCGTCGTGGAACATGTTGCGGATCAGCGAGAGGGTGGACGGTGCCAGCGTGGCTCCGGCCACGCCCAGCAGGGCGCGCAAGGCGATCAGGGCCTCGGCGCTGCGCGCGTAGGCGGCCAGGGCGCTGGCCACGGCAAAGGCCGCGGCCCCGATCAGCAGCAGGCGCCGGCGCCCGATGCGGTCGCCCAGCGTGCCCATGGTGATCAGGAAACCCGCGACGAGAAAGCCGTAGATGTCGATCATCCACAGCAGCTGCGAGGGCGTGGGCTGCAGGTCGGCACTGATGGCTGGCAGGGCCAGGTTGAGCACCGTGAGGTCCATGGCGTAGACCGCGCAGGGCAGGGCGATCAGCGCCAGGCCGATCCATTCACGCCGGCCGGCAAGGGCGTGCGGGGTGTCCGATCGAGGGGCGGTCTTCGTGTTCATACGTGGTGGTCGTGCATCCGTGTCCATGATGCACGACGAACCAGGGCCCGGATTTTCGACCGGTTCTCAGTTGACGAGCACGAGCTTGCCCTTCACATCGCGCGCCCCCATGCGGGCATAGGCGGCCTTGAGCTGGGCCATGGGCAGCACGCTGTCCAGCACGGGCTTGACCTTGCCTTGTGCATACCACTGGGCCAGTGCGCCCATCATGGCGGCATTGGCCTGCGGCTCGCGCTTGGCGAAGTCGCCCCAGAACACGCCCACGATGGACGCGCCCTTGAGCAGGGGCAGGTTGAAGGGCAGGGCCGGGATGGGGCCAGCCGCGAAACCGATGACCAGATAACGGCCGCGCCAGGCGATGGACCGCAGGGCCGGTTCGGCCAGCTCGCCGCCGACGGGGTCGTAGACCACGTCGGGGCCTTTGCCCCCCGTCAGGGCCTTGAGCTGCTCGCGCAGATCCTGGGTGCTGTAGTTGATCACGGCGTCGGCGCCGATCTGGGTGCACAGGGCGCACTTGTCGTCGCTCGATGCGGCGGCGATCACGCGCGCACCCTGGGCCTTGGCGATCTGGATGGCCGCCGTGCCCACGCCGCCGGCCGCGCCCAGCACCAGCACGGTTTCGCCGGCCCGGAGCTGGCCGCGGTCGATCAGTGCGTGGTGCGAAGTGGCGTAGGTCATGATGAAGGCCGCTGCGTCCTCGTAGGGAAAGCCCGGCGGCAGCGGCATGCATAGCGCTGCCGGTGCCAGCGTGTGGGTGCCGAAACCGCCCGTGCCCGAGAGGCAGGCCACGGCCTGGCCGGCCTTGAGGTGGCTCACGCCTTCTCCCACGGCCTGCACCACGCCCGCGTATTCGGCCCCCGGCACGAAGGGCAGGGGCGGCTTGATCTGGTACTTGTTCTGCACGATAAGCAGATCGGGGAAGTTCAGGCTGGCCGCCTTGATCTCGATGAGCACCTGGCCCGGGCCCGGTTGCGGGGTGGGCTGTTCCTTCCATTCCAGGGCCTCGACCCCCGTGGGGTCGGTGCAGAGCCATGCGTACATCGTGGGTCTCCTCGTTCGGTGCTGAAGCGCGTCGGGCATGATACGTGCATCAAGGGGCACCGTCTTGTCCCTCGCGTGACGCAGATCAAGACGGCCACACCGGCCACCTACAATGGCGCGACACCCTGCAACCATGAAAATCCTGATCTCCAACGACGACGGCTACCAGGCCCCGGGCATCGTGGCGCTCTACGAGGCGCTCCAGGATGTGGCCGAGGTGGAGGTGGTGGCCCCCGAGCACAACAACAGCGCCAAGTCCAATGCGCTGACCCTGCATTCCCCGCTCTACGTGCACCGCGCGGCCAACGGCTTCCGTTACGTCAACGGCACGCCAGCCGACTGCGTGCACATCGCGCTGACCGGCCTGCTCGGTTACCGGCCCGACCTCGTGGTCTCGGGCATCAACAACGGCGCCAATATGGGCGACGACACCATCTACTCCGGCACCGTCGGCGCGGCCATGGAGGGCTACCTCTTCGGGATCCCGGCCATCGCCTTCTCGCAGACCGAGAAAGGCTGGAAACAGCTGGACGCTGCCGCTGCCCGCGCCCGCGAACTGGTGCAGCAGATGCTGGCCCAGAGGATGGTCGGCACACAGCCCTGGCTGCTCAACGTCAACATCCCCTGCCTGCCGCTGCATGAACTCAAGCCGGCCAAGGTCTGCCGCCTGGGCCGTCGCCACGCGGCCGAGCCCGTGATCACCCAGACCAGCCCACGCGGCGAGACCATGTACTGGATCGGCGCGGCCGGCCCGGCGCTCGACGAGAGCGAGGGCACGGACTTCCATGCCACGGCGCAGGGCCATGTGTCGGTGACACCGCTCAAGGTCGATCTGTCCGACCACGACAAACTTGGCTACTGGGCGCAGTCCATGGCGCAGCTCAACAAAGGTGGCGCATGAGCGCACGCCAGCGCCCTGGTTTTCCGGCTCGGCTGGACCGACCGGGTGCGCCAGCGTCCCGAAGCCGTGCGCAGCCCCCGACGCCGCCGCGCAGCAGCGCGCCGGCACCGGCACGCGACACAGCAGCCCTGCGTGCGCCCCAGCCCCCGTCCATGCCCCGGGGGCTGGGCCTCGATTCGCAGGCCGTGCGTCTGGCCATGGTGCACAAGCTGGCGGCGCAGGGGATCCGGGACGCGCAGGTGCTCGACGCCATGGGGCGTGTGGAGCGGCACCGTTTTGTCGACACGGCCCTGGCTCCCCAGGCCTATGAAGACACCAGCCTGCCCATCGGCCTGGGGCAGACCATCTCCAAGCCCAATGTCGTGGCGCGTATGGTCGAACTGCTGCTGGCCGGCCACGACCCCGGGCGCGGTCCACGCATGGGCCGGGTGCTCGAGATCGGCACCGGCTGCGGCTACCAGGCTGCGGTGCTGAGCCTGGTGGTGCGCGAGGTCTACAGCATCGAGCGCCTGCGTGGTCTACACGAGAAGGCGCGCGAAAACCTGCGCACCCTGCGCCTGCCCAATGTGCACCTGCTGTTCGGCGATGGCATGGCCGGTTATCCCAAGGGGGCACCCTATGCGGGCATCATCGCCGCTGCCGGCGGCGAGGTGGTGCCCCAGGCCTGGATCGACCAGCTGGCCGTGGGCGGACGCCTGGTGGCGCCTGTGGCCCGGGCTGCGGGTGGCGCGCAGGCGCTGCTGGTGCTCGACAAAACCCCTACAGGGGTGCAGCACAGTTTGCTTGAGGCGGTTCACTTTGTCCCTCTAAAATCGGGCATCGCATAAAGGAAGCTCCCCATGACGGATACGACGCGACGACCTGGACTGGCGGTCCTGCTGCTCACGGGCACGCTGCTGCTCGCTGCCTGCGGCACGGGCCCCGGGACCGCGCCCGTCGAGGATCGGCGCACACCCGTGGCCCGTCCGGTGCTGGACCCCAACACCACCGCCGTACGGCAGCCTCCGGGTTTCGAAAACGCCGGCAAACCCGGCTACTACACCGTCAAGCCTGGCGAGACGCTGATCCGCATCGGCCTGGAGACCGGCCAGAACTGGAAAGACATCGCGGCTTGGAACAACCTCGCCCAGCCTAACCAGATCGAGGTCGGCCAGGTGCTGCGGGTGGTGCCACCCACGGCCGCGCTGGCTGCCGCTGCCGCCGGGCCTGAGGGCAACGGTGTCGTGACACGTCCCGTCGGTCCGTCGAGCATCACCTCGACCCAGGTTCAGCCGGGCCAGGCCTCTGCCCCGGCCGCACGTCCGTCCACCCCCGCGGCTGCGACGGAATCCACGGCGGCCGCGGAGTCGGGTCTGAGCTGGATCTGGCCCGTGCCGGGACCGGTGATCGCCGGTTTCGACGAGGTCAAGAACAAGGGCCTGGACCTGGGCGGCACGGCTGGAGAGCCGGTACTGGCCGCGGCCGACGGGCGCGTGGTTTATGTCGGCGCCGGCCTGCGCGGCTACGGCAACCTCATCATCCTCAAGCACAACAACGTCTACCTGACGGCCTATGCCCACAACAAGACCTTGCTGGTCAAGGAAGACCAGGCCGTGCGCAAGGGCCAGAAGATTGCCGAGATGGGCAACAGCGACGCCGACCGCGTCAAGCTGCACTTCGAGGTGCGACGCCAGGGCAAACCGGTCGACCCGGTGAAGTACCTGCCGCCGCGTTAGGCGGACCGCGAGCCGTGAGGAGGATGTCCATGCCCAGACGCCCCCCACACGGCCAGCCTGTCCTGCGCGCCACGCCCCCGTCGGGCGATGAGGGCGCTCCGTTGTCACTGGCCCCCGATGGCGCTGTGCCACCGGTCGCGGCCATGGAACCCGGCGGTGAATCCGGCGATGCGTTGACCGCTTACCTGCGCCAGGTGCGCCGCACCGAACTCTTCACCCCCGAAGAGGAGTACGCCACCGCCGTGCGTGCACGCGCCGGTGACTTCGCTGCCCGCCAGAGCATGATCGAACACAATCTGCGCCTGGTCGTCAGCATCGCCAAGCTCTACCTCGGCCGTGGCGTGCCGCTGTCGGACCTGATCGAGGAGGGCAACCTCGGTCTCATGCATGCGATCGGAAAGTTTGAGCCCGAGCGCGGTTTCCGGTTTTCCACCTACGCGACCTGGTGGATACGCCAGGCCGTGGAGCGGGCCCTGCAGCAGCAAGGCCGGGTGATCCGTCTGCCTGTCAACGTGGTGCGCGAGCTGCAGCAGGTGTTGCGTGCCCGCCGGGAGCTTGAGAATGACGCGCACTTCACGGCCCGCCGTCCTGACGGCGTGCGGGTGGAAGACGTGGCCGACTTCCTGGGCCGTGATGTTCACGAGGTGGCCGAGCTGCTGGCCTTGGCCGAGACGCCGCGCTCGCTGGACGCCACCATCGACCGTGCCGATGGCGAGCAGACCCTGGGCGAGACCGTGGTGGACGAACTGGCGCAAGACCCCAGCGGGGTCACCCACGACCATGAGGTCGAGCGCCTGCTCGAGGACTGGCTGTTGAGCCTTTCAGCCCGCGAGCGCGAAGTGCTCGAGGGCCGTTATGGCCTGCACGACCGCGAGCCTGAGACCCTTGATGTCCTGAGCCAGCGCCTGGGCCTGACGCGCGAACGCGTGCGCCAGGTGCAGAACGAGGCCCTGTTCAAGCTCAAGCGCCATCTGGCACGCCGCGGCATCACGCGCGAGGCCCTGCTTTGACGCGGGCTTTGAACCCTCCCCGTCGGGGGAGGGCAGGGTGGGGGTTCCTGAAGCCTCCTCCGGAGAGATCATGATCTGGCTGGTACAGTCAGATCATGGTCTCTCCCGTTCTTGTTTTCGATATCGAGTCCATCCCCGACATCGCCGGTCTGCGTGCGCTGCGCGACATGCCCGCCGACAGCACGGACGATGAGGTCTACGCCGCCTGGGTCGCCGAACGCAAGGAAAAGGGGCAAAGCGATTTCGCACCCCTGCACCTGCAACGCATCCTGGTCATCAGTGCCGTGTTTCGCAACGCCGAAGGCTTGCGCATCCACTCCTTCGTCGACCGGGATGGCAAGAGCGAGGGCAAGGTCATCCAGACCTTCTTCAATACCCTGGAAAAACACGTGCCCCAGCTCGTGAGCTGGAACGGCGGCGGATTCGACCTGCCGGTTCTGCACTACCGCGGCCTGCAGCACGGCGTGGTCGCCGACAAGTACTGGGACCAGGGCGAGGACGACCGCGACTTCAAGTGGAACAACTACATCAGCCGTTACCACATGCGGCACCTGGACCTCATGGACCTGCTGGCCCTGTACCAGCCCAAGAACAATGCACCGCTGGATGCCATGGCCAAGCTCTGTGGTTTTCCCGGCAAGCTGGGCATGGACGGCTCGGCCGTCTACGGCGCCTACAAGGACGGCAAGCTGGAGGACATCCGCCGCTACTGCGAGACGGACGTGATGAACACCTACCTGCTCTACTGCCGTTTCCAGAAAATGCGCGGTGGCCTGCTGGAAAAGGAATACGAGCAGGAGATCGCCACCGTCAAGGCCACCCTGAGCCAGCTCGCGTCCACCGAGTCGCACTGGGACGAGTACCTGCGCGCCTGGGGCTGAGCAGGTCCTCTGAGACAATCGGGGGATGTCAGATTCCCGCGTTCCAACCCCCGTCCATCCTGAGCATGCCCTGAGCATCGAGTCCCTGGACATCGAGGCCCAGGGCATCGCCCACCGGCCCGATGGCAAGGTGGTCTTTGTCGAAGGTGCCCTGCCTTTTGAGGTGGTCAGCGCCAACGTGCACCGCAAGAAGAACAACTGGGAGGCCGCCACCGTCACGGCCATCCACCGCGAGTCCTCGCAGCGTGTGCGCCCCGCCTGCCCGCACTTCGGTCTGCACGCCGGGGCCTGTGGCGGCTGCAAGATGCAGCACCTGCACCCCGTGGCCCAGGTGGCCGTGAAGCAGCGTGTGCTGGAGGACAACCTCTGGCATCTGGGCAAGGTCAAGGCCGAGACGGTGTTGCGTCCCATCGAAGGGCCGGCCTGGGGCTACCGCTACCGCGCACGGCTTTCGGTACGCCATGTGCACAAGAAGGGCACGGTGCTGGTGGGCTTTCACGAGCGCAAGAGCCGCTACGTCGCCGACATGGAGACCTGCCCCGTGCTGCCGCCCCATGTGGACGCCATGCTCATGCCGCTGCGCGCGCTCATCGCGTCCATGGATGCCATCGAGACCTGTCCGCAGATCGAGCTGGCCTGCGGCGACGACATCACGGCCCTGGTGCTGCGCCATCTGGAGCCCTTGAGCGTCGATGATCAGGACCGGCTGCGCGCCTTTGCACAGGCGCATCCCGGTGTGCAATGGTGGTTGCAGCCCAAGGGCCCGGACACTGTGCACCTGCTGGATCCGGAGGGCGCCCCGCAGCTGGCCTATGGCCTGCCCGAGTTCGGCATCACCATGCCCTTCAAGCCCACCGATTTCACCCAGGTCAATCCGCACATCAACCGCGTGCTGGTCACGCGCGCGCTGCGTCTGCTCGAGGTACAGAAGCATGAGCGTGTCATCGATTGGTTCTGCGGACTGGGCAACTTCACACTGCCGCTGGCCACACAGGCGCGCGAGGTGCTGGGCATCGAGGGCAGCGAGGCGCTGGTGGCGCGCTCACGCGAGAACCTGCAACACAACCGGGCCCAGCGTCCTGCGGGGCAGGACCTGGCCGTCGCAGACTTCGTGGCGCGCAACCTGTTCGAGATGACCCCCGAGCTGCTGCTGGCCGATGGTGTGGCAGACAAGTGGCTGGTCGATCCGCCGCGGGAGGGCGCTTTCGCCCTGGCCAAGACGCTGGCCGATCTGCACCAGCAGCGTGTGAACCCGGCCGAGCATCCCGCGACTGCAGGCAGCGCCGGCTGGACGCCGCCACAGCGCATCGTCTATGTCAGCTGCAACCCGGCGACGCTGGCGCGCGACGCGGGCCTGCTGGTGCACCAGGCGGGGTACCGCTGCACGGCGGCGGGGGTGGTGAACATGTTCCCGCATACCGCGCACGTCGAAAGCATCGCTGTCTTTGATCTGGATGCTTCAGTGCAGGGTCATGTGGCTTAGCCACGTGAGCCGGAGCTCAAGCATCGCCGTGTTCGAGCGGGCCGGACCGGCCTGATGCTCAGGAGGATTTCTGGCCGGCAGCGGCGGGCTTGGCCGCCGGAGCCGCCTTCTTGTCCGAGGGTGCGGCTTCCTTCTTGTCGTCGGCGGCCATGTCCTTGCTTTCAGGGGCGGGGGTGGGCTGGCCCTCGATCTTGTTCTCTCGCATGTACTGATCCATCTCGCGCCAGCCCTCGAAGACCGCAGTCTTGAGGGCCTTGGGGTTGAGCTGGTAGCACTCCTCGATGCCGCGCAGGGCATAACGCCAGGCGCCGCCGATGGCCTTGCCCTCGGCCTCGCGCATGGCGATGCGCGGATCCGGGCCCAGCCCGGGGATGTCGCAGGCAGCCAGCAGCAGGGCGAGAAC